>Ga0114964_10001395_pt1 | contig 17635 bp, 26 predicted proteins | sample C_131016_MF_Meta_FD_92638 | JGI IMG/M metagenome (GOLD analysis project Ga0114964, IMG submission 92638) | Freshwater microbial communities from Lake Croche, Canada to study carbon cycling - C_131016_MF_MetaG | ecosystem: Environmental > Aquatic > Freshwater > Lake | place: Lake Croche, Canada... | reverse complement strand
TCTTCTGGTTTCATTATAATAAGTATTTATTAAATTTTTCAGTTACTAATTGTATTTGCTTTCTAGCATAAACATTTGCATGATAATCCGTATATGAATCAACTAATGATTTAATGATGTTAGTTTGTGATGTAACATATGCTTCATCTTGACTATCATTGTTATAACTATGAGCTGTATCAAATCCTATTACAAAATACTCTTTCTCTTTGTCCCAAGAAGAATATGTTATTTCTTCAGGACAACCTTCAGGAGTTAAATAATTCCCCCAACCATCATCTTCTATTAGTGTTTTAACCAATATTGGATGATCTTTGGGAATATGAACGTATCCACATCCCCAACCAGTTATACCAATCGTTTTGAAATCTGATCCGTAAGCATGTGTGCTAGTATATGTTTCCATAATTAAAATTCACTAAGTTTTACATCAAGATCTCCTGCAACTATAACACTTGGTATCCAACCAAATATCATCATAATCATAATTGTAGCACCATGAGTGTAACAATCACGTAATGATAGATCAGATAAAGCATAACCAATAAGACTAATTATAGTCCATGTACTAATGAGTGTAGCTATTATAGCTAACATAATTTTTGTTGTTTTCATTCTATTTATTATTAAGGAGTTGATATTATTTTGAGTGATACTTCATATCTTATATTAGTATCAGGATCTTCAACAACACTTTTAATGTGTGTAGTTAGACCAAGTGAGTTCATCAGTATAATTCCATTTTTTACAACTGATTTAACATAACTTTCAATTAATTCTTCTTTTGTTGAATGATCTATATCAGATAAATCAAGAACTTCTAATGGATTTTCCATATTATTTATTATTAAGGGATTAAAATACTAAATACTAACTTGATTAAAAATACAAATGCTATTATTATAAGCAATAGTATATTAATCATCTTTTGATTCTTTTTATCTTCGTGATACATAGACTAAGAATTATCATTTATATGAGCTAGAAGCTCAATTACAATATCACGTTGTCCTAAGAAATATTCATAGTCTAATATATTATTACATTTTAATATATCATCTATTTCTATAAGCTTATTCTCTAACCATTGTTTCATAATGTATTCAGTATTTGAATTAGTTCATCTCTATTAGGCCTATGATTTCTACATTTAGTACATGTACATTGTTCAATAGAAAATCTACCACAATATGGACTAAATATATATCCTGCATCAATAAGCTTTTTATACTCACCATTATCTATCCATCTTTGTAATGTAATAGGATTAGATATTCTTAATGTACCACACATTGGTGCTTCCCATTGTTCCATAATTATAAGTATTTAAAAAGGCTCTAATTAAAGAGCCTATTATTAAAACTTTCTTCTACAACTCTAGAAGATCTTCTATTACTAGATTGAATTCGTCATTGTTTAAGACTTCATTGCATCTTACATCAATGACTTCATATATTACATGACCGTATAAATCTTCCAAACGATACAATTCGTAATCGTTCTTAGTATTTACCAATTCTGTCTGTTTTAGTGAACTTCCGTAAACTCTGTTTAATAAATCATTCATAATGATCAAGTATTAAAGATTATTAAAAAAAAATACAGCCTTGCTTTTTCTATCTGTATTGTCTGTTAAGACTATTTAACACACTTAAGTGTAAGCACTCTTTTATTTATACTGCTGTTTTACGAGATCTTTGCAGTTAAAGGAGCTAGTATTCTAGCTCCAATTCTTTTATTTTCTCTTCAATTGTCTGAGCGAACTCAGACTCTGAAGCTAGTTTCCACTCTTGTGAGTGATCACTGTTTGTACCAATCAGCACATCTCCGTGCTTCATTATTACCAATTCTGATTCTACAATTTTGTAGAATGTATTATTTAAATTGTTCATAATATTATATGTATTAATGGGTTTGTGTTTTACACCTAAAACTATAATATATACATTGGCTCAACATAAAGCGTATAATATATAGAAACTGGTGTCCTCAACATCTTGGAATGTTATTGAGTTTTTTATTAAGCAGATTGTTATTCGTAATATGATTGCACATTGATAAGAGCTGTTCATTGGACCACGATGGGTAAGCTAAAATCATTTACATATTACTATTCTCATTTATCATAGCTGAGAAAACTATATAACTTAAATCCAAGACCTACAAGAAGTAAGTCTTTGGATTAATACCATCAAGTATCATCTTTTTAAAAAGAATAATACTATCAAGGAAATCATCTTCATCATCACAAGAGCAATAAAGACCATCAACATCATTACCATGAATAATAGATTCAACAAGATCTAACTGTTTATCTATTATAAGTAATGTATCAGAACTAATAGCTATGTATAAGTCATAACTATTTGTTTCTTCTGTACATGAAACTAATGCTTGAATATCTAATATTGCTCTCATAATGCTATATGTATTAATTATATTATTACCTTTTTATATCTATTATTTACACTCTTTTATACGATTGATGTTTCCACACACAACATTTCACACCCAAACAAAAGTTTTCACGAGGGAGAAATAAACTTTTTACTCCTATATATATAGGTATAAAGTTTTCCCTTAGGGAGAATTAAACTTTTTCTTATATATGTATACAAGATTCTTTGGTTCTTTGAATAGCCCACCCATATTTACAATCCCACCGCTATATATAACAACAGCAAGCCCAATTAAGGACTTGCTATTGTATTATAATTGCTAGATTGCAATAAGGTCTTCAAAGCTAATTGCTCTCTTAGCAACTTCTTTGTTGATCATTTCGTCAGTGATCATTGTACGAGTGCTTGACATATCAGTATCTCCTGTGAAGCTGATGACGTAAAGAATAAGAGGAACTTCTTCTCCTGTCTCTTCGTCTGTCACCATTACAGGCTTACCAAAGTTAGGACTATTCTCGTCTTTCTCAATTTGAGGAAGTTTAAGAACAGGCAAAGAACCAAGTTCAACAAGTCTTTCTTTGAGCTCAGCTTCTGAAGATGAGTCACGCAAGTAAGTACCAACAGGTCCTGAACAATTTACGTACTTATAATCTCCATTTTTATTTACAAGCTTAATAGAAACTTTCTTAAGGATAGTAACACCGTCAGCGTTAACTGTTCCTTTAAAATTATTCTTGCTTGCTAATTCGTGGTAACCGTCTTTACCTGTTAAGGATGCAACGCTACCAATAGTTTCCAATGTGCTTACTCTTTCTGAAGCTTTTTTAAATTCAAACATAATTTCTAGATTTATTTATTATTAATTGTTATTTATTCCAATTGTAAAAAGGGTTTTGGGATGGAGAGGTTTTAAAAAAAAGAAATGTTAACACTATTACAGTGCTAACAAATCTTCAATTGCTTGTTTGTCTCTTTCAGAGAATCTTTTCAAGTCTATTACTTGCATGTCAAAGATTTCCTTTTCAGGAAGACTATTGATCTCACAATACATCATCCAAGTTTGGTAACTGATTTTTGTTCTGACACAATAATCATATTCTTTAAAATAGATTAAGAACTCTTGTGTGTCCTTATCAATGTTTATAGTTGATACTGTCATAATATTTATTATTAAAGATTATTAAAAAAGGAACGCACTGTTGTTAGCAGTAACGTTCCCTTAATGTTAGTTAAAGTGTAGCAATGAAGCCTTCGTAATCATACTTAACCATTTCAGGCTCCCAAACTTTCTTAGCATATTTTGCATCAATGCGTTCGTGCATTATCTTGCAAAGCATCGCATTGATTTCTTCAATGAGAAAGTCATTAGTTTCCGTGCAAGTAGTTGAGAACTTAATCAATGTGCAACCATTTCTTGCTTCTTCAAGTTTAATTTGAGGATGATGACCAAGAGAATGATTACAATCACCAATAGAAGACTTAACTCGTATCTTACCAGTGTGTATTACTAATGTGTTTTCCAAATTAATAGAGTTGTAACCGAAGGGCATTTTAATGTGTATCATAATGTATTTATTAAGGGATTAATAATTTAGTATGTCAGAAGGGTCTTGGGATGGAAGTAAGACTCGAGAGAAACAAAAATAGAACAGTTTTATCACTTGTTCAGGTGTTGTGCTTGCTACAGCTCTTGTGGTATTACGTGTCAAAGCTTTAAGACACAACCATTTGGTTTTAACATATCAACAAGAGTCTGTTTGTTAATGGGGACTACCCCCAACCTCTCAAATTGTACTGGGGGTTTTGATATGGAGTGGTCTCTCCCAGTACACACACGAGGGGTTTCTAAAATTTGAAAAAAAAATTTGAAAAAAGTTTTGGCTGGTATTATATTTTTGTTATACCTTTGGGGTGGTGGTTGGGCGTGGTTATCAATACGCATCTATAGAGAAAAAGTTCATAATATAGCATTGGAATAAAAATATTTAGTCATTGTGTTTATTATATAGTTTATTTATATATCTTTGTCAATAGAATATGAAAACTAAATTATGGAACCAACAAAGATTATAGTACAAAGACTAAAGAAGGGAGTGGAGAATGATCTACTACTAGCTGAGAAGTATTATTCTATTCTATCTGTTATAAATAATCTACATTTAACAGAAAGAGAAATTCAACTGATAGCTTTTACATCTATTAAAGGAAACATTACATATGCTAATGTAAGGGAAGAGTTTTGCAAACTACACAATACAACAAGTCCTACGATTAATAATATCATAAGTAAGCTTAAGAAGATAGGTATATTTGTTAAGGAAGCTGGTAAGGTGAAAGTGAATCCTGTTATTGTTTTAAATTTCAATAGTGATTTAACATTAGAAATAAAAATAGTACATGAATAAAATAGAAGTAGATGATTATATAATATATATATCAGATGAAGGAGCTCGATTATTGGATGAAGTTTTTAAAAAAGAACTAAAAAGAATATTAAAAGATGAATAAGCCAACTACAATGACAGTGAAAGAATGGCTTATTAAAAGGATGGCTATTAATTTAGTGATATCTGAAAAGATAATAGACCAAGTGATAACACATCAGTTTGATTCTGCTAATGATGCTCTCAATTCTAATGATAGCTTAGAGATCTCTGGATTTGGTAAGTTTTTATTTAATGTAAAGAAAGCAGATAAGTTATATACTAAGCTTTTACAGATGAGACAAGCTTATGAGAATATATTAGCTGATCCTCTTACAACAGATAAGAAAAGACATTCTACAGAACTACGTATGCTTACAGTGTTAAATGATATCAAAATATTAAAACCAAAAATAAATGAGCCTAAGTCAAATATATGAGGGATGGAAGAATCATCTTCTCCCAGAGGAAAGAGAGAAAGCTTTGATAGAACATGTAGCAAATTTTAGAATGGATATATGTAATTCATGTGAAGAACATTCTAAACATCATAAGTCAATAAGACCAGATGCACATTGTGTTGAATGTGGATGTACATTATCAGCTAAAACAAAATGCTTAACATGTGAATGTCCATTAAAGAAATGGATGGCAGCACCAATACCTACAGATTATGAAAATAGTTAAAATACCATTAGCAGCTCTTCTTGATATACTTACAGATCTTTATGATAGTGGTGCAGATTATATTGATATAGAAGGACAAGAAAATATAGAAGGTCTTGAGTTAAAGGATATGATGAAAATTATAGTGAAGCCAGAATATTTGTCTAAAGATGAAGAGCGTGATAACAATATTCTAACTGAAGAGGATGATGAGGAAGAATATGAAGAAATAGAAAGTCAATTTGAGTTTATTGATAATCAGTCTCTCGAAATAGAAATGGATTATTCAAATATAGAAAAGTTAACACCAGCAGTAGATACTAAACTATCTGATGATGATATAAATGATTTAATATGATTAAGAAACCAAACTACTATTACCAGATAATTCAAACATTAAATCGTTTATATAAATCACATCCTTCATACACTATAGGAAGACATATTTCTACAGCATCAGATGGATCTAATTTATGGGGAGTATCAGATAAAGAATTTTTACATGCTCTTCATAAATATGAATTAAGTCTTGAAATAGATATTAACCATAATGAGGATGTAGAAGATATAATAAAAGGTGGCATGAATTTAGAGACATTATTCTCTAACGACGAAGAAGAAGAATACTAATAACTAATATAATACCAACTACATTATGGAAGATATTTTAAATATAGAAAAAGGTTCTGGATGGGAATCTACTGAAAATAAATTTTACAATCCTGGAACTATTCCAGCATGTGATCCACATAATGATTGTAGTATAATAAAAGAGTTTATTGGTGAAGAAGATGGTTCATATGATGAATATTTAAGAATTAAAAGAGATTCATTAAGATCAATTGTATATGAAGAAGATAGGATACAAGAACTTATGTCTAAGATGAAAGAACACATGTTAACAATTAAAAATTGTAAAGAAGAAATTGATTCAGCTTTTGCAAAATATATATCAATACAATGGCAATAAAGAAAACTACATATATAAATACAGAACTTGATTGGGCTGAAGAACAATTATCAAGCTGGAAACAATACGTTGATTTAAATCCCTTACATACATTAGAAGATAGAATCAAATGGAAAGAAACTAAAGCTGGTGGTGCTATGCCTATGGTGATTGCTAGTATTGAGGCTCAAGGTAAGTTTGTACAAGAGACAATGAAAAACTACCTTGCCCTTCTTGAACAAGTTGAGAAACTACGTGAGAAAGAAGAAGCTAAAGTGGTGCCAGTTAGAGGTGGTGTTGAGTTAGGATCTATGGCAGAAGATTTCTTAAAGGGTAGAAAATAATGGATCTTCAAAGTATTGAATATGGAGATTGGTTCATCAATCAGAAAAGAGTTCCATCAAAGGACTCAGAGGAATATAAGGAGTTCTATGCTTTTCATAAGCAAATATGTATGGATGGCTGTACAATGGGAGGAGTATATATCAATCCTTTTTTATATTGGCATTTAAACTTCTGGAATACAGAGGTAGATATTATAGATGATAGAGGAAGAATATCACAAAAATATGCTAACCCATACATGCGTGATAACGAATGGGTTATAACAAATGAAATAGATAGAGCACAAAACGAAAAGAAAGGCTTAGTTATACTAGGCATTCGTCGTTTAGCTAAGTCAGTAATTGAGAGCAGTTATATAGGTTGGGGTGCAACATTTGATGAGAACTCCCAGAATATTATAGCAGGACTAAATGCTCCCGATATAAAGCTTATCACAGATAAGATTGACAAAGGATTAAACTTCTTACCAGAAGCTTGGAGGTGGCAGAGAGTAGAAGATAATTGGAAAAACCAAGTTACATTAGGGATCAAGACAAAAGCAGGAGAGAGAATCCCCTTTTCTCAGATCCTTATTCGTAACTTAGATGGTGGTAATAATGAAGAGGCTATTGCAGGTACAAAACCAAGAAAACTTATTATTGATGAGATTGGTAAAGGATCTTTCTTACGAGGATTACAAGCAGCAACTCCTGGTTTTACAACACCATTTGGTTGGGGATGTAGCCCTATACTCACAGGTACTGGTGGAGATATGCAGAACTTTATGGATGCTAAGTCTCTAATGTTTGATGTAGAGAATTTTAACTTTCTTACTTATAATAATGCTAAAGATGATAAACGAGTACATGGATTGTTTATTTCTCACAAGTATAGAATGGAAGCTAAAGAAGAATCCACACTTGGAGCTTTCTTAGAACAACCAGCAAATTCAGAATTACATAATGTAAAAATGTTAGTATCTAATGAAGAGAAAGCAGATAAGATTACAAATGATAATCTTGATCGATTAAAGAAAGCTGGTGATAGACTAGCTTATTTAAAAGAGAAGATGTACTACCCACAAGAGGTGGATGATATATTCTTAAATGAAGATACAAACATCTTTGATATAGAAGCAGCTAAACGTCAGAAGAGTAGATTATTATCACAAGAGAGAACAGGAACGCCTGTTGTATTGTATGATGATGGTCAAGGAGTGAAGCATGAGTTTACAGATAAGCTACCTATATCAAACTTCCCTCTTAAGAATAGTGATATGAAAGATGCTCCTGTAGTGATATATGAGTTTCCAATTGAAGCTCCTCCATATGGATTATATGTTGCAGGGATTGACCCTTATAGACAAGGTAAGTCTGCATACTCAAGTTCATTAGGATCTGTGTATATATACAAACGTATGCATGCTATATCAGGAGAGAAGTATCAAGATATGTTTGTTGCTAGTTATTGTGCTAGACCAGAGAAGAAAGAAACATGGGAAGAACAAGCTAGATATTTAATTAAGTATTACAATGCTAGAGCTCTATGTGAGAATGATGAGATATCATTTATCGATTACATGATAGCTAAGGGAGATGCACATTATTTAGAAAGACAACCAGATTGGTTAAAAGAAATAGTTCCTAACACTACAGTGAGAAGGGATTATGGAATACATAGATCATCTGAAAAGATTAGAGACTTTTTACATGGAGCTCTAAAGAAATATACAGAAGAAGTGATACATACAGAGAAAGATGATGATGGAAACATTAAGTCTGAAACAAAAGGTATGTCAAAGATATTTGATCCTGTTCTACTTGAAGAAATGATTCAGTATAATGAAACAGGCAACTTTGATAGAATCATTGCTGCAGAGCTTGCAATAGCTTTAGCAATGAAACTAGATCCTATAATGGGTAAAATAGGTGGAGAGCAAGATGTAAGAATACAATCAATGTTTACAAAGAATAAAAAAAAGAAGCTGTTTACAGAAAGCAGAACAATGTTTAACACACCAAAAAATAAATTGTTTAGATAACATGGCAATAATTAGATATACAAAAGATGCAACAATCAGATACGCTTATCTGAATATATTTCCTGATCAGTTCAAAACAGAAAAGGAAAAAGAAGATGAGAGTTGGATTAAGAATACTATGGATTATTTTTCCAACAAAGCATATGCTGAGTATGTAAAGAATAGAGATACGTTTGTTAAGAATTATGATCTTATGAAAGGTATTCTTAACATGGAAGATTTCTATCAAGAACCAGAGGTGAGAAGTTTCACAGATGTACTTACATCAGATCTTGAACTTCCTGCTTATGTAAAGATGTATTCAATTATCACCACACCTATTAATGAACTAGTAGGAGAGATAAGTAAACGTCCTGATACATTTAGAGTGAAAGCTTTTGATGATGATAGTCAAGCAGAAGAACTTCAGTTTAAAACCGATACTCTTCAACAATATGTAATAAATCAAGTTAAACAACAATTAGCTCAGAAAGCAGCAATATCAGGTCAAGAAATTGATGATGAGCAATTGCAGCAAATGACAATGGAACAAGTTAAGGATGAGTTAGATAGCTATACATCTATTGCAGAGAAATGGGCTAACCATGTTCTTACTTGTCAGAAAGCTGAGTTTAATTTAAAAGAAAAAAGTGAAGATGCTTTTAGAGATATGCTTATATCAGCTAGAGAGTTCTATCATATATATGAAGATAATTCAAAACTTGGATTTAACATTGAAGTGGCTAATCCAAAGAACACTTGGTTCCTAAGTACACCAGATAGAAAGTATATATCAGATCCTACAGGTAGAGCACAAGGTGCATATGCTGCTGGTACAGTGAATGTTATGGAGCTTTCAGAAATCATTGAAGCTATACCAGATCTTACTAAAGAAGAGATAGATCACTTACGTTCCTCTCTTCAAGATTATGGATTAATCAATGTAAGAGAATCTAATCTTGGTAATGCTAATGCACCAGAAGGACAAGACTCTGTTCAATATGATACATTTGACCCTCTTGTCTTACAGACTAGAATGATGATTGAATCAGAAATGAAAGAGAACAATGATGGCTTAAAAGATTTCTTAGGATTAACTAACAATGTAAGTTCATTTGGATATAAGTATGTTGTTGTTAGAAGTTATTGGATATCTAAAAGAAAGATAGGTAAATTGATTTATATAGATGAAATGGGTAATGAGCAATCTACACTTGTTGATGAGTCTTATAAATCAGGTACAATGCCTACACAACAATCATTAGAATGGGGATGGATTAATGAGTGGTATCAGGGAATTAAAATAGGTCCAGATATTTACCATATTAAACCATATAAGTTATTAAACTATTGTCCTATTATAGGAACAACATATGAGGTGAAGAATACAGAAGCTAAAAGTTTAGTAGATCTTATGAAACCTTTTCAAGTGATATACAATGTATGTATGAACCAACTTTATAAACTTCTTGAGAAAGAAGTGGGTAAGGTGCAATTAATGTCATTAAGACATATTCCTATTCCTAAAGATGGAGATGCACAAGATGCTCTTGATATATGGGAAATGGAAGCACGTAATAGAGGAGTGGTATTTATTGATGATAGTCCTGAGAATTTAAAATCTCCTAGTTCATTTAATCAATTTACAGCTCTTGATCTTACACGTACACAAGAGATACAATCTAGATATACATTAGCTCAGCAAATGAAACAAGAGTGCTGGGAATTAATAGGTATGTCTAAACAACGTATGGGTGCTGTTTCTGCCTCTGAAAGTGCCACAGGTACTAACACTGCCATGCAACAAAGTTACTCTCAAACAGAGCCTTTATTTGTAGCTCACGAATATGTGATGGGACAATTATATCAAGCAATTATTGATGCAGCATTATATACAGAAAGTGCTAAACCACAATCTACATTATCATATATTACATCTGAAGGAGAATCTGCATTTGTACAAGTAAATGGAACTGATCTTAAATTTAGAGATTTAAAAGTGTTCCTTACTAACAGACCAGAAGATACACAGATGTTTAATGAGCTTAGACAATTGTCTCAAGCTATTATTCAAAATGGTGGCACACTTTATGATGTAGTGGAATTGTATAGTACTAAGTCTCAAAGAGAACTTAAGAAAACATTTAAAGATCTTAGAGATAGACAGATTGCACAACAAGATCAAGCTAATCAATTACAACAACAACAACAACAAGCTCAACAAGAACAAGCTCAAGCTCAAATACAACAAGCTGCTCAACAACATGAAGCACAACTTGCACATGATGATTATCAAAAAGAACTTGATAGATTATCTAAGAAAGAGATTGCTATTATACAAGCTACAGGATTTGGTAAAGTGGAAAGTGAAGATCTTAATGCTAATGCTATTCCTGATGTATTGGAAATGAGCAAGTTAACTCATGAACAAGACAAAGCCACTAAAGACTACACGGCTAAAATGGCAGATGTTCAATCTAAAAATAAACAGTTTAATGATAAAATGGCTATTGAAAAAGATAAAATTCAAATAGCAAGAGAGAACATGGCAAATGATTTAGCTATAGCAAGAGAGAATGCCAAGGGCAGAAATAACAAAAAAGGTTAAAAAACTTCTCCTCTTCGGAGGAGATAAATATATTAATGCTATATTATCAAGAAAATTGGATTACATTGGTTAAGAACCCTTTGATATTCAAAACTCTTATTATACTTTTACATTAAATAAACCAAACAAAATACAACTACATATGGCTGATAACTTAGATATAGGCAACTTTAGTATCCAAGATACTATGGAAATGGGAATGGGTAACCAAGAATTATTAAATGATTTATACTCTCCTGAAACATCAACTTCTAATCCAGAAGATGTAACTGCTATCATTAATGAGGCAACTCCTCCTGCTGCACCTGCTAAACCAGATGTGCCTAAAGGTAAAGATATTGTTCCTCCTAAAAGCGTTGATGGTAAGACAGATGAAGAGAAACTAGAGGCACAATCAATGATTGCTGATTTTTTAACTGATAATGATGATGATGATGATGAAGAAGCTCCAGTATCAAAACCTACAAAACCTGTAAGTTCTGATACAGATGAAGATGATGAACCACAAGGAACACAGTTCACTGCTCTTGCTAATGATCTTTATAAACTAGGTGTATTTACATCTGATGATGAAGAGAATGAACCTGTAAATACAGCAGAAGAATTCTTAGAAAGATTTAATGATGAAAAGAAAAAAGGTGCTTCTGAAATAGTACAAAATTTCATTGGACAATTTGGTGAAGATTACCAAGAAGCTTTTGATGCCATATTTGTAAAAGGAGTTGATCCAAAAGATTACTTCACTACATATAATAATGTTGTTGGATTTGCTGAGATGGATTTATCTATTGAAAGTAATCAAGAAAAGATTATGAAGCAAGCTCTTATTAATCAAGGGTTTGAAGGAGAAGATGTAGATACAGAAATTGAAAGACTTAAAAACTATGGTGATTTAGAGAGTGTTGCAACAAAACATCACAAGGTGTTAGTTAAAAAAGAAGCATCTAAATTACAAGAATTAGAATCTAAATCTGAAGCTGAGTTACTACAAAAAGCTCAAATCAGAAATCAGTATATAAATAATGTGCAAACCATCTTACAAGATAAGGTGAAAGCAAAAGATTTTGATGGTATTCCTATCAATCCAAAATTAGCAAGTGAAATACAAGACTTCTTATTAGTTGATAAGTGGAAAACTCCATCAGGAGAAACTCTTACAGACTTTGATCGTGCTATACTGGATATGAAAAAACCAGAGAATCATGCAATGAAAGTAAAGGTGGGACTCTTACTAAAAATGTTAGAAAAAGATCCTACATTATCAACCATACAAAGAACAGGCGTTACGAAGAAATCTAACGAACTGTTTGGAGAAGTTGCAAGACAAGTTACTAAAGCCAAGACTACTGGTGGAGGAACAGGTGGTAGTTCAAATGGAAAATCGTGGTTCTTATAATAAACATATTAATAATTAATAAATTTAAACAAAAATGGCAATTCAAACAATCCCAGGATTAACTGGTTTTACTTATGCTCGTGTTGCGTCTATGGACAAACGTGCAGTAGGAAAACTTACTGATTCAAATCACCTAGAGTCTTTTCACTCTACTGAGCCTGCGGACTATGATAAAAAAATCATCAGTCTTTATACACAGAGCTCACTGTACAGTAATGACTTTTTAGATATGATCAACAAAAGCACACCTTATTATATTGATAATAATAGTGATGCTTGGAAATGGCAAGTAGCTGTTCCTTACAAATTCCCAAAAATTATTGATGTACCTTCAGCTACACAAGATTTAATCGCTAGTGGTAAAACAGGTATTGATGGTCAAGAATTTCAATTAGTATTAGATACTAATGAATTTTCTAAAAATGCTATTATCTCTGTAGGTACACGTCAGTATGGTCCAAGATTCTATGTAATCAAAGATCCATTACCTTGGAATGCTGGATATTTATATTCATTTACATTAGTAACTGATAACCCAACTGTTGATTTCGTTAATCCTTTGTTCTTACAATATGGTATTGAACTAGAATTAGTTGATGCTGCTATTGGTGAATTTGATCAAGATTTATTAGGTCTTCCTAGATTAGGTGAGCAAATCACAATGTTTGAATCTCTTGGTTCTGCATATGGATATGAGCACAAAATTACTGAATGGGCTGATGATAAAATGTTAAAAGATACTCAAGGTACTCCTTTAGATATCTTGGTATATGCTCCACAAAGACGTAATCAATTACCACTTACACGTAATGATGTTAAATGGGAACCGTTCATCGAATTCTGGATGCGTAAATCTATGTTAGAATTGAAAGTTAAACGTATGATCTGGGCTAAACCAGGTACAGTTAAAACTAATGGTTCTAGACAAGAAGTTAAACGTACATCTGCAGGTGTTTACCACAGAATGCGTAACAATGGAAACTTAGTACAATATAATAGAGGTGAATTCTCTGCTAACTTAATTCGTTCTGTATTTGGAGATCTTTTCTACAGAAGAGTGGATGTAAAAGATAGACGTGTTAAGATGTACACTAACGAAGCTGGATTCGATGTATTCCAACAAGCTTTGAAAACTGATGCATTAAATTCAGGTCTTACTTTTATGGCTGATTCTGGAAACAGATACATGCAAGGTGAAGGACAACACATTACTTACAACTTTGCATTTGATGCAATGGTTACACGTGAGACTGGTCGTGTTGAATTGATTCACTTGAAAGAATTAGATTTACCTCAAACTAATCTAGAATTTGGACAAAACAAAAAATCTACTCCTGTATTTATGGTGTTTGATGTTTCTCCAATGGGTGATGGTTCTATGGTGAACAACATTAGAGAAGTGAGAATGAAAGGTGCTCCTTCTATGACTTGGGGTTATATTGATGGAACTCGTCATCACTTAGGTTTTGCTAAATCTCAAGGTATGTCAAGTGCTAACAAATTCCCAGGATATGAAATTTGGATGAAAGACAGATGTGATGTATTCATCGAAGATTTGTCAAGAACTGTGCTAATTGAAGAAATGCCACAATTCTAATAATAAGAATTCCGAGAAAGATCCCCTCATCTCCTCTCCCTCCTAGAGGGGATTGATCTCAAATTTACTTAGTAAAGCCTCTTGTGTAAACAATGTAACTAAGTGTCAGAGTGATGGATTGGGGTGTCCCCAGTCGCATTCCATTCAATTGGAACACTCTACAATTAAAACCAAAGCAATCAATTAAACTAAATTATGGGTAAGACAGGAAAAATCTCTACAATAAAACGTGAGTATAATAGTTCGCAATTGCAAACTATGGACAGTGGACTAGCACAAAAAGGAATGACAAGAATCCCTGGAACAGGAGTATTCAAATATCCTTACAAAGAATTAGATGGTAAATACAGAACAGGCTTAGATGTCGATGCTGCTTATATCAGAAGAATTCAAGATCCACTTGAAAGAGAATTAGAAACTGAAAGAGTTAAAGCTCTTAGAACAAAACTTGAATATGAATTAGGTGATATTGATTTAGGACCTCGTTCACAATTTTGGAACTATGGTTTATCAACTTCTACAGATGATCAATCACATGTACAATCTGTTAAGTTAATGGATGGTGATAACTATTTTGATTTATCAGTTCCTTTTCAAGAGATAGCTTTTTCATGGTTAAGAGTACATCCAACAATTGCATCAAGCCATCAAGCTTGGGAAAGAGGTGAGTATCCAGCGGATACACAATTCTATGTTGTAGATGATGAGATTGAAAATGCAGTTATATTTAAGAAAAAACAATTGATCAATAAAGCAATTGTTAATTTTGATTCTATGACTCCTGACAAAAAGAAAAAAGTTGCAAGACTTTTAGGCTTACCTGTAACAGAAGAAACAAAAGAAGAAGTTGTTTACAATCAAGTAGATAACATGTTAAAACAAACTGAGTTCAAGAATGGTAAATATTCAGGCTTAAATCCAGTTGAAGTGTTTAATAGATTTGCTAATATGAAAGATGACTTACTCCATATCAAAGATCTTGTTAAACAAGCTACAGCACATTCAGTATATAGAGTTAAACCTAATGGTAAGATTTATGAAGGTGAATATGAAGTGGCAAAAGATGAAGATGATTTAATTAGATTCCTAGCTGATGATGATAACCAAGATGAGTTGTTGATATTAGAAGGTAAATTGAAAACTAAAAAACTAGCTTCTATTTAAGGAGCTAGTTTTAAAAATATAAAAGCATATGATACCAGTAGATAGTTTATTGTATAAGATCGATCAGAAACTAAATAAACTGTCAACTAATGCGCATCAACAAATTCAATTAGAAGATAAAATCTTAGCTTTAAATGAAGCTCAGATAAAACTAATAAAACAAAAAGTTGATGGTATTGCTGTTGCGAATGGAATGGGAATGGATGCTTTTAAAAAGCGTTATGAAGATCTACAAAGACTCGTAATGAATTATAATCATCAACCTTTAGATTTAGTAATAAAAGATCCTGATTTAAACCAATGGGCTGCTAATGTTCATTTACTTGAACCAAAATATATGTTCTATGTAGATAGTTATGTGTTAGCTGATAAAGGTAGATGTAAGAATAGAAAGATATGGATCAATAGAGATCTTGCTAAACATGGTGATATCCAATTTATATTAAATAATGAACATTACAAACCTTCATTTGAATATCAAGAAACATTTAACTTTCTTGCTTCTGATGAAATAAGTATTTTTACTGATGGAACCTTCACTCCTAATAATATACAGATAATGTATATGCGTTATCCTGATTATATTAATAAAGAAGGATATATAATGTTAGATGGTACACCATCATATAATCAAGATTGCGAACTTGCAACATATCTAGAAGATGAAATTTTAGATCTTACAGTTCAAAATCTAGCAATGTATACTGAAAATGCTGCTGCAGTACAAAGTGCACAGTTCAGAATACAAACAAACGAATAAACTATTAATTTAAATAAATAAAAAATGGCTGATTTTTCATTAACCACGTTATTCGTGGTTCCAGTAGGGCAAACAACTGTCCCTAGCTCTGGTTCGACTCAAGACCTTACAAAAGGTCAAGTAGGTATTTTTAACAGTGCTTATGCTACTGTGACTTCTAGTACTATTGCAGCATCTCCTTATTTTTACATTGCACAAGGTAGAGAAAACACTTATCTTCAAGCATCTAAAAGATCTGATAAGATTTCTGGAAATCCTTCAATTGCATTAACTGGAAACGTTCAAACAATTTCTCCTAACGGTAAATCTAATGTAACTGAATGGTACAAAGTAACAGGATGTCCAACATCAGCAAATCAAATTACTGATGTAACTAATTTCACTGTACAATGTGGAGAAAGTATCACATTAACATTACGTGCTCATTCTTCTTACATTGATACATTGTATTTCAATGGATTCACTCGTTCAGTAACTATACAAGCTCCTTGTTGTAACTGTGGTGACAATCCATGTTCTGATGTAAGTGATGATATTATTATCAATCTATTGATTGCTAAGTTAACAAAACAAGCACCTGGTATCAACCCTGATAACATTAGCTTTAACACATTCTATACATTTGAAAATGTAGGTGGAACTACTTTACGTATTACAGGAAAACCATTAACTAAATATGGTCAGCCATGTGATGTTGCTGCATTCCCTTTTGAGTATGATAGATTAAACTTCAGAACTTTTGTATACGCTGGTCCAGCTACTACTGCTGACTTTATTGTTGCAGATAATTGTAACCTTGTTGCTACAACTAACATCACTCAACGTGCTTCTTATCCTACAGGACAATCTGCAGAGATTGCTCAATTGGAGAAAAATTTCTATAGCTACCAAGCTGGATATTTGAAACACCTTTACAGAATGAATGGCTATAATGAGAACTTTGAAACTTATGTTTCTTCTGGAGTTACTTATGATAGTTATTACATCAAGTTCAATACATATGATAAATCTTCTTACCAATGGGGTGATTATATTGAAGAAGATTCTACAGTGATTCTTGCTGTTCCAAATGCTACTACAAGTGGTATTGCTGCTGCTCTTGAAGCTATATTAGTTGCTGGTCTTGGAACTCCTGCAGGTGGTAATGTTTGTATCACTACAACCACCACTTCAAGTACTAGTTCTACATCTACAACTACTTCAACTACTACTAAAATTCCTTAAGAATAAATAGAATTATGAATTCCTAATATTAATGGGAGAGAAGTAAGACTCTCTCCCTTTTTTATTAACTTTTTTAAAACAAAACCATGGCAGATTTAAAATTAG
>Ga0114964_10001391_pt1 | contig 17665 bp, 18 predicted proteins | sample C_131016_MF_Meta_FD_92638 | JGI IMG/M metagenome (GOLD analysis project Ga0114964, IMG submission 92638) | Freshwater microbial communities from Lake Croche, Canada to study carbon cycling - C_131016_MF_MetaG | ecosystem: Environmental > Aquatic > Freshwater > Lake | place: Lake Croche, Canada... | reverse complement strand
GTTATGGAGCACATCGAAGAAGCAGGAGTTCACTCTGGAGATTCAGCCTGTGTGCTACCAAGCTATTCAATTGACTCGGGTTTGAAAGAAGAAATTCGAGAAGCCACCTTCAAACTTGCAAAAGGCATTGGCGTGAAGGGCCTGATCAATATTCAATTTGCGGTCTCGCAAAACGGAACATCTGATCAGAAACTTTATGTTTTAGAAGCGAATCCACGTGCTTCACGCACAGTTCCCTTCGTGAGTAAGGCAACCGGTAATCCGCTGGCAAAGAGCGCGGCCTTAATTTCATCTGGTGTAACAATCCCACAATTGCGCGCTCAAGGGTTATTGCCCGAAAGTGGCGATGGAATAGCAAACGGTATTTCGGTTAAAGAGGCGGTCTTGCCTTGGAACCGTTTCCGACGCATTGATGGAACTGGAGTTGATTCGGTACTCGGACCTGAGATGCGATCGACCGGTGAAGTAATGGGTATAGCAACTACTTTTGGCGAAGCATATGCAAAATCTCAAAGTGCTGCATTCGGTGCTCTTCCGTTGGAAGGGTCGGTTTTTCTCTCACTTTCCGAGCGAGATAAAGCATCAGCTCTAACGCCAGCAAAGGAGTTAGTAGACCTGGGTTTCATCTTGTACACAACCCAAGGTACGCATGATTTCCTAACTCGTTCAGGCATTGCGTCAAAGGTTGTTCGTAAACATTCACAAGGTCGGGGAAGTGCGGGGGAGCCAACTGCTGTTGATTTAATTACTGAAGGCACCGTTGGTCTAGTTATAAATACACCACTTGGACGCGGAACCAGGCAAGATGGTTGGATGATTCGTACCGCAGCAATCCAGCGTTCAGTTCCGTGCATAACAACAATTGCGGGCTTTAAGGCTGCGGTTGCGGGTATTAGAGAACTGCAAGCAAAACCTTTTGGAATAAATTCAATTCAAGAGTGGCTAGCTATAAATGAATAAATTTGCCGAACAAATCACCTCTGAAATCATCAGCAATAAAAAAGTCGGCGCCTATCATCATATGGTTTTCTCCGTTGGAGACATTGCCAAGCACGCGAAGCCCGGAAATTTTGTTGCGATCTCTATCGGTGGTGCTACTTCTTCAATGGTGCTACGCCGCGCCTTTGCAATATATCGAGCCTCAGATCGTGGTGTATCTGGCGGATTCGTTGAATTGGTTATCGCACCTCATGGACCAGGAAGTATTTGGTTAACTTCCTTAGCTCCCGGAGCAACTGTAAATCTTGTTGGACCGCTAGGAACTGCATTTGGTATTCCTACCGAGCCAGTAAAGGCGCTACTTGTTGGCGGTGGTTACGGAAGTGCCCCCCTCTTTGGGCTCTCAGAAATATTGAAATCACGTGGTTGTCGAGTTGATATGGTGTTAGGTGCAAGTTCAGCGATGAAAATATATGCGCCACTTGAAGGTAAGCGTTCGGTCAGCAGCCTCACAATCACAACAGATGATGGTTCCGTCGGTACGCCTGGAAAAGTTAGTGACGTCATTCCAAGTTTGATAGCAAATAATGGGATTGAAATCATTTATTCCTGTGGCCCAATGGGAATGCTTGAGGCTATAACTAAGATCGCAGAGGAATTTGGCGTCATGCATCAATGTGCCATTGAAGAATCTATGGCGTGTGGCATCGGGGTTTGCATGACTTGTGTACTTCCAATAAAGGGCGAAGATGGCGTAATTCGCATGCTGCGCTCCTGTATTGATGGTCCAGTTGTCGATGGAAGCAGCGTTATTTGGAATAGCAAGCGCAAAATCCCTGAAGGAACTTGGGGTGCCAATTGAGTTTTGATTACGCAACCGCTCTGGGTTCGGCAAATTTCAATAATCCGATATTCACAGCTAGTGGCTGCGCCGGTTCTGGGAAAGAGCTAAGTCAATTTTTCGAACTGCGCGAACTTGGCGCCCTTGTTACAAAATCAATTATGGTTAAACCCCGATCTGGTCGCGCAACACCGAGAATGGCGGAAACTCCCAGCGGAATGCTCAATTCAATTGGATTACAGGGCCCAGGAATTGATACATTTTTAGAGAACGACATTCCTTGGCTTCGTGAACAAGGTGTGGCAATTGTTGTTTCAATAGCCGGGGAGAGCGTTGAGGACTATGCAGTTCTCGCCCGAAAAATGCGGGCGGTTCCTGGAATAAGCGCGTTAGAGGTAAATATTTCCTGTCCCAATGTGGAAAATAGAGGTCAAGTTTTCGCCTGCAATCCAGAAACCGCAAGAGCAGCAATCGAAGCAGTTCGGCGAAACATTGGGGGAGAACTTCCGATAATTGCAAAACTGACACCAGATGTGACAAATATTGCTGATATTGCCGAAGAAGTAGTTGCTGCAGGAGCAGATGCATTAGCGCTAATTAATACTGTCTTAGCGATGGTTATTGATACAAATACTATGCGCCCTAAATTGGCTGGTTTTACCGGCGGTCTTTCCGGACCAGCAATTCGACCAATTGCGGTTCGTGCAATTTACCAAGTGCATGCTCGGTTACCTCATGTGAAAATTTTGGGCATGGGCGGGGTAGCAAGTGGCCGAGATGCCCTTGAACTAATTCTCGCAGGTGCAAGTGCCACATCGATCGGTACAGCAACGTTTGGAGATCCAACAGCATGTATCCGAATCAAGGAAGAACTTGAAGCCCTATTGGTTGAACGAGGGTTTAATAGTTTGAAAGAAGCTGTCGGTTATGCCCACAGAGAGGCAACGCAATGAGATCACCGATTATCTTGGCCCTGGATGCCGATGAGATTTCAAAGGCTGCTGATTGGATAAATGCAACCAAAGATTCAATAGATATCTATAAGGTCGGCCTGGAATTTTTTCTGAAATTTGGGGCTTCGGGAATTGCTGAATTGCGGAAAAATGGTGATTTCGAGATCTTCCTTGATCTCAAATTACACGACATCCCAAACACCGTAGCCAACAGCGTGAAATCTATTTCACAACTGAAGCCTAAATTTCTAACTGTCCATGCCAGTGGTGGGCGAGAGATGGTTTCTGCTGCGGCACTTGCAGATCCTTCTATCGCAATTACCGCGGTAACAATTCTTACCTCCTTGTCGGATGAGGAGCTGGGCGAACTCGGATTTGCCAGTAATGCAGAACAAAGCGCGGTTGCGCTTGCGAAAATCGCAGTAACAGCCGGCGCCAGAGCAATTGTTTGTTCACCATTTGAAGCTGGTGCTATCCGTTCTGCGGTTGGCGATGGCGTTACCTTGATAACTCCTGGAGTTCGACCTGTCGGATCAGCAGCAGGAGATCAGAAGAGATTTATGACCCCTGCGCAGGCAATTGAAGCTGGGGCAAATTATTTGGTGATTGGGCGGCCAATTACTGGGCAACCCAGCTTGGAAGCGATGGCAGATGCCGCAGCCGCGATCTTGAAGTCAATCTAGTTTTTATTTATATGATATTAAAATGAATAGTAATCCACCCAAACTTTCACTTGATCAGTTGAAAGCCGCTGGCCGAAAAGCGGTACTTGCCCGAGGCGAACGAGCACAATTTAAGGCTTTACTCCGAAATGGCGAGCGGGATATTTTCGATGCCATCGCTGATCCTCGTGATTCAATAGCACGTTTGAAAGTAGTGGAAGTCCTGGAAGCGATTCCTGGTGTGGGCGTTACAAAGGTTAAAGCGATCATGGAGCGGGCGGATATCTCACTTACCCGTAGAATTGGCGGTCTAGGTAGCAAACAAACCCTGGCGCTACGAAATGAGAAGATTTTGAATCGCGTTAATTCCAAAGCGGAAAAGCAAGGAACTCTCATTGTTATGTCCGGTCCGGGTGGCGTTGGCAAGAGCACTATCACTTCTGAATTACGAAGCAATTCTCATATTTGGATTTCAATTTCCGCAACTACACGTGAACCAAGGCCCGGTGAGACTAATGGCGTTGATTATTATTTTTTAAATGATGCAGAGTTCGATGAGATGATAAATTGTGGCGATTTTCTAGAATGGGCGCAATTTGCCGGAGCGAGATATGGAACTCCGAAGAAACCGGTAAAAGATGCGCTAAAAATTGGAAAGCATGTTCTTCTTGAAATTGAAATTGCGGGCGCGAGACAGATCCGCAAAGTAGCTCCGGAAGCCATGTTGGTATTTATAGCGCCACCTTCTTGGGAGGAACTCGTTTCCAGATTAACCGCTAGAGGTACGGATTCCCCCGAAAGGCGAGCAGCCAGGCTTGCTTTGGCACAAGAAGAGATGGCAGCGGCGAGCGAATTCGATGAAATAATCGTAAATACCGAGGTTCATGAGGTGGCCGCAGTACTGCTATCCTTGGCCTCATCACGCCAGTTGTAATTAAACGGCTCGGAACAACACTTTTTTAGAAAGGCTTCCTTATGACCAGCATGGACGGCATTACAAATCCACCGATCGATGAGTTGTTAGATAAAGCTGGTTCAAAATATAGCCTCGTTCTGTATGCAGCGAAGCGTGCGCGCCAGATCAATGCCTACTATTCGCAACTTGGTGAAGGTTTACTGGAATATGTTGGACCGCTAGTTGAAACCTACGTCCATGAAAAACCTCTTTCAATCGCGCTTCGTGAAATTAACGAAGGTCTTTTAACGATTGAAAACTTAGAACCTGTTGCTCCAGAAGTAACCGCTTAAATTTAATAAGAGCATGTCCCTTCAAGGTCGTGAGGTAATTCTCGGCGTTGGTGGGGGTATATCCGCTTATAAATCTGCTGAGTTGCTGCGCCGGCTGCAAGATCTTGGTTTACAAATTTCAGTTGTTCCCACGCGGGCCAGTTTAAATTTTGTCGGAAAAGCTACCTGGGAAGCGCTCTCGCATCGCCCAGTAAATGAAAATCTTTGGAACAACATCTCTGATGTTGCACATATTAAATCTGCTCGGATAGCAGATGTCATTATTGTTGCGCCAACGACAGCAGATCTGCTTGCAAAATTTGCTCATGGCATAGCTGATGATTTGCTCACAAATATTTTTATCGCAAGCAGCGCCCCTAAAATTCTTGTTCCCGCGATGCACACAGAAATGTGGGAGAACGCAGCAACCCAGAAAAATGTTCAGACACTGCGTGAACGTGGCATCTTGGTGATTGAACCAGATACCGGACGTTTGACCGGTGATGATGTTGGTTCTGGCCGTTATCCAGAAGTAGCCCGACTTATCTCGGAAATTTCAGCTTTTCTTGATCTAACATCTGACCTTTTAGGTCTTAAAGTTTTGATTAGTGCCGGTGGAACACATGAGGCCATCGATCCAGTTCGATTCATCGCTAATCGATCAACTGGAAAACAAGGTTACGCCTTCGCAATCGCAGCACGTAATCGCGGTGCTCGAGTAGTTCTTGTAAGTGCGAATGTTGCACTAGCAGATCCACAAGGAATCGAAATTGTTAAAGTAGAGAGTGCGCAGGAAATGGCAAAAGCTCTTAGCGATAATTTTTCAGATTGCAATATTTTGGTTATGTCGGCAGCCGTTGCGGATGCCAAACCGGCCAAACTTGCGAAGCAAAAATTATCGAAGTCAGATTATTCATCGATAGAATTAGTCGAGAATCTAGATATCTTGAAATCTCTAACATCAGCGAAGAAGAAGCAAGTTGTGATCGCTTTTGCAGCTGAAACTGGTGAAGATTCGCTAGAGCGAGCAAGAGGCAAAATCTCAGCAAAAGGCGCGGATCTATTATATTTGAATGATGTCAGCGAAGGTGCAATTTTTGGTCAAGATGAGACCGAGGGATGGATATTGAATTCTTCAGGAGATGTATCAAAATTTGAGACCGCAGGTAAAGACACGCTGGCAAATGAATTACTAAATCAAGCCCTTGTTACACGAGTTAAGTTAGGTTATGCCAATGACTAAGCGACTATTCACTTCGGAATCTGTTACCGAAGGACACCCGGACAAGATGGCCGATCAAATCTCTGATGCAATTTTGGATTCACTTTTGAGTCAAGATGCAAAGAGTCGAGTAGCGGTAGAAACCTTGATAACCACTGGTCAAGTTCACGTCGCTGGCGAAGTCACGACGAACGGTTATGCAGATGTGATGACAATTGTTCGCGATACAGTTTTGCGTATCGGATATGACTCATCAGAAAAAGGTTTCGACGGTAATTCTTGCGGTGTCTCGCTATCTATCGGACAACAATCTGGTGACATTGCACAGGGTGTTGACTCTGCCTTTGAAAAACGTGTTTCTGATTCCGTGGACCCGTTAGATCTTCAAGGGGCTGGCGACCAAGGTTTGATGTTCGGTTACGCCTGTGATGACACTCCTGAATTAATGCCACTTCCTATTTCGTTAGCACATCGACTCTCTATGCAACTTTCCAAGGTACGTAAAAATGAGGAAGTTGGTTATCTTAGGCCGGATGGCAAGACACAGGTAACTATCGAGTATGACGGTGATCGCGCGGTTGCTCTGAGTACGATTGTAATTTCAACTCAACATGCACCGGAAGTTGATCTAGATAAGACTTTAACTCCTGATTTGAAGAAATTAGTGATAGACCCAATCATTTCGGATTTGAAAATTGATACTTCGGATGTCCGAATTCTCATAAACCCAACTGGACGTTTCGTAATTGGCGGTCCGATGGGCGACGCCGGGCTGACCGGCCGCAAAATTATTGTTGACACTTATGGTGGTATGGCCAGGCACGGTGGCGGGGCTTTCTCCGGAAAAGATCCTTCTAAAGTTGACCGCAGCGCCGCATATGCAATGCGTTGGATAGCTAAAAATGTGGTGGCTGCTGGATTGGCAAAGCGTTGTGAAGTTCAGGTTGCATATGCAATCGGTAAGGCACAACCAGTCGGACTCTTTGTTGAAACTTTTGGCACAAATACTATTCCAGAGGCCCGCATAGTTGACGCCGTGATGAATACCTTTGACCTGCGCCCAGCCGCAATCATTAGAGATTTAGATTTATTGCGTCCAATTTACTCTTTAACAAGTTCTTATGGTCACTTCGGTCGCGAACTACCAGAGTTCACCTGGGAACGTGCCGATCGTGTTAAGAATCTGCAAGAAGCATCTTCTAGGTAGTACCTGGAGGTAATTTATGGCGATAGTTAAACCACTACGCCTGAAAGTTCAGCGAACTCCAACTGAAAATAAAATCGCACCCAATCTAGGGGTAGCTAAAGTTTTAGTAGATACTGGAATTTTCCATTTAAATGGAACTTACGATTACGCGGTTCCGATTGGGCTAGATACAAAAGCACAACCGGGGACGTTGATAGAAGTTCCATTTGGTTCTAAAGTTTGTTCCGGGTACATAGTTTCACGCCACAGCGAAGCAACAGTTACTGGTAAATTGAAATTTATCTCTAAGGTCTTATCTCCGATACCAATTTTTACGCAAGATTTGCATGCACTTTTAGAAGATGTTGCCAAGCTTTTGGCGTGTGGAGTATGGGACTTGGTCCGAAGTGCAATACCGCCCCGAGTAGCAAAAGTAGAAAACGATTTTTCCGGGCGTAGGCCACCTGTGGATTTAGAAGCCAGAGAATCTAGATCACCACGCAGCGTTCTAAAAGTATCGAGTACGGACCTTTTGAAACTGATATCGCAATCAATGTCCCAGGTATCTAATGGGTCGCAAGTTCTTGTAATCGTCCCGGATGAGCGTGAAGTGGAATTTGTAAGGAACCGGCTGACAGCAGCAACAAGTGCACTTGCGCCAGCTTTGTATTTAACTTCAAAATTAGAAAAGAGTGATCGTTACCGCAACTTCCTGGAGACGATATTTAGTTCGCCAACGTTGATCGTTGGTACTCGAAGTGCGATTTTTACGCCATTGCGCTCCGGTTCGAGAATCATAGTTTTGAGTGATGGCGATGAATCAATGTACGAAAAACGCGCGCCAGGTTGGAATGTTAGAGATGTCGCGCTGATTAGGGCAAAGGAGAACGAAATTGTTTTTATATCTTCCTCGCCAAGTTTGGAAGTTGCGCTGGCTATTACCGAGACAGAAGACGTTTTGGTTCCGTTGAAAACATATTATTTTGAAGGCTCGCGTAAATCTGATATTGCTATCGTTAAAGAGGGTTTAAAAAAGGGTAATGTGCTGATTGTTCTTCCACAGCCTGGCTACGTAAATACTTTCTCTTGTCAGAAATGTAGAAATCTTGCAGTATGTGAATGCGGTGGTCGTTTAGCGGTGACCAGTGCCAAGAGCCCCCCTAGCTGCGTCTTATGTTCAAGGCAATATCCGAACTGGGTTTGTACGTATTGTTCCTCTGACGTTAAACGTATCGTGGGAAAGGGTTCGGATCGTTTTGCCGAGGAACTAACTAAATCCATCCCTGGTTACCAAGTTTTAACAAGCAAAGGTAGTTCTCGACTAGATGTCTTGCCGGAAAGTTCGAAAGGTCCATTTCTGGTAATTGCCACATACGGTTGCGAGCCAATAGGGGATTATCAGGCTTTAATTTTACATTCCTTGGAAAATCTTACGAATAGAACACATTTGCGCGCTAGTGAAGAAGCGCGGGCTCGGATTTTTGACGATATATCTCTAGTGCTCCCAGGCGGAGAAATTTATCTCGCCTTAACGCCAGAGCATCCGATAGCGCGTGCATTGAAGAAGGATTCTAAGAGCGCGGCATACGATTTGGCGCATGCCGAGATTGCTGAAAGGCAAGGCGCAAATTTGCCGCCAGTTGTATTAATGGCCTGCGTTATTGGAACAAAAGCCGATATCTCTCAACTCGCGCGTTCGATTGATGGCCTAGAGATTTTCAGTAGTAGCGTAGTTCAAACTGATAAATCAACGTTGGATGATGCGGCCAAATTGGTGATCCGATCAAGGGGAGTAGACCAATTAGTTTTTGCTAAATTTTTCGAAGATTTGGCACGCTATCGCTCCTTAAAAGGCTTACGGCCCTTCAATATAAGACTGCAGCCGTATTCAATTTAGGTATCGGGTGCCCGCTCCATTAGAATTGCATTGTGAGTATCCAAAACATCAGACATTTCGGCGATCCTGTTCTTACTACCAGGGCGGCAGAAGTCAGCGTTTTTGATAAGGAATTGCGCAACTTAGTATCGGACTTAACCGAAACAATGCACGATGCTCCCGGCGCTGGACTAGCCGCACCACAGATCGGCGTATCCCTACGAGTATTTGTTTGGGATATTGATGATGAACCAGGGCATTTAATTAACCCAGTTTTAGATTTAAGTTCAGAATTGCAAGAGGGTGAGGAAGGTTGCTTGAGTTTTCCTGGTTTACTTTACGAAACTCCTCGCGCATTTCGGGCGGTTGCAAAGGGTATGAATATGCACGGCGAACCGGTTCTCATTGAAGGTAGTGAACTTCTAGCGCGAGTTTTGCAACATGAAACAGACCATCTAGATGGAATCGTATTTATAGACCGGCTTTCTGCCGAGAATCGCAAGCAAGCAATGCGAGATATTCGGGAATCTGATTGGTTTAACCAGAACCAAGTTGCTGGGAAGCAAATTCAATTCAAAGTTAGTCCCCACAGTACAAATGGGATGGGGATGTAGCTGGTGCAAATCTCCGTCGCTTCTTCCTCGCTGGTTTCGATCCCGGTTATTGAAAGCATTCTTGGGAGCGAACACACCCTTGGCTCGATCATCACAAATCCAGACAAGATCTCCGGACGGGGCCAGAAAATTGCGCCAAATGAATTGGCTGCCTGGGCTGGCGAAAAAGGTTTAGAAGTTGCAAAACCAGCAGATACTTCCGAATTGAATCGTCATTTGCTTAGCGCTCAACCTCAATTAATTGTCACGGTTGCATATGGTCGAATAATTCCAGTCGAGCTCTTGCATGGACCACGATTTGGTTGGATAAATGTGCATTTCTCAATTCTGCCTAAACTCAGGGGGGCAGCTCCCGTGCAATGGGCAATTTTGAATGGCGATACCACCACCGGTTACACAATCTTTAAATTGGATAAAGGAATGGACACTGGTCCGGTCTATTTATCTAAAGAGGTCGACATCGGACCAACCGATACGACACCTTTTCTACTTGATAAATTGGCGCACCTAGCAACTCCTGATGTTTTGGAATTGATTTCAGTCATTGGGAAAACCAAGGCAACTCCTCAACCACTTTCGGGTGCTACTTATGCGCCCAAAATTTCAAAAGAGATGGCTCATTTAGATTGGCGCGCGCCAGCGGAGGAAATTTTACGTCGTGGTCGCGCCTTAGAAGAGAACCCGGGTATTTGGACAACTTTCAATGGTGAACGGATATCTCTCTTCGGTCTTTCTGAATCATTAGCACCTAATAGCCTGCATCAACCGGGGGAAATCGAATTAGTAGCGGGCGAATTATTGGTTCGAACCTCAGATAGCGTTTTGGCGGTTTCACAAGTGACGCCAGCCGGGAAAAAGCGAATGAGCGCGGCAGATTTTGCGAGAGGTGCTCGGTTAGAAAAGGGATCTAAATTTGAGTAATGGCGAGAAGGGGCGTTCGGGAGGAAAACCGAAACCGGATGCTTCCCGTTTGCTTGCTTTTGATTTAATTTCGCAAGTTAACCGCGAAGGTGCTTTTGCCAATATTCGCCTGCCAGAATTGTTGCGCGCTAGCGAACTCGAACAACGAGATCGAGCATTTGTAACCGAACTTTCTTACGGAACACTTCGAATGCAAGGTAAACATGATTTTGCGATCCGCGCCAAAATTGACCGTCCATTTGAAGAATTGGACCCAAAAATCGTAGATTTACTGCGAATGGGTATTCATCAAATTTTTGAAATGCGAGTTCCGCTTCATGCCGCCGTAAGTGAAACTGTGGAATTGGCGCGCAAGGTTGTGGGAGAGTCAAAGGGTTCCTATGTGAACGCCTTGCTACGCAGCATTAGCTCTGATGAGCTAATTTATGAGAATTTGGCGAGCGACCCAAAAATTTCTGATCTGCAAAAGATGATTGTCCTATATTCACATCCAGAATGGATCATCAGCGCTTTCCATGATCAACTTCGGAACTGGGACGCCGTAAAAGAGCTTTTGCAAGCCAATAATTTGCCGGCAAAACCAAATATCGTTGTTTGGCCAGGTAAATCTACGGTTGCTGAGATCCTGGAGACTGGTGGCAGTGTTCTAGCACTTAGTGATTACGGGGTTGAGTCAGATCACCTACCTAATGAATACCCAGCCATAAGAGATAAGCGCGCAGGAATTCAAGATGTTGGTTCACAATTAGTAACGGAAATATTCTATGCAACTAGAGATCTTGGAAATGGTGAATCTTGGTTAGACCTCTGTGCTGGGCCAGGTGGTAAAGCAGCACTTTTGTACAACCTTCTGTTAAACGATGGAAGTAATTCAGATTTTCTTGCAAACGAGCCGACTGCACACCGAGCCGAATTAGTAGCCAGAGTGATACCGCGTGATCGTATTGTTGAATTTGATGGTCGAGATAATAAGAGCTTTGGCCGGAGTTTCGATCGTATTTTGATTGATGCTCCTTGTACGGGTTTAGGTGCGCTGCGAAGACGTCCAGAAGCTAGGTGGCGTAAAACCCTGCAGGATTTAAAGGAATTAGTTCCGTTGCAGCGGGCGCTGATAGACAGCGCATATGAAATGTTGGAACCGGGAGGCGTAATTGGGTACGCAACGTGTTCACCGCACCTTGCTGAAACAACGGCGCAAGTACTAGATGCGCAACATCGCCACAAAGACTTGCAGGTTTTGGATATTTCAAAGATCTCACCTAGGGGTTCGACGGGGGTAAAGGCAGATGGCACGCTGCAACTTTGGACCCACTTGAACCAGAGTGATGCTATGTTTCTAGCGTTGCTTCGCAAACCATTGTAGGGAGCGCCATGATTAGAGTTTGTCCAAGTATTCTTAATGTAGAACGCGCTATTTTGAGCGAAACCATCGCCTCAATTGAGTCCAGCGCGGACTTGCTGCATTTGGATGTCATGGATAATGTTTTCGTTCCAAATCAAACCTTTACATTTGCGCAATCAGAGAAAATTATCAAGGAAACTTCCCTTCCAGTAGATGCACATCTGATGATCAGCGACCCTGATGACCAAGCGTTCAAATACGCCCAAGCTGGCGCCGCTAGTGTCACATTTCATCTCGAGGCCAGTGCTAATCCCTTAAAAACAATCGAGGTCATCAAGGAGCACGGCGCCCGAGTGGGTATCGCCCTTAAACCAGATACCGGCTTTGAAAAACTCGCGCCTCTGCTTGAATTTATCGACATGGCTCTCATCATGACCGTGGAACCAGGGTTTGGTGGACAATCCTTTATGCAAACAATGATGGGTAAAGTTGAAGAGGCTCGCAAAGAGATCGATGCCCTTAATTTCAAAGAGATTTGGTTGCAAGTTGATGGCGGAATTTCTTTGGAGACGATTCTGATTGCCAGAGCAGCAGGGGCTGACACTTTTGTGGCTGGAAATGCCGTTTTCAAGGCTGATAACCCGATTACGGCAATAGATCTATTGCGCCGCACCGCCGCAACTTACTAGGGTAAAATTTCGCTATGAAACGTTTTGAAGAATTATGGAGCGAACTTTCGCAAACGGCGAAAACGCGCCCAGCTAATTCCAAAACCATAGCGGCCCTTGATGCCGGCATACACAGTATCGGTAAAAAAATCATTGAAGAAGCTGGTGAGGTTTGGATCGCAGCCGAATATCAAGATGATAAGCAATTGGCTCTTGAGATAAGCCAACTTTTGTATCACCTTCAAGTTTTGATGCTTGCGCGTGGTCTAACGCTTGAAGATGTATATAAAGAACTTTAAAAGACTTTAAAAGACGAGCAAAAACTTCGAAGCTTAAATAACCTAGAGATCGGAATCAAGTGACACTTAGAATCGCAGTCCCCAACAAGGGTTCTTTGGCAGATAGCTCAGCGCAAATGTTGCGTGAAGCTGGTTATCGTCAACGCACGGATCAACGTGATCTCACACTTCTTGATCCAGAAAATGATGTGGAATTTTATTATTTACGACCACGCGATATCGCGGTTTATGTTGGCAGTGGTGAACTAGAAGCTGGTATCACTGGCCGCGATCTGCTAATCGACAGTGGTGCGCCTGCAACAGAAATATCAGCGTTGGATTTTGGAAAAAGCACTTTTCGGTTTGCTGGGCCAGTTTCCGCTAAATTTGAAGAGAGGGACCTCTCGGGTAAAAGAATTGCAACTGCATACCCAGGGCTGTTGGCGCAATATCTCCAAAAAGCTGGGGTGGTGGCCGAGATTGTTCGCCTTGATGGCGCGGTCGAGAGTTCAATCAAATTGGGTGTTGCAGATGTAATTGCGGATGTAGTTTCTACCGGCGGAACGTTACGCGCAGCTGGCTTATCAATCTTCGGTAATATTTTGCTCCAGAGTGAAGCAATCTTGGTTGAACGAAACGGAACCTCACGAAATAAGGCAGTTGAAACTCTGATGAGAAGGTTAAACGGAGTTGTGATAGCACGCCAATATGTTTTGGTTGATTATGACGTTAAGTCTTCAGACTTGGAGCGAGCTTGTGAATTGACTCCAGGTATCGAATCGCCAACTATTGCACCTTTACAAAAAAGTGATTGGAACGCTGTTCGAGCCATGGTCAAGCGTTCGGATGTAAATCGAATCATGGATGAGCTTTGGGAGGTTGGGGCGCGCGGTATTTTGGTAACTGATATCCACGCTTGCCGACTCTGATTTTTTAACGCAAAAAATTATTGTGTTAAGTCCGCTTTGACGATCTCATCTCGCGTAATACCCATAAGGTAAAGAACCGTATCTAAATAAGGTGAATTAATTGAACTATCCGCGGCTGCTTTAACTGCAGGCTTGGCGTTGAAAGCGATGCCCAAACCAGCAGCTTCCAGCATGCCCAAATCATTTGCGCCATCACCAATAGCTATTGTTTGATTCAAAGAAACGCCTTCTTGTTCGGCAAATTTCTTCAACGCCTGCGCCTTGGCATCTCGGTCAATAAGTAGGCCAGTCGTACGTCCAGTTAATTTGCCGTTTGCGATCTCCAGAGTATTTGCTTGATAGAAATCAATCTGTAGCTCGTTCAGAAGTGGCTCAATTACGTTTAGGAAACCACCGGAGACGACACCGACCTTATGCCCCAGACGATGCAAGGTACGGATTAGCGTTCGCGCGCCAGGAGTAAGAGTGATCTGCGCGGCAACTTGCCCAAGAATTGATTCATCAAGATCGGCAAGAAGGGCGACACGCTCACGTAGTGACTCTTTGAAATCAAGTTCACCGGCCATTGCACGTTCGGTAATTTTCGAGACCTGCTCGCCAACCCCAGCCTTAATTGCCAGAAGATCGATCACCTCTTCTTGAATCAGCGTAGAGTCCATGTCTAGCAAAACGATCCGCTTTGCTCGCCGAGTTAAGCCGCTTTGCTCAACAGCAATATCAATTCCATGTGCGTTAGCAACTTCAGCTAGCTCGCGTTGAATAGCCTTCAAATCGGTTGCACCGCCTGCAAGGGAAATATCTAATTCGATTGCCGTTAACGGGTATGAGGCGGTTCTGCGGATACGTTCTATATTGCCCCGGCGTTGGGCAATTTTGGCAGCGATCGCCGCTATACCAGCAGGTTTCAGATCAGATGAAAGAACAACTACATGAAGATTGTTGACTGCAGAGGAATTATCTTCGTCCTGGTTGCTATCTTGAAAATCTATCGCTACGTCGAGGCCCATTCGTTCAAAAGTTTCCACAAGATCATCAGATATGGATTTCGCGTGTGCTGGATCTAGTGAAATTAGACAAGTTAAAATTAATCGTCCGCGGATTACGACTTGTTCAATATCTAAGATCCCGATCTGGAAGGGAGAGAGCGTGTTAAATAGCGCTTCGGTAACCCCAGGGGAATCATTGCCGGAAACGAGAATTAATCCAGTGTCTCTTGGAACGCCAGATTGCCGCGACTTGTGCATATTCTGCGCATTTCCTGTTTTAATCGTTTCCATAGTCCAAGATTAACGCTTCCATCTGCCTAGATGATCACAATTTAAGGCTAGGAAAGGTATCTTTACGCCTGTGACCGAAGTTATTCATCTTGATAGCGTGAGCGTTTCTAGAGGCGGCAAGAAAATCTTGGGTCCAATTTCATGGACAGTAAATGAGGGGGAGCGTTGGGTCATCCTTGGCCCAAATGGTGCTGGAAAAACTACTTTGTTCGCATTGTGCGCCACACAAATGCATCCAACTACGGGAAGTGTTCGAGTACTTGGATCCACTCTAGGCCAGGTCGATGTATTTGAATTGCGCCCAAGAATTGGACTTATGGGGCCGGCCATTAATACTGCTCTGCCGGAAGATGAAACAGTTCTAGATGTTGTTTTAACTGCAGCCTATGCAATTTTGGGGCGTTGGCAAGAACCCTATGAACTTTGGGATGAGTCACGGGCTCAAGGACTTTTAACGACGCTAGGTGTTCGAGAATTAGCCGCGCGAAAATATTTCACCCTAAGTGACGGTGAGAAAAAACGTGCACTAATCGCTAGAGCGTTGATGGCAGATCCTGAGTTGCTGTTGTTAGATGAACCAACAGCTGGCCTTGATTTAGGCGGACGAGAAGATCTTTTGAAGCGATTTGATGCGCTAGCTGCTGATCCGAAATCTCCGGCAACGTTAATGATTACCCACCATATCGAAGAAATTCCGGCAGGATCAACCCATGCTTTGCTACTAAAGAATGGCGAAGCCATTGCACAAGGGCAGATCGCTTCGGTTATTACCGCTGAAAATTTAACTAGCGCTTATGACATGGCGATAAATGTCAGCGTTCTAAATAACCGATATTCGGCCAACGCTATTAATTGATGCAAGATATTTTCCTGCCAGAACCTTGGCAAGCCGCACTTCCTAATTTGCAAACCAAAATCTCAGATGTTATGGCTGGTTTGGGCGAATCATTAATGAATCCTGCAAAGGATTTAATTCTTCGCGCCTTCAAAATAGCACCAAGTGATGTGAAGGTCGTCATTGTTGGCCAAGACCCTTATCCAAACCCAGATCATGCTTGCGGTTTGGCATTTAGCGTTCCAAAGGGGGTTAGAAAACTTCCACCGACTTTGATTAATATCCGCAAGGAATTGGTTTCTGATCTGGATTTGCCGATTTCAGAGACTGGAGATTTATCTGCTTGGGGGGAGCGCGGTGTAATGCTTTTGAACCGAACTTTAACGACGGTTCCCGGTGAAAGCTTGGCTCATATTTCTAATGGTTGGGAATCTGTTACAGGCGAGGTTATTTCATTTTTGGCGACCAAGCCTGTGGTATTTCTTCTCTGGGGCAAACGCGCTGGCGAACTCAGTCCGTTAATCCCATTGGAACAACAGATCTGTGGCGTTCATCCAAGTCCACTTTCGGCTTACCGTGGTTTTTTTGGATCAAAGCCATTTAGCGCGATTAATACCAAACTTGCCGAGCTAGGTGAAAGTTCTATCGACTGGACAATTTAGAAACTAAATTCAAGTTCGTTGCAATTGAATTACCAATCAAGAGCGCGAATAGTGCGGTGCCGATACCCAGTCGACCACCTAGTGCCCACCCAACAAGTAGAGCTGTGATCTCAATAAGCAAACGCACCCGCCCAACGCGTACACCGGTTCGTCGATGCAACGCTGTCATCAAACCATCTCTAGGTCCTGGCCCAAGGCCACACGTTATATAGAAAGCAGTACCTGCTCCGACAAAACCAATGCCAAGGAGTACATATATAAGTTGTACCGGAAGGTTGTTATCCACCTTTGGGATGTGATCTACTCCGACTTGAATCATCGTTGCAATAACGAGAATATTCATGAGAGTTCCGAACCCAGGACGTTCTTTCAGCGGCCACCAGAAAATAAGCACGGCTGCACTGATTGCGAAAGTTGCTTGCCCAATTGATAGCGGAGAATGTCGGGAAATTCCCTGTGCTAAAACCGACCAGGGGGCATTTCCAATATGTGACTGGATTAGTAGTGAGTCACCAAGTCCAAAGATTGATAGGCCAAAAATCAAAACTAAAACACGGGGAACTGAAAGATCCCAACGACCATGCCCAGTCCAAGGCATCTCGGGAATCGTACGAGATGGTTTTAAGAAGTGAACGATTTGATCTTTAAGGTTTTTCGAGCGCATTGGGAGAAGATACCCTGCGTGGCCTTAAATGGGGTAAGGGTTGGTAAAGTTCGGGGATGTTCATCGGATTAGGCACCGTAATCAACGTTTTGTGCATCATTGTCGGGTCAAGCCTAGGACTTCTAGCCGGGGCCAAATTCAAAGAAAAAACTCGAGATTTGATCACCACTGTCCTTGGATTTGTAACACTTCTTGTTGCCGCAGATTCTATTAAAGCGTTATGGGATTCCAGATTAGTTTCAGAGCTCCCTACGGGTGGCGCTCTACTCACAGTGCTTGCTGCACTGCTTTTGGGCGCACTTGTTGGCTCACGACTTCGGATAGAGGATCGCCTTGAAAGTTTTGGTGTGCGACTCAAAAATAGATTTGATGCGAATGGTTCAACACCTTTTGTTGATGGTTTTGTTAGTGCCTCGCTGCTCTTTGTTATTGGACCAATGGCAATTCTTGGTTCGATCAGTGATGGGATGAGATCCGGAATTACCCAATTGGTTCTTAAAAGCATTTTGGATGGCATTACCTCTATTGCTTTCGCAGCGACCCTTGGTTGGGGAGTAGCAGTATCTGCG
>Ga0114964_10001390_pt1 | contig 17669 bp, 3 predicted proteins | sample C_131016_MF_Meta_FD_92638 | JGI IMG/M metagenome (GOLD analysis project Ga0114964, IMG submission 92638) | Freshwater microbial communities from Lake Croche, Canada to study carbon cycling - C_131016_MF_MetaG | ecosystem: Environmental > Aquatic > Freshwater > Lake | place: Lake Croche, Canada... | reverse complement strand
CGGAAGCTTCACCAACAAGCAACTGCAGGTTGGCGCAAACGCTGGCGAAACGATGACCATGAACATCAACAGCGCTTCGTCTTCTTCGATCGGCGTCTACCAAGCCAAAGAAGAAACCTTGGGTGCTCTCACCGGTATCGCATCCGGAACGGTTCCTTCGAACCCTGTTACTTCGGCTGGCTTCACCGTAAAGGGCTATATTGGAACCAGCTCTGTCAACGTAACCTCCGGTTCCGATGCACGCACCGTTGCTTCAACCGTCAATGGCGTGACTTCAGCGACCGGCGTAACGGCTTCTGCAGTGTCTTATGCGAAAATCGATACGCTTGGTTCGGCGGGCAATGTCAGCTTCCAGGTTATCGGCAAGAACTCGTCGGCGGTGTCGGTTTCGGCCAACATTGCAAGCTCGAGCGATCTGAGCGTTCTGGCGGCATCTTTCAACTCGGCCAGCGCCCAGACGGGTATCACCGCTGCACTGTCGAGCGACAAGACCTCCATCACGCTCAAAAGCGCCGAAGGTTATGACATCCAGCTTCAGAGCTTCACCCATGACGGCGCCACCAAGACCGTCAACGTGTCGGGCCTGAAGGCCGATGGCACGACAGTAGCCGGTACAGCCCAGACGCTTACATCGGGTGGCGTCGAAGACTCGACCCGCGTTGTTGGCGATCTGACCTTCGCTTCGGCCAACGCCTTCACCTTGGCCGGCAATACTGGTGCAACCTCGACGATGGACTTCGTATCCTCCGCAGCCACACAGGCTTCGCAACTCTCGGATATTTCAGCCCTCGACGTGACGACGGTTGAAAAAGCAGCAACGGCCATCACCGTTATCGATGGTGCCATGTCCAAGATTTCGGCCATGAACGCCGATCTCGGTGCCATCGGCAACCGTTTGACGCTGACCGTTAATGCTCTGACGGCTTCGTCGACCAACACCTCGGCCGCCCAGTCCCGCATTCTGGATACGGATTACTCGGCTGAAACGGCAAACCTCAGCAAGGCTCAGATTATTGCGCAGGCTTCTACGGCGATGCTTGCTCAGGCTAATCAGCAGCCACAGCAGGTCCTTTCGCTCCTTAAATAAAAGAAGCGACGGCTAAAGAATAAAGCCCCCGAACCGCAAGGTTCGGGGGCTTTATTCGTTTTCAACGTCATAACTATTCATTAAACCATTGATTTATAACAGAAAAAATTGGCACGGAAAATGCTATAGTTGGTCGAGACAATTATAGGAGTCGAAAAAATGACGGTAATCAATTCGAATATATCCTCGTTGCGCGCTCAGGCCGCTAACAGTGCGAATTCGACACTGCTTAGCACCTCGATGCAACGCCTCTCGACAGGCCTTCGCATCAACAGCGCTCAGGATGACGCGGCTGGCCTCGCCATCACCAACCAGATGACAGCCCAGATCAACGGGCTCAATCAGGCGGTAAAGAACGCCAATGACGGTCTTTCTCTTGTCGCAACCGGAGAAAGCGCCCTCACTCAGACCACCGCAGTGCTTCAGCGTATGCGCGAATTGGCCGTTCAATCATCGAACGACACCAACAGTTCCGGTGATCGCCAGTACCTCAATTCTGAAATGACGCAGTTGAAGGCCCAGATCGACAGCATCGCGTCGCAGACCAACTTCAACGGTCAGAAACTCCTGGATGGTAGCTTTACCAACAAGCAACTTCAGGTCGGCGCCGATTCCGGTCAAACCATGACCATGAACATTACCAGTGCTTCGTCGTCGACCATTGGTGTCTATCAGACAAACGAACAAGCCCTCGGCGCGCTTCAAGGCACTGCATCGGGCTCGGTTCCAGCGAACCCCGTTACATCAGCCGGATTTAGCGTCAAGGGATATATCGGTACCAGCGCCATCAGCGTGACGTCCGGCTCCGATGCACGAACGGTTGCATCAACCGTCAACGGCGCTACTGCGTCGACCGGCGTTTCGGCCTCGGCGGTAACCTACGCAAAAATTAGCAACTTGGGTGCAGCTGGCAATGTCAGCGTCCAGGTTATCGGTAAAAACGCCGCGTCATCGCCTGTTTCGATTTCGGCCAACATCGCCGATAGAAACGATCTCAGCGTCTTGGCCGAATCCTTCAACTCCGCAACGGCATCAACAGGCATCACCGCGGCGCTTTCGGCTGATAAAACCTCCATTACGCTGAAAAGCGCCGATGGGTATGATATCCAGCTGCAAAGCTTCACCAATGACGGTAGCACCAAGACGGTAGACGTTACCGGATTGAAAGCGGACGGGACCACATCAACCGGCACAGCCCAAACGCTGACATCGGGTGGAATAGAAGACTCGACCCGAATTATTGGCGATCTTACCTTCTCGTCGGCTAACGCCTTTACATTGGCCGGTAGCACCGGAGCAACATCGACAATGGACTTCGTAACCGCGGCCGCTACCCAAGCTTCGCAGTTGAAGGATATTTCGTCGATCGACATTACGACCGTGAACAAGTCGGCTGATGCCATCACCGTCATCGACGGCGCGGTGGCCAAATTATCCGCAATGAACGCCGATCTCGGCGCGATCGGCAACCGGTTGACCCTGACGGTGAACGCACTCACCGCCGCGTCGACGAACACTTCGGCAGCGCAGTCGCGTATCCTGGATACGGATTACTCGCTTGAAACGGCTAATCTGAGCAAGGCGCAGATCATCGCGCAGGCTTCGACGGCGATGCTGGCGCAGGCCAATCAGCAGCCGCAGCAGGTTCTTTCGCTCCTCAAGCAGTAAGAACGCCGGATCAACCTTGACCTTTATGGCCCGCTCCTCGCGAGCGGGCCATAAAACCTTAAAGATTATCATCAACAGACCGTCTTATCAGTAAGGCATCGCGCAACAGAAAGGAGCGGAAGATGGTTGGTTCAGTTTCGTCGTCGACAACGCCGACGACAACGACAACTTCTTCGGCAACCAATTCTCCAGCGACAACGGCGGCAAGCGCCACCGGCGGTCAGGACATCATCAACCTGTTGGGTGCGGGCGGCGGTATCAATATCCAAAGCCTCGCGACCAACCTGACAAACGCTACGATTGCTCCCCAGCAAAATATCTTAAACACAAGAAAAAACACTGCCGACACAACGATTTCGGCGGTTGGCACCATTTTGTCACAAGTCGCGACGTTAAGCTCGACCATCTCTGCAATTGGCGACCCAAACACCTTTTCGGTTGCTCCGACCACGAGCGATAATACGAGTGTGAATGTAAGCTTTACGAAAGGAGCGGCACCCGCTCCGTTTCAGTCGAGTGTAACCGTTACGTCTCTTGCGACATCGGCGCGCGTGCTTTTTCCGCCCGTATCAAACCCGTCAACGTCGCTGTTAGGATCAGATACGGGGCGCACATTGACCCTCACCAGCGGAACACCCGGAACGCCCGGCGCTTCCCTTGTTTCGATCGACCTGTCGCAAAACAACACCCTCAATCAAGTGGCCAATGCGATTAATCAAGTAAGCGGCTTGACGGCTCAGATCATCAAGGGCGGAACAGCCGCCTCACCCCAATATTATCTCTCGGTTCAAGCCTCCTCCGGCGCATCGAACAGTTTCTTTCCATCCATTAAGGTCACCGGGACAGGCCAAGCGGCCGATCCGGCAAACGGTGGCCTGACGGCGGGCACTGGCACAACGGTAACCGTGGGCACCGACGCAAGCATCACCGTCGACGGTGTTTCGGCAACCTCGGCAACGAATAATTTTTCGAATATTCTACCCGGCATCACCATAAGCGCTGTTAAACCGACCGGTCAGGCCGCCGTCACCATCGGCTCGACGATTGACACGACAGCTCTAACCAACAGCATGCAGACGCTGCTTCAAGGCTATAATTCGCTCCTGACGTCGATCCAGACCCAAGCGCATCTCGATACAACAACTTCAAAAAATGGCCCGCTCGCCCACAACCCGGCGGCACGAAACGTCCTCAATCAGCTCAGCGGACTAACCACCGAGCCGATTATTGGCTACGATGGAAAGGTTCACACCCTTTCCGAATTGGGCGTTTCGACCAACCAGGATGGTTCGCTGAGCATTGATTCCGCGACCTTTGCATCCGTCTTGCAGTCGAACCCGGGCGCCGTTGAAGCCGTGTTAGGTTCCAAACGCTCCGTCGCCGATAGCCAATTAAGCGTGCAAGCAACGTCACGCGCCACGGTTCCGGGTGTCTACACCATCGCCAAAGTCGGCGACTCGTCCTGGACCATTAATGGACAACCCGCTTCATACAACGGTGGCGTGTTGAAAGGAGCAATGGGATCGGCCGTCGACGGCTTGGTGGTGAACATCCCTTATTCGCTTAATACTTCGGCAGCTGTGGGCTACACGACCCAGTTGAACTATTCGAAAGGTATGTTGGAGCGTTTTTCTAACCTTCTCGCCGCCGCGACTGCCGATAAATCGCCGCTGCAAAACGTTCAGACCGACGCAAACAACGACTTGGCCAAGATTGCCACCGATCAGACAACGTTAACCAACCAACAAACAGCCATCCAAAAACAATACATCATGCAGTTTACCGCGATGCAAACCTTGCTGAACGCCAACAGCTCGACCGCAACGTCGTTGACCCAAATGATGACCTCCTGGTCATCAGCCCTCAAAAATTAAATCGGCCCTCAAAAAATTTCCAAATGGAAATTTGACAAAAACTGCGCGACTTTGGTTAGGCCAAAAAAATGTCAAGTGTTTCAAATCCTTTGGGAAATTTTACGGGAACGACGTCGCAAATCACGTCGCAGGCGACCAATCTCTTCAAATCGATGGATACCAGCGGTCGCGGGTTTCTTACAAAAGCCAATTTTGCGACCCTCTTGGCAGAGGCCAAAGCCCGTCAATCCCAACCAACATCCGATTTCGGCGCAACCGCGACCCAATGGAATATCGGACGGGAAATTTGGAATGTGGGTCAGTCCACTTATGTCGGGACGAGCGGGGGCGCAGCAAGGCAAAGCCCAGCCCAAACAGCGCAGTTAACGGCGAAAACGTTCACGCAAGTGGACACCGACAGTTCCGGAAACGTAACGCTGGAGGAATTTATCAACGGTATTTTGGGCGTACCACCCGCGACACCTGCCGCTGATACAAAGCCGACGACGGCTTCGGGCACGACGCCCGAACCGACGACCGCGACCGATCCGGCTGCAGATTCGACAGGACCAACAACGACCCCGTCAGCCGGTACCGGCCAGACCCCGTCAAACACCCCTTCCGACACACCTACAACGCCGCTCCCCTATCCAACCGCCAGCTCTTTGTACCAGCAAGCGCACGCCAATTCGGTGTCGATGCTTTCGAAATACGATCTTGTTGGCAAAGGTTATATCGACCAAACCGATTTGATGACCGCTTGGATCGCCGATCCGACGCTGGGCAATCCCCTGCAGGCCGCCTCTACAATTGCGCAATGGGACACAAATGGCGATAAAAAAGTCACCCCGAGCGAACTCACTTTAGGGGCTACCGTCGCCAATATCGCCGGCCAAATTCAGGCTATGCTGGATCCATCAGGCCAAGGCTTTATACCGACGAGCCAGATCACCCATGCCACCGCTGCGGGTTTACCCTATTCGCCTTCGACCATTCAGGCCTGGGATAAAAACGGCCTTGGCCAGCTTTCAAGCCAAGAACTGATCGCAGGCGTAAACCAAAGCTTGAATGCCTTTATCGCTCAATTTGACACGGCGAATAAAGGTTATTTCACCGTTGCCGATGTCCATACCGCGATGAATGCTCATCCAAGTGGTTTTGGTGGCGTTTCTGCCGCTGATCTGGTCGCACGATGGGACCTGAAGGGTGATGGCCAAATCGATGCGTCGGAAATAGCAACCGTTCAATTGACGGCGATACAAGCCAACAATACGCCTAATACGCCACCTCTAGGCTCGACAACAGCTGTTGCCGTCCTTCAAAGTGCCAAGGTCGAAGCCGCGTCAATGCTTGGACAATATGATAAAACGAACAAGGGCTTCATCACCCAAGCCGATCTCGTTACGGCCTTTTCAAACGATCCTTCGCTGGGAGATCCTGCCCAAGCAGGCCCGATTCTGGCAGCTTTTGATCTCAACGGCGACGGACAATTGAGCCAAGACGAATTGATCAATGGTGGTCAATTACAAACGCTTGCCAGCCAAATCCTGAGCGCGCTCGATCCTAAAGCCACGGAGACGGTTAAGGTGACAGATGTTACGGCGATGACAAACTCATCTTTGCCTTTTTCAGCCCCGACGATTGCAGGTTGGGATGGCGATGGCGATGGTCAAATTTCCCGGGCCGAAGTGGTGCTGGGTATTTACAAGGAAGTTCAAAACACAATCGCCCAGTTCGACGCGTCGGGGAAAGGCTATTTCACGCGATCGGATGTGCAGAACGCAATGGCTACCCGGCCGCCCGCGGATCCGGCAGCCACTGCGGACAGCGTGATGTCACAATGGGACGTATCAGGTTCCGGTCAGGTCGCGCCGTCCGACTTACTCGCCACCTTGATCGCGAATGTTACAAACACATCCGCAGCAAATGCGACGCCCGCCCAAGTATCCGTCTATACAAACGCTCAGGCAAGCGCGAACGCCATGCTGAGCAGTTATGACACAATGGCCAAAGGCTATATCGATCAAACCGATATCGTAGCCGCATGCCTTGCAGACCCTGCTCTTGGCGATCCGTCGCAGGCTTCCAGCATCATTTCCGCTTGGGATGCCAACAAGAATGGACATTTGACATCGAATGAATTGGTTTCTGGCCTCATCGCCGGTCAAATCGCGGGAACGCTTTTAGCCCAACTCGATCCGAGCAATTCAGGATCCATTCAGGTAGATTCACTCGCCGCGAGGACGGTCAATGCACCGTTTCTGTCAAAACCCGCGGCAGAAATTGCGGCTTGGGATAGCGATGGCGACGGTGCGGTTTCGCAACAGGAACTCGTTACCGGAATATGCCAAAAAGCCAATAATTTCATTTCCCAATATGATACGGCTGGCAAAGGGTATTTTACAGCCGCGGACATTCAACGTGCGATCGCCGCCAACCCGAATGCGAAAAATGTCACGGCGTCGGGTGTCATCTCACAATGGGACGCCAATACCGACGGCCATGTCACACCCTCGGACGCTTTGGCGGGTTTCGCGGTAGGCTTAAACGCCACATCCCTGATGACGGCTACATCGGCTTTGACATGGACCAGCAATGATTTGCCAAGCACTGCGCAGGTCTTGGCCGCGATGGGATTGAACATCCCGACCCCGCCAACCGCCTGATGGAGGAACAAGGTTCACCAACCGCCGAAATTATAGGTTTTTGGCGAACAGGGGATTTCGGCACGATATTTGCTACGGTGCCATTTGAAATATGACGAACTATTGAAGTGATATGTGGCTGATCGAGAACAATAGATAGATAAATCGCTGAAATATAAGCAATTTCCTATTTAAAAGGCTCTTTTTAGCGTTCAAATGATCTAAAACTGAGTCCGTTTGAGGAAGATTTAAGGCAAATGTCGGTCGGTTCCATTTCATCTTCCCCCTTAAGTACTGTCAATTCGTCGACAGTAACGAAGACGACTGTGCCAAGCAGCAGCAGCGTATCAACCAGCGCTGTTTCTGTCGCAACGACGCCGCCGGTTCGGAGCTACAGCGTTACGATTTCGTCATACGCTTCGTCACGAAGCACCATTTTAGCCTTATCAACGTCCGGCATTGCGAGCCTGACCACCAGCGCCGTTGCTGCCATCGCAACCGACGTAATCGCAGCGTTATCGACCAAACAGGTCGCCGCCTTTACCTCGACGCAGATTGCTGCGTTGTCCACCGACCAAGTTGCAGCGCTAACAACGGCTCAGATGGCGGCCCTGACCACTGCGCAAGTCCCATCGCTTACGACAGGCGACATATCCAAGCTTTCGACGGCGCAGTTTGCGGCTCTGTCAACGGCAGCCATTACGTCGCTAACCAGCGAACAACTTGCCGCTGCCCCGTCTGCCGACATCGCGGCGATGACAACAAAACAGGTCAAAGCCCTCACGACCACCCAAATTCCGGAATTAACCACCACCGAGGTGAGTGCCCTTTCCTCCGTTTTGATCGGAGCCTTGAGCGCGGCTCAGGTCCAGGCACTGTCAACGACACAGATTGCGGCACTTTCAACCACGCAGGCCATTGCTCTGACATCCACGGATGTTGCAGCACTTTCAACTGATCAGTTGCAAGCGCTGACGACAACAAATGTCGCCGCTCTGACAACCAAACAAGTCGCAGCAATCACCTCCCTGCAAGCAGCCGCGCTGACCACCACTCAGGTTGTTGCTCTGACAACATCGCAATACGCGGCGATGTCGACGACAGCCGTCGCAGCCCTGACATCGACCCAACTGAATGCCATGCAAACGGTCGATATCGCTGCCCTCACCTCGAAGGATGTAGCGGCACTTTCAACGTCACAAGTCTCGGCGTTATCAACCGATCGTTTAGCCGCCATGACCACCAGCCAAATCGCGGCAATGGGCACGGCACAGATTCAATCCCTTACGACCGATCAATTGCCTGCGTTAAAGACGAGCCAGATTGCGGCGCTTGGAACAGCCGCGATCAGTGCGTTAACAACATCGCAGGTTGAGGCACTTGGCACAGCGAATACGGCGGCACTTTCCACCCGCCAGATCGCAGCTATGTCGTCAACCCAGATCAATGCGCTCTCGACGGCTCAAATTGCTGCCTTGACGACGTCGCAGATTGGTTCACTCAGCACCGCGCAAGCCTCGGCTATGAGCGATGAGCAAGTCACTGCGCTCACGAGCCTGCAGATCCCGGCGTTACAAAGCCGGGTGATCGCGGCCCTCAGCACCGAACAATTGTCACAGTTCTCGACGGCCGACGTCGCCGCTCTGTCGACCACTCAAATTAAGGCGCTTACCACCGCGCAAGTCGCGTCATTGAGCACCGACCAGATTGTGGCGCTCAGCACCAGCCAAGCGGTCGCCCTAACGACAGCGAGCATTGCGGCACTTTCAACCGATCAATTGGCAGCCGTTTCGACATCGGACTTTGCTGCCCTCACGGCGCGTCAAATCGCCGTTATGACAACCGACCAGGTTGCCAACCTCATTTCGAGCCGCCTGACCGCCATGACGGTTTCGCAAATTGCATCGATGGGCAGCAGTCAGATTGTGGCGTTAACGACTGACCAAATCGGCGAATTGACCACAGCGCAAGTCGGCGCGTTGACAACGGTCCAAGTTCACGCATTGCAATCAAGCCAGATCGCGGCCATCACCACAGATCAGGTCAGCTCCCTTTCCACGCTTCAAGTTGCAACCCTGTCATCGAGCCAGGCCAATGCGCTGACGTCCAGTGATGTCGCCTTGCTCTCGACAGCACAGATAGCCGCTTTTTCAAGCACTGCGGTTGGTAACCTGTCCACCGAACAGATCGCCGCACTTGCCAGCAGTCAATTGACAGCGCTTACGACGGCGCAGGTCTCGGCGCTGTCAACGACGGAAATCGGCGCGATCGCCACCAATTTGATTACAACGCTCAAAGCCACTCAGATTGGTGCACTCGGCACCAGCCAGGTATCAGGGCTTTCTACCGATCAGATCGCCGCATTAACAACGGGACAAGCGAACGCGTTTTCGAAGTCAGGATTTGCAGCCTTATCGACAAGTCAGATCGCGGCACTCTCGACAACCGATCTGACGGTTCTGAATTCAACTGAAGTTTCAGCGCTTTCCACGACCCAAATCGCGGCACTCACGACCACACAAATTCCGGCCTTAACGTCGCTTCAGACGAAGGCGATGACGACCAGCCAACTGGCCGCTCTGACGACGACCCAGATCGCCCTGCTTTCAACCGCAGCACTATCAACGCTCAATGCTACGCAGGTGGCGGCATTAACGACGGGCCAAATCGGCGCTTTGACGACGGATCAAACCTCGTCGCTCACCAATCTGCAAATCATGGCTTTGACAACAAGTCAGATTGGCGCGCTCACCACCGATCAGCTTGCCGCCATCAACACCTCGCAATTGGCCGCTCTGACGACGACGGAAATTCAGGCCCTCGGCACAACGCAAATTGCGGCGCTGACCACCGACGGCGTGGCTGCCCTTACCAATAATCAAATTGCGGCATTTACCACCGCTCAACTCGGCGGGTTTACCACTGACCAGTTCGCAGCGTTGACGACCCGTCAACTTACCGGATTAAGCACGACCCAGATTGCCGCCATTTCAACAACCGACATCGCGGCGCTAACGACCGAGCAAATCGCCAGCCTCTCGTCAAAGGACGTGGCGGCGTTGACCAGCACCCAAGTCGGAGCCATAGAAACAGCCGATTTTGCTGCGATGGGGGCCAGCCAAATGGCGGCCTTTACATCGGGGCAGGCGAGTGCGTTCACGACAGATCAGCTTAACGCCCTGCTCTCCCAGCAAGCTGCCGCTCTATCCATTACGGTTGTCGGGAACCTTACGACCAGTCAGATTGGCGCCTTCAGCACGCAAGATATTGCCGCGCTGACGACGAAGCAGATCAACACGCTCACAACCGGCCAGATCGCCGGTCTGTCGACGGAGCAAGTGGTCGCGCTGACCAATAAGCAAATTGCGTCTTTGACCACCTCGCAAGCCAACGCCCTGACCACAAACCAAATTGCAGCGCTCACGACCACCCAGGCCTCGGTACTGTCCACCAGCGCTCTTGGCGCTCTGTCCAGCAGCCAAATTCAAAATTTGACAACGGCAGACATCGCGGCCTTGACCACCACTCAGATCAGCGCCCTGCCAACAGCCCAGCTTGTCAATCTGACGACGGATCAAATCGGCGCCTTGGCTTCGACCCAGATTGCGGCGCTTGGCTCGGCTCAGGCACAGTCCCTTACCACCACTCAGGTCGCAGCCCTTTCAACAGAACAGGCAGCAGCCCTCACCACTTCGGCTTTGTCGTCCCTTTCGACCACGCAAATTCAAAGTCTATCGACAGCCGACATCGCCGCCTTGAGCACCGCGCAAACGGCTTCACTGAAAGCAACCCAGATTGCGGCGCTCTCGACCGACCAGACGGTCGCGCTGACCACAACGGCCATTGCCGGCCTAACAACCGCGCAAGCATCGGCGTTTACCACCGCACAAGTCGCAGCTTTGACATCGGGGCAGGCAACTTCGCTGTCCAATTTGGCCATTGATGCTTTCACGACCACCGAATTGAGTGCCCTCTCGACCACCAATATCGCGTTGATCGGGACGAGCCAGATTGCGTCGCTTTCCACGGCCCAAATTGCAAATCTGACGACAGACCAGGTGAGTGCCTTAACAACGACGCAGATCGTCGCGTTCAAAACGGCCCAGATTGCAGCCTTGAGCACAGCCGAACTGCAAGCGCTTCAAACCGCTGATGTGGCCGCTCTTTCGACCAAGCAGATCAAGGCTCTGACGACAGCCGAGGTTGCCGCACTGACAACCGATCAGGTCGGTGCCCTTACCACGAGCCAAATTGCAAGCTTCGCAGCAACCCAAGCCGCCGCTTTGACGACCGATGGTGTTGCTGCCCTTTCGACGAGCCAAATCGCAGCGTTTGTGACGTCCGCCGTTGCAGCGTTTACCACCAGTCAAATCGCGAATTTGGGAACCGCTAATTTCGCTGCTCTCACCTCGCAACAGATCGGCGCGCTCACGACCGCACAAATCGGATCCATCACCACCGACGAAATTGGCGCGCTTGCAACATCCCAGATCCCGGGCCTTACGACGGCTTCCGTTGCCGCCTTGGCCACCACTCAAATCGTAGCCATCGGCACTGCTGACCTCGCTCTATTGAGCGCACGCCAGATTGCGGCCATGTCAACAACGCAGATCGCATCGCTGACGACCGATCAGGTTCCTGCGCTGACGACAACGCAAATCGCTACCCTCAGCACCGGCCAAGTTGCCTCCCTGACAACGGATCAGGTCGCAAGCCTTACGACCCTGCAAGTCCCGGCATTGACGACGATGGGCCTGGCGTCGATGTCGACGAGCCAGATTGCGGCAATCGAAACCGCCGATATCGCCGTGCTTGGTACAAAGCAGGTAGCATCGCTGACGACCGCTCAAGTGGCATCATTGACCACAGACCAAATTCAGGCGCTCACAACGAGCGAGACCGCGGCACTCGGCACGGCTCAGGCGCGCGCGCTGACAACCAGTCAGATCGCAGCGCTTTTGACGGGCCAAATGGCTTCCCTGTCCACCGCCGACATTGCTGCGCTATCCACAGCGCAAGTGGCGAGTATCACGTCAACTGATTTCGCACAGATGACGACAAGCCAAATTGCAGCCTTCAGCGCGACGCAGGCCGCAAGCCTAACGACCGAGGATATTGCGGCATTAACCACCGCGCAGACCTTAGCCTTCGCAACCGCAAGCGTTGCGGCACTCACGACCGCGCAAATTGTCGCGCTGCCGACCGCTGACCTTGCAGCGATGTCGACAAAAGAAATAACCGCGCTGACCACGGCTCAAATCGCCGCATTCTCCACCGATCAGGCAGCGGCTCTGTTAACCAGCCAGATTGCGGTACTGAGCGGTACGCAGGCTGCGGCTCTTACAACCGATTCGATCGCCGCCCTGACAACGAACCAGATGCCGCAATTTACCACCGCAGCAATTGCTGCGATGGGCACCAAACAGATCGTGGCTATCCCGACCGCCGATCTGGTCGTCATGACAAACCGCCAGATCGGCGCGTTGGTCACGAACCAAATCGTATCCCTTTCAACCGACCAGGTCGCCGCCCTCACAACGCGCCAAATCGGCGTCTTGAGCGGCACCCAGGCCAGCGCGATGACAACGGATCAGATCGCGGCACTGACCACAACGCAGGCACCCGCCCTCGCGACCGCCGCTCTTGCCGCTTTGTCGACCAGCCAGATCGTTGCCATCAACACCGCTGATCTAGCCGCTTTGAAGACCAATCAAATTGGTGCGCTTCTGACAAACCAGATCGCCGCTCTGACGACCGATCAGGCCGCAGCGCTCACGACCGCCCAAATCGCTACCTTGAATGCCAGCCAGGCGCGTGCCATGGCGACTGCCGATATCGCCAATCTTGCGGGCACGCAGGTTGCTGCCTTTACCAGTTTGGCAATTGCGTCCATGACAACGTCGCAGATCGTGGCAATTGGTTCGACCAATATCGCCTCGTTGACCACCAAGCAGATCTCGGCGCTTACCAATTCGCAAGCCGCGTCCCTCACCACGGGGCAGATCTCCGCTTTGACGACCCTGCAAGTTCCGAATTTGACGACATCGGCGGTGGCTTCCCTCACGTCGACGCAGATTGTGAGCCTGACGACAACCGACCTCGCGGCGCTTACGACCTCACAGGTCCCCGCGATTACCACGCGCGACATGGCCGCCATCTCGACCGATCAGGTTCAGGCGCTGAAAACAACGCAAATCGCCGTGCTGACCTCGGCGCAGGCGCGCGCGCTGACAACCGATGGCATTGTGGCTTTGACAACGTCGCAGGCGGCGGCGCTTTCGACAACCGCAATAACCGGACTTTCCACCGGCCAAATCGCGGCCATGCAAACGGTCGATTTCGCATCGCTCACAACGGCGCAGGTCAATGTTCTATCCGCGTCGCAGGCCGCCGCGTTTACAACGGATCAAGTCGCCGCCTTGCGGACAGATCAAGCCTCTGCCCTCACAACAACAGCCCTCGACGCCCTGTCCACGGGCCAATTGCAAGCCTTGAGCACGTCTGATCTCGTCGCCTTGACGACCGCTCAGGTTTCGTCGCTCCTGACCACACAGATTGCATCGTTGACGACCAATCAAGTCCAAGCATTGACCACCCAGCAGGTTGCAAGCCTGGGCAGCGCGCAAGCTGCGGCTTTGACCACCGACCAGATCGCCGCGTTGACGACCGCGCAGGCCACAGCGGTAACCACGACCGACATTGCGGCACTTTCGACGGATCAGATTGCGGCGATCAATACGACGGATATCGCCGCGCTCCTGACCGCCCAAATCACCGCACTGACAACCACGCAAATCGGCGCGCTGACGAGCAGCCAAACCGTTGCGTTGACGACGACCCAGATTGCGACGCTCGGTGCGGCGCAGGCAACGGCTCTGTCAACAGCCAATATCAGCGCGTTGCTGACGGCACAGGTCGCAGCCCTCACCGATGCGGCCATTGCCGGCCTTACAACCGATCAAATAACCGCTTTTGGCACAGACCAGATCCAGGCGCTGAAAACAGATCAGATTGCTTCACTGACGACATCACAGGCCGGCGCGCTGTCGACCGCACAGATTGCTGCGCTGACAACAGGCCAGGCAGCGTCACTGACGACCGCCTCTCTCGCGGTCCTCGATGTTGATCAAATCCAGGCGATTACCACGACCGATATTGCCGCGTTGTCATCGAGCCAGATCGGCGCATTGACGACATCGGAAATCGGTTATCTTGCCACGGCCCAGATCGCAGCATTGACGACAACCGAGATCGCCGCGATCAGCACCGCGCAGGTAGGCGCCCTTTCCGCCGAAGACGTTGCCGCCATGACCACCGCACAGGTCGCGACGATCAGTACAGCCCAAATCGGCGCGTTCTCGACGAGCCAGATTGGCGCCTTGACGTCGCTTCAGACACCTGCGTTGACAACCAGCGCCTTGATTTCCTTGTCGACGACCCAAATCGAGGCCATCGGAACCGATGGCGTCGGGGCATTGACGACGAAGCAGATTGTCGCCCTGACGACCTCGAACATTGGCGCGCTTACCACGAACCAAGTTGCAGCCTTCTCGACAACGCAGATGGCGGTTATCGGCTCGTCCCAAATAACGGCGCTGTCGACCGACCAGATTACAGCCCTTGGCACCAGCCAAATCGCAGCGCTCCAGACCTTGCCTGTCGCGACGATGACAACCGATCAGATTGTCGCCCTTTCGACAGCGGACATCGCGGCTCTTTCGACAGGACAGACCGCGGCTCTGACGACCCTGCAGGTAGCAGCCCTTACCAGCGATCAGGTCAGCGCTTTGACCACGAGCCAAGTCGGCGCCCTGTCGATCCTGCAAATTCCGGCGATTGCGACAGCCGGCATCGCTGCGCTTTCGACCGACCAGTTAGGCGCTCTGTCGACCGCTCAAACAGCAGCCCTGACAACAACCCAGATCGCCACACTGACATCCGGTCAGATCCCGGGCCTATCAACCGCCTCGATTGCGGCCCTTACGACAGCCCAGATGAGCGCGTTGACGACAGCCGATCTGGCCGCCATGACAACCGATCAAATCGCCGCGATCACGGTAAGCGACGCCGATATCTTGACCACGACGCAAATTGCAGCGCTCACAAGCGACCAGGTGCCTTACCTCACCACATCGGCCCTCGCCTCGCTTGCTACAACGCAAATCGTAGCGCTCTCGACATCGGATATCGCAGCGCTCACAACAACACAGATTGCGAAGCTGACCACGAACCAAATCGGCGCACTGACCAGCGACCAAGCCGTAGCGCTTGGCACCGACCAGATTGCCGCTCTCTCGACAAGCCAAGTCGTAGCCTTGCGGACCGACGATATTACCGCATTGAGCACCGGCCAGATTTCATCGCTGACGACGGCTCAAACGACTGTCCTGTCGACGTCTCAAGTCGCGTCGTTGACGACCCGTCAGGCACCGGTTCTCTCCACGGGTCAGATTCGCTCGCTGACGGCGAGCCAGGTTCCGGCTTTGACAACGGACGCCGTAGCTTCGCTGTCAACCGATCAACTCGCAGCGTTGACCACGACCCAAAGCGTGGCGTTGACGACGGCTCAAATCGGCGCACTGACAACCGATCAAATTTCGGGGCTGACAACCGCGACCGTAGCCGCTCTTACGACCGCACAAGCCGCCGCACTCGGAACGGACGCGATTGCCGCATTGTCCAGCAGTCAAGCCGCCGTCTTGAGCGTTGGGACGGTTGGGGCGTTCAGCACCGATCAAATTGCTGCCTTGACGACCGATCAGGCTCCGTCGTTGACCACCGCGGCGATTGCGGCACTCTCGACCGACAAGGTCGTCGCCCTCGGCACCGCCAATCTGGCCGTGCTGACGACCGCCCAAATCGTTGCGCTGACAACCACCCAAGTTGGCGCCCTGACAACCGATCAAATCCCGGCGCTTGGCACATCTCAAGTCGCGGCCCTCTCCACGCGCCAGATTGTCGTCTTGTCTACGGATGACATCGCGGCGATGACGAGCGACCAGATTTCGGCGTTGACAACGACCCAGACCGCTAAATTGACAACAACACAGGTCGCCGCACTCACGACAGACCAGTTTGCTGCGATGACAACGACCCAGATTGGATCGTTGACCACGAGCCAAATTGGCGCGCTGACCACGAGCGATGCCGCTGCGATGACGACCGATCAGTCGGCAACGCTCAGCACCGCTCAGATTGCGGCGCTGTCCAGCGATCAAATCGCGGCCTTCACGAACGGCCAATTGCCAGCGGTGACAACGGCAGGAATCGCAGCCTTGACCTCGACGCAGTTTGTATCGGTTTCCGCCGATACCATTTCGGCATTGGGAACCGATCAAGTCGCCGCACTGAAAACCTCGGTCATCGGAGCCCTGACGACCGATCAGATCGCAGGCTTCTCGACCGATCAAATTGCGGCATTGGGCACGGCCCAGATCAAGGCGTTGACAACCGATGCGACGACATCGCTTTCGAACAACGCCGTCGCAGCATTGAGTACCGACCAAATCGCCGTGTTGACAACCGCTCAGGTTCCAACCCTTTCGACCTCGAGCATTGCCGCCTTGTCGTCCGATCAAATCGGAGCGCTCACGACGAAGCAGATTCCAAGCCTCACCTCGGATCAGACGGCAGCCTTCACGGCGGCACAAATTCCGGGCCTCGGAACGGCAGCCATTGCCGCACTCGGCAGCGCCCAGACCGCCACCTTGAAAGACGACGCCGTAGCCGCGCTTTCGACGAGCCAGCTTGTCGCCTTGCCAACAGCGGACGTCGCGTCGCTTACGACCTCGTCGGTTGCAGGATTGAGTACCGATCAGGTCTCGGCACTGTTGACGAAACAGGTTGCCGCTTTGACGACCGACCAGGTTGCAGCAATGACAACGGAACAGGTCGCCGCGATGACGACCGCGCAAGTGGCTACGCTGTCCACCGCGCAAATCGCAGCGCTGCCCACCGATGATGTTGCGGCTCTTACGACCTCGCAGATTCATGCGCTGTCGACGACCCAGTTGGCAGCACTTTCATCCGCCGAGATCGGAGCGTTTTCGTCGAGCCAGATCGGGACGCTTTCGACGCGCCAAATTCAGGCGATTACCAGCGATGGTATTGCCGCTCTCTCAAGCGATGCCATTGGCGGGCTCGATACCTTCCAGATCGCGGCGCTTTCGACGGCACAATTCGCCGCCCTGTCGACAAGCAGCGTAGAGGCCTTCTCGTCAGACCAACTCGCGGCGCTGACAACCGCCGAGGTTTCAGCCCTTTCGACGGATCAGATCAGCGTATTATCCGATCAACAAGTGCCGGGCCTCTCTCAAACCGCCATTGCCACGTTGACGAGCACCCAGATCGTCGCCTTGGATAATGATGCGCTGGCTGCCATGTCCACGACACAGCTTGCATCGCTTACGACCAGTG
>Ga0114964_10001389_pt1 | contig 17682 bp, 12 predicted proteins | sample C_131016_MF_Meta_FD_92638 | JGI IMG/M metagenome (GOLD analysis project Ga0114964, IMG submission 92638) | Freshwater microbial communities from Lake Croche, Canada to study carbon cycling - C_131016_MF_MetaG | ecosystem: Environmental > Aquatic > Freshwater > Lake | place: Lake Croche, Canada... | reverse complement strand
GGTCCGGGCTCGGGGGTCCGGGGGGCTCCTTTCCTCATCCTCTCGGGGGGTGCTTGCGTGTGCGCTGTTGTGGCTACTTGTGTTGCGTGTGGCGGTCCGGGGCGGGTGTTCTCGGCGCTGGGAGGTTGGGCCAATGCCTAACGATGTTGGGGTCACTTGTGACCATTGCGGGGAAGCGGGCGTGGATCTCTTGCCTGTGGTTGATGGGGGGGGTCTGGCTCAGTGGTGCTACCCGTGCCGGTCTGATGAGGCGTCAACGTGCGAACGGTGCTTGGTGGTTACTTCGCATTCGCAAGATTCGGGCACGCTGGTTGAGACTAGGGAAGGCGCGTTCGATTGGTGCGAGCGGTGCGTGAGTGTGGCGGCGTTCCATTGTGACCAGTGCGAGACCTATTATTCGTCGCTGTACAGACAAGGCCGCTGGGCGGGCGACTACTTCCTCTGTGACGGTTGCTTTGCTGAGCACTGTGGCGACTGCGGCCGCCATTTCGACGACTGCGATTGTGAGTCCGAGAGCCTTCACAACTACTCATACCGTCCGCACTTGGTTTTCTCGGGTGCGGGTCCGTTGTTCATGGGCGTCGAACTTGAAACCGAGGGCAACGGTAACGGCGTCGGGGCTCGGGTCGCTCAACTCAACGACGACCGAGACCTCTACTGTAAGGAAGATGGGTCACTGTGCGACGGGTGCGAGATCGTTAGCCATCCTCGTGACCTTGCATCATGGCGTGACTTCTCCTCGACCTTCGCTGAGATCCTCGCGGCGGTGTCTGAGGAAGGCGGGCGGGCGTGGGATCGTTCTAACGCTGGGCTGCACGTTCACGTCTCCCGCGCTGCGTTCGATTCTCCGTCTCATCTGGCGCGGTTCGTTTGGCTGTGGGGTCGTAACGAGTCGCGCGTCGTTCGGTACGCTGGGCGACGTTCGTCATACGCTGATTTTGAGTCGCTGCGGGCTGGTGGTCTGGTCAAAAAGTGCGGCCGGGGCATCGCTGGCGGTCACTCGGCGGCTGTCAACCTGTCCAACTCTGACACGGTTGAGATCAGGGTATTCCGGCCTTCGTTGGCGGTCGGGCGGGTGTTCTCCTACCTTGAGGCTGTCCATGCTTCGTGGATCTACACCTCGACGCTGCGGGCGTCCGACGTGGCGCTGGGGGCGTTGACTTGGGACCGGTTTACCTCCTTCGTTCTCAATGGTGAGGACTTCCCGGTGTTCGCTCATCACCTCCGGGGCGGCCGGTTCCGTACCTCTGAGACTCTCGCGGGCTCGCTGGTCGGCGCTCGTGATCTGGTTTCTTCGTTTGATGGGGAGGTTTGACATGTGCGTTCTAGTGATTGGTCTAGGTTCCGCTCGGCTCTCATCAGAACAGATGATGCGGGGGCAGGATTCCAACCCTGACGGCACTGGCTGGGCTGTGGTCTACGGCGACGGCGACGGGCTCGGGATCGCGTCCGGTAGGACTCTCGATTGGCGGGAGGGGCTGGAAGGGTTGCCTAACCTGCTCGACGGTCTCGGGGATCGGGTCGTCTGCTGGGCGTGGCATGCGAGGATCGCCACTAGTGGCGGCGTCAACCTTGCGGGCTGCCATCCTCACGAGATCGGCGGCGACTCTGAGCGGCTGCTGTTCCATAACGGCATCCTCCCACTGGCTCCTGATAAGGGGCTGAGCGATACGGCCACCTTCGCTAGTCGGGTGCTCCCGGCTATGGGCGGGGTCGCTGCGCTTGATGATCGGGTCGTAGCTGCAATGGTGGAAGATTGGGCGGCGGGCTCGAAGCTCGCGATCCTCTCGACCGATCCTGAGGCTCCGTTGATCTTCCTGAATGAGGATTCGGGGAAGTGGGACGGGGATCTCTGGTTCTCTAACACTTCGTGCGAGGCTCCACGCTGGCAGTCGGTGAAGGTCGCTCCTCGGGTCTCCTCTGCGGTGGTCCATCGGGCGGCGTGGGATCCTGCGGGCTCGCTTACTGAGTCGTGGACTCGCACCGGCTGGGCTGATGAGTCTGATGAGTCTGATGAGTCTGATGACTTCGATGACTCGATCCCTGAGGGCGTCCATGTCGCCGATGATGGTACGTGGTTGTGCTCGACTTGCTGGCACTCGGTCGCTATCGGGGACGACGACTGTGACCTGTGCTCAACGTGCCTATGGTGCGCTGATTCTCTTGTAGGGGATGGGTGCTATTGCGACTTCGACGCTCCTGCTGTGGCGGTCGATCATGTCTAGGGCGGCTGCTGGTCTGCTCGACCGCATCGGGCGCTACGGGCTGCGGTGGGCTGCGCTCCTGTGGGGGTTCTGCTCGGTGCTGCTCGGTCGTGATGCTGGGCTGATCGGGTTCGGCGTGGGGCTCCTGATCGGGTCGGCGCTGGCTCTGGTGCAGTGGTCCGGGCGCTACGGGTGGCGCTGGTCCCGGCGTCTGGTGCGGCGTCTCGGCGTGGTGCTGGGCTTCTCGGCTGCGGTCGTGGTGCTCGGGCTGATCGGCACCCTTCAAGGTCCGGGCGCCTAGTGCGTGCGGCGTGGTGGTGCGGGGGCTGGTTAGACCCGGCCAGTAGTGCGAGGCGGTAGGGCCGTCACTCCTCCGGGGGTGGCGGCTCTGTCGCGTCTGGGGTCTGGTGGTCGATCTGGTGGCGGGCGGATCTGGTGGCGGTGGTCCGGTGCGCTGTGTGCTCGTGTGTGGGTGCGGGTGCGTGCGGGTGGCGGGTAGGTGCGGGGTCGTGGGGTGCGGACCGGGTGCGGCGCCCTAGCGTGGTCTCACGGGATCGGGCGGGGGTGCGGGGGTGCGGGGTAGGGGTGGGGGAATGTGGCAGTGCCTATGCCTATTCCCTAGCCCCACCGAACACATGTTCGTCAAACACTTGTTCGCTTTCATCACGAACACACGTTCGCTTTTCGGTTTTGTCACACACTCTGCCACATTGACCGGGAGTGTGCCGGGGGGCGGCCTCTGGGGGGGGGCATGTAGACACCTCACATGGAAATGTCATTTTGCCATCATTCTGTGTTCGCTTGATTTCTTGTGTTCAGGAACTCAACTGGGTCAAGTAGTTGAACTCAACTGTTTTGAGATTCATCAAACTGCAACCAACAACCTTGGACTCCCTCTCCCTGCCTGTTCACTCCAACAAGAACTTCGGAGCTTGCTTCGAAGTACGGCAACGACCGAAGGGAGGCGGCAGCAGAGAACTCAGTAGTTGATATACTCCGAGCACCGCCCCGGGAACTGGATACAAGAACCATCTGCGTTTCAGCCGCAGGTTATTGCGGGAAACTGCGGTGCGGCTTCACCGTATCAGAGCTGTCAAGTATTGCGCAAGGGGTAATCCAAATAATCTTTGTCACATGGTATGACAAAACCCTTGTGTGTGCCCTTGGGGTTGCACTAGCGTTATGTGTATGCTTTTGGTTTGCATCTTCATCTGTGCCGGTGTGTGGCTCATTGGACTCACATCTTTGTACCAAACCTTCAAAGAAACAGAGAAACCGGAAGTACCGAACTCATGGGAGTGCGACGCTTGTGGCACTTGTGTTGAGGCCGATACTTTTGAACTGCTTGTTGAAGGTATGAGGATTCACGACATTGCTGTGTACTGCTCAAGCAACAACCAAGAAGGAGATTGGGATGACTGACATCACCCGTTCGATTGTCCGAGCCATCACCCCCATTGCCATCGGTTTTGGAATCTCCCTGTTGGCACATTTTCACATCACCAGCCCTGACGCTGTGGCAGCCATTGGTTCTGTTGCTGCTGCTGTGTACGCCTCGGGTCTCCGGCTTATTGAGCAGAAGCATCCCAAGGCCGGCAAGATGCTTGGAGCAATGAAGGTCAAGTAATGGCGCTCACTCCTGACCAGCGATCCAAGTACCTCAAGCTCCGCTCAGAAGGCTGGGCTCAAGCTGCCGCAGCCAAGAAAGCCGGGTTCTCTGCTGCGACTGCGGCAAGGATGGAGAAGGATCCGAAATATCAGATCAGGTCCAAGGACCGCATCCTCAATGAGGTTTCGCACGAGATGGAGGGAGCCAAGAGTTACAGCGACTTGAGTTCCGAAGCCAAGCGAGCCCTAGAAGATTTCGGGTACTTCCAAGAGCGGTATTTTGGACGCATCGCAATGCCGTGGCAGAACCAAGCTGCAAGCGACATTGTGAAGTTGCTTGAAACCCCGAACGAGGAGTACGCCGTAATCAACGCTCCTCCCGGATCGGGCAAGACCGTCACCTTTGTGCACGACATTCCAGCGTGGCTTACCTGCCGCAATCGAGCAATCCGAGGAATGATTGGCTCGGCCACGATGTCGCTTGCCAAGCGGAACTTGATGCGCCTTCGTCGTACGCTTGACCGCCCCGAGCCTGAGCGTGCCGAGACCAACGCCCTGCGCCGTGGAGACGCCCTAGACGCCGTTGCAACCCTTGCTGGGGACTTTGGACGCTTCCGCCCCGTGGACCGTGAGATTTGGACCAACGAAGCGTTCATTGTCGCCCAGCCCGGAGAGATGGGAGGGATTTCCGAAAAGGAACCAACGTGGTCGGCTTACGGGATTGACACCGCTTTCATTGGTGGACGTTACGATTTTGTGATGTGGGACGACCTTGTGGACCCAAGGAAGATGCGGACCCTTGAGCAGAAGGAAGCCCTACAGGACGTATACCAAGATGTCTGTGAGACCCGCCTTGAACCGGGGGGCCTCCTTGTGTTGCAGGGTCAGAGGATCAGCTCAGACGATCTATATAGATTTGCATTGGACATGAACGCCCCGGCTCCCGAGGAAGATGATGACGAAACTACCTTTGCGTACGAAGAGTACACCGAACGGGTAGGTGAGAATCGAAAGGGCAAGAAGTACCATCACATCATCTTCAAGGCCCACTACGAGGAAAAGTGCGATCAAACGGAACACAAGAAGTCGGCACTTCCGTATCCGCACGGCTGCCTCCTTGTCCCAAGACGTATCCCGTGGTCAAAGATCAGCGCCTTGATGTCAAACCGAGGGGAACGTTTCAGCGTCCTTTACCAGCAGCAGGACATTGACCCTACAGAAGTCCTTGTTCCAAATTCTTGGGTGTACGGTCACGATGAGTTCATTGGTTGCTTTGACAAAGAACGAGAGCGTCTTGAAATCCCGGTTGGCCTCGACCCCAATCAATGCCTCTCCATCGCCACCGCTGACCCAAGCCCGACAAACTTTTGGTCTGTCCAATGGTGGATCTACGACCCCAACTCCGACAGGAGATACCTGATTGACCTTCTTCGAAAGAAGATGGATGCCCCTGACTTTCTTGATTGGAGCGCTCAGGAAGGAAAGTTTGTGGGCGTCATGGATGACTGGCAGGACGCAAGCAAGACGCTAGGGTTTCCCATCACCACTTGGATCGTAGAAGCCAATGCAGCACAACGCTTCATGCTACAATATGACCATGTGCGTCGTTGGCGCAGCTTGCATTCTGTAGACATCATTCCCCACACTACGTCGAGGAATAAGTCGGACCCGCAGTTTGGTGTTGAGACGATTGCTCCACACTGGCGCTTTGGTCGAGTCCGGCTTCCCGGTAGGGGCGAGGGGAAAGTTATCTCGATGCGGCTTGTTGACGAAGTGACAAAGTATCCTCATGGACGAACGGATGACTGCGTGATGGCTGAATGGTTCTTTGAGTGGAATCTCCCGAACCTGTCTGTGCCTACTGCTACCACGACTTCCGCTTGGCGTCCTAGTTGGGTTGCTTGATGCGTTCTGCTGAGGAGATCGTCTCCCTCCACGCCTCCCGAGTGCAGTCCCGTGGTGGCTACTTGGGCCGCATGAAGGAAATCTCTCGACATTACAACAACGAGGTCACTGTTCCTTTGCCGGAGCTTGATGCCAACGAGAAGCCCGCCGTGGCAAATCTCTTGGCGCAGGGGATTGACCAGTTCTCCCTCCGTGTTGCCTCGGTCATGCCGGACATTGACTACCCGCCCCTGCGTGGAAACATCAATTCATCAGTTGAGGCTGCTCGCAGACGCCGGCTTGCCACTCTTGGCTGGTACGACATGAACGACATGCAGATAAAGATGCGCCGCCGTGCTCGCTATCAGGTCGCCTACGCTTCCTCTCCTGTCTCAATCCACCCCGTCAGCCTCAACCCCAACGACAAGCGTGGGATTCCTTTCTGGCGAGTCCGCAACCCTCTCTCAACTTTTCCTTCCGATGTTATTGATTCAGATAACATGGAACCAGCAGACTGCATCTTTGAGGATGCCCGTCCCCTTCGCTGGATCAAGGAAAACTACCCTCAATCAGCTGCCGTTCTTCACACCGGGAAGTCCACTGATGACTCGCTGTTTTCAATCCTTGAATACTGTGACGCCGAAGAAACCGTACTTGTGGCGGTGGGGGCCCGTAAAGAAGCAAAGAATCAGTACTCGGGTGAGGTTCAAGGTGGCGTGTCTCAGATCGTGCTGGACCGTGTACCGAACCGAGCGGGCATTTGTCCGGTGGTCATCCCGACAAGGATTGCGCTAGATCAAGTTGCTTCCAAGTTTGAGGCAATGATGGGCATGTTCCATCGTCAGGCCAAGCTTGACGCACTCAACACCATTTCCGTCATGCGTGGCGTGTTCCCCGACGAATGGTTGGTGCCGCATCCAACCTCTCAGGGGATGCAGCCAAAGATTGTGCAGAACGCTGATGGCAAGTCTGGCGTTCGTGGCGTGATCCAAAACGGCACGATTATGCAGATGACCCCTCAGCCGGGTATGCACTCCGAGCAGACGCTTGACCGTTTGGAACGTAGTGCTCGCCTGAGCGCAGGAATCCCGCCTGAGTGGGGCGGTGAGTCCGGCAGCAACATTCGTACCGCTCGTCGTGGTGAGTCGGTCATGTCCAACGCTGTTGATCCTGACATTCAGGAGACGCAGGAAATTTTGGCCGCTTCACAGGAAGCTGAGATCCGTCGAGCCATTGCTATTCAGAAGGCATACTATGGTGCCAAGGCAACATTGTTCCTTCTTGGGATGGATGGAAAAGTCACTGGACCTCCCGATTACACTCCCAACGACACCTTTGAGACCGATCTCGTCAAGGTCCGCTACCCCCTTCCCGGTTCAGATGCAAACCAGATGGCCGTAATGATTGGTCAGAAGGTTGGTATCGGGGTGATGTCTACCGAGACCGCTATGGAAATGGACCCGTTGGTCCGTGACCCTGAGATGGAAATGGCAAGGATTCAGGCCGATGGACTTCGCAAGGCGCTTCTGTCGGGACTTGAGCAGCAGGCTGTTGGCGGTCAGCTTGATCCACACACCATTGCCCGCATCATTCAAAAGGTTGGTGACGGTCGTACTTCCATCGAGGATGCGGTAGAAGCAGTTCACAAAGAGATTCAAAAGGAACAGGCAAACGCTAAGGATGCCAAGCAGCCTCAGCCCGGTGCCGAAGGTTCTCCTGACGCCGAACAGCCGCCCGGACCAGAAGGCATGTCGCAGCCTGCACCTGAACAGCAACCCGCAGACCCCAACCTGCAACCGGGCATGGCACAGCCAATGGCTCATGCGGATATGGAACAAGGAGTTCCCAGCATCCCTCCTCCGTCGCAAGGGATGACAAACCTTAGTGACCTGCTTGGCTCGCTTCATTCATCGGGGCAGATGCCTAGCGGCGTTGGAGGTGCATAATGCCTAGAACCGGACGCGGTGGGAAGCGCGAAGGGGCTCCGGGTCAGGCATATGCAAACCGTACAGATTTGAACAAGCGTGGCCCGGAGCCAATCACGGTGGCGCCCGGTCAAGCATACGGTGAAGGCAAAATGCAAGCAGACGCTCAGCGTGCAGTCCCGATGGGTGGGACTCCATCTCCCCCGATGGGCAGCACCCCGCCCCCTTCAATGGGCGCTCCACAGGCACCCGCAATACCGCCCTCAGCCCCGCCAATGCCAGAACCGGGGGAAAGGCTGCTCACAGCACCAACTGAACGGCCTGACGAGCATGTCACAACCGGGTTGTATTCTGATCCTCAACCGGGTCAGCCTGCACAAAAACTGTCAGATGTGTTGATGCAAGCCGCCGATTCGCCTTTTGCAACAAACAACATTTTGGCACTTGCCAAGTTTGCAAAGAACTTCAACCTGTGACCAATCCAATCAGCGACCATCTCGCCATCAACCTTGATCGTGCGTTGAAAGCTAACCCCAACCTCATGCACCACCCCGACCTTGCGTACGCTGTGGCAAACGCTGGTGGCAACATTGAAGAAAACGCTCTTGAGCTGTATGGAGTTCATTTGAAAAAGATGGCTCTTGAAAGTGCAATGGACACGTTGAAGCAATTGAACGCTCACCATTATCAGAACGAAGCAATGGCGCAAAACCCCGAATCGGCCAAGTACATGTTTGGAACTGGCAATGGCAGATAAGATTTACGGTCCCGGCATTGATCCGGGAGGCATGAAGATTCCTTCTTCCCCTGCTACGCCAAAGGGGAAAAACCCGAACGATCTTTCAGACATCGTTCCCAACGCGCCCACTATCAAAAATGACCCGATGACTCAACCGGGAGCATTCGGCGGCATCACTAATTCTGCTGGCATGAAGCAGCTTGCTTCCCAGCGACTTGATTCTCGTACTCAGCAGTACATGAACATGAGTCGTTCGCAGCAACAGCAAGAAATTTCAAATCGAAGCTCGTACCATCAACCGTTCAGTTGGAACAATGTGTGGGACAACGCTAACCACATGTACGACTGGGCAAACAATACCGCTAAGTCAATGGCTGGTTGGTTTGATCCTCGTCGTGGGGCAGGAAGCATCGAAGGCTGGATGCTGCAAAACGCCGTTGGAGCTGTTCGTACCGTTACGGACAGGACCATTTTCAACGCTCAGCACCTTGTTGATCCCGGCGTCAAATACAATGATAGTTCCTTTGATTGGCTTTGGAACATTCCCGGCCTTCCCAACACCGCCAAACCAACTCGCAACTCGGTAGCAAACGTTATTGGTCAAACCGTTACAGATAGTCTTGGCAACCGTCATTTTTGGTCCCAATACGGTCAATCTTTGGGCCAATCATGGGATCAGATGACAGGCAACATCGACTCTGGTTACGACACAACGATTGAAGGAATAAGAAAAAGAAACATTCAACCAGACCTTGGACAAGAAATATTTGCTTGGCTTGGTTCGGCTGGTACTGAGTTTGGTCATCAGTTCATTGATTTTTTTAATCAACTGTTTGACAGCAATCAACACCTTGCCCGAGCTGCAATTGTTGCTGGACAAAACAAAGGCGTCACGGGCGTTTTGGATGTTCTTGCTCCGGCGATTGCTGCGTTTGTAGTTACCAAGGGAATCAGCGCTGCTGCTGCTCCCGAAGAAGCAAGTGTGTTGACTTGGGCCAATGGTGAAAAGTTCAAGCTTGGTGGCGCTGACATCAAGTGGGGCGACACCACCCAGCAGGCAAATCAATTTAGGACAATGAACTCTGCTCAGGGTCGAGCAGACGCAGCCGTGTACAGCGTGAACCAACGGTTCAGCGAAGGCGTGCTTTCTGGTCTTGAAAAAGCACCGTTCAACAAAGACGAACTGCTACAGATGTACCGGGACGCAGCAAAAAAGTATGCTCCGACTGAATGGACATTGACCAAGGCCGAGGAAAACCTGATTGACAGGGGTTTGCAACGATCAGCAGATCAAACTTTTGCAGAGATCAACTCACTTCGCAATGCCAGCCGTGGTGACAGATTGGCCCGAGCCGTTCTGTCTCCTGCTTCCAACTCGCTCAAATACGTTGGCAAGGCTGCTGATGCTGCTTCGGCCAAGGAACTGTTTGTCGCACAGGAAACTGCCAACGCTGCTCCTACAGACAAGAAGTTGTGGGCTGCAACTGAAAAGGCTACCCCTGAATTGAGCACGCTTGGCCGTTACTTGAGCCAACAAATATTCGGTCACGACATTTCCGTATTCTCTGGTGTGGTTGACGGGTTCCTTGCTTTGACCGAGCCGGCCCCAATGATTGGTCGTTCGGTTGGTGCTGAACAACGTGCTGCTCGTCGTTTGTTTGCATCTCGTGCCGATGTTGAAAAAGCGTTCTTGTTCAACTCCTCATATCAAAACGCTGTGAACAAAATGGTTGGGTTGAAGGCCAGTGAAATTGCAACTCTGTTTCCTGAGTTCAAAATGTTTGCTCCTGAGATTGCAGCAATCAACACTTCGCCCAAAAAAATCAATCAGTTTATTGCTGACGCCGTTGACGCTCATTCGTTCCACAACCCGGTCCGGGTTCCTTCGTACAATTTGTACGACGAGATCAAGGCACTCAAGCTTTCAGATAACTCTGTAGCACGGTTCATGACCAAACATTTTGCTCAGCTTCCAATGAACATGGACGAGTTTAGTAAGATAGTCACAAACCGAGAAATTGAACTTGGCAATCGTTCTTACATCCCAATGGTTGGAGCATTGCTACAAGCCAGCGGAATGCGTGCTGCCGTTCGCATGAAATTTCTTGATGACTTGTACAAAGCTGGAAACGATTACAAGATGGCTGAAACAGTCATCAACAACGCCTTGAAAGAAATCGGAATGCGTGATCTGTACAGATCAACAGCAAAGGCGTTGGGGATTTGGAAGTACGTTCGTCTTACGCCAGACGAAATCAAAGTGTTCCAAGACCCCGAGCGTGCGGCTGATTTCAAGTTGCCCGCAAAACGTGAGCGTGAAATTTACTCGTACATGTTGCAGATGGATTCTCACATTCAAATGCACAAGCCGTTCTTTGACAGGTTCGAAAGCGCACTCAAAGATTCCATTGACAATCTTACCGGAGGTGCTGGCGGGGCTGGTAGGTCTGGTCGTTACGGTCAAGATGCTGTTGGGCATGATGCTTCTCCTGTTGTGAAACCCGGTGCTTCGTCACCAGCAAACGGTGCAATTTGGGGAACTCAACGAGGGAAGATGTACATTCCTCGTGTCAATGAGTTGGATCAAGCAACTCGCAAACTCCTCAAGGAACTTCTGCCGCAGTACACCAAGATGCGTGAACTGCAAGAAGTCGGGCTTCCTCATTTGATTACGCAACTTGAGGACACCGCTAAAACCGCTCAGGCACTTCGTGATGCCATTGAAGATCCAAAAATGTCGGTTCCCGAGGAAGCCAAGCCTCCGTTCCCAACTCGTGCTTCTGCCGAGCGTCAAATGGTTGCTGACCGCAAGATGGCACAAAATCGACTTCGAGGAGCACGGGAACAACTGCTCAGCGAGTTTGGAAACGTTTTTGGTATCAACCCACCGTTTGTTGGTGGAGAAAATGCCGTTCGTCGTGAAAGCAAGTTGATCAAGGACAAGGACAGCATTTTTGCTGGCCCGCCACACCGGGAACGGTATTACGACAAGCTCCGAGGTCAATGGGGTTATCGTACTGCCGAAGCACCTGCGTTTCGAGCTGGTGAATCTGGCGGCGAGCAAGACTGGTTGAACCAGCTCAGCAAGAGTGAGCTTGACGAACTGCACCGTTTTGGTTGGATCAACAAGAACTACTGGAAAGACGCCGAGGCTCCAAAAGCAAAAACTAGCGTTGACCAGATGGTTGATGCCCACAACATTGCTCGTGGTTACGACGATTACACACCAAGCGATTATTTCATTCGTGACTTTATGACGTTGGCTCGTCGGTGGAACGCTGTGAACCATGCTGTCAAATACGGCAGGTTCCACAAGGGCGCCGATCTTGAAGATATTGAAACGCTCCTCAACGAAGCTGGTAGCACCAAGTCGTATTTCACGTTGGATGATCTGTATGGAGCCAACAGCGCAGACACCATCAACAAGTACATGGGCCTCAACGCTCCGCCAGAAGAAATTGCAGCATCACGCCAAACTATTGAGCATTTTGAGCAACGGTACAATTATGCAATTGGCGATGTCATTGCAAGTTATGGTGACAGTAAAATGGCGTACCGCAACCCGTGGGAAATGCCGTACAAGGATTTTGTTGAGAACGTCACCGAGATTGAAAAGCAACTTGCTTTTCATTTTGACCACCCGGAAATTGCTGCTACACCAGACGAAAACAAGCTTCTTGATGACCTTGAGATGCTTACCACCGTAGCCAAGAATCAAACGCTGCAAGGCCAGCACGCTGCATGGGTCAGGATGGCACAGCACGCTGGACACGACATTCCCGAACACATTGTTGATTCATCGGTTCCCGACGAGATTCGCAAGTTCCGCAAGGAAGCACTAGAGGCATTCAACCACGCCAAAACTGTTACCGCTAATACTCGTCGCAACTTGACAAACTCGGTCAAGAAGCTCAACGAAGCACAAGAAAACAACACATACCTTTTGAGCCAGTTGCGTGGCGACAGCACCGATTTGGCTTACCGCAACCTTTCCAACACTCCTGCTTACCATTTCTTTAGGTTCGGTGATGGATGCAACAGGTTTGTCAATGAGTACATTTTCAAGCCCCTTGCCTTGCTTACCCCCGGTTGGGCGTATCGTGTGTCAATCTCGGAGATGGGCTTGAACACCGCTCGTCTTGGTCCACGCAACATGCTTGCTGGTTACGCAACGTCAAGCATGGTTGAACGTCAACGTGCCGCCATGGATGCTGGGTTCTCCGCCGTTGATCGTGCATCTCAGCGTGCTGCCGAACGAGTTTCAAAATCTGCTGATCCAGACGAACTCCGACGCATGATGCGTGACTACAACTTGAGCGAGGAGGAAATGAGCCGGCTGACAGACGGGGGGGTTGCCAACACCTTGAAGCGTATGGGCGCCACTGTTACCCGAGAGTCAGCTCACCAAATCGGTCAGTTCGTTCGAGGTCTCGTCATGGGCGCAGACAAGGAACTTCTTGTTGCACTCAACCGTAGCGATTACATTGAAGCCGCTACCCACCTTGTGTACATGCACGAGCCTTGGGTTCCCAGCGCCGTTGATTCTTCACACATCGCTCCTCGAAATGATGTTGACATTACTCGTGGCAAGTACTCGTTCATTGACAACACCACTGGCAAGGTCAAGACCATCAAGGTTCCGAACTCGCATAACTACCGTTCCTTCAAGCTTGAGGAGGACGGGTACTACATGGGGTGGATGCACGGGGCGCAACAGATTTCCAACGACCCTTTGATCGGCCAGCCTCTTATGCGGGCGTATCGCAACCTTGTCGGGGAAGGGCTTACCGGAGTTAAACTTCACAATGCTGCTGTTGAGGAAGCAAGAAAAATCATTGATGCCCTTCCCGAAAACGATCTCAAATCGTTTGCTCGACACACCGCCACAGGGCCAGAGGGGTCAATCCACTACCACGATGACCCACACACTTCATGGGCAATGGCGGCAACTTCTGCGCTAGAAGGAACCATCCGTGGTTCTGGTACGGCTGCTGCCAAGACCGCAGAACATGGGCTTGACGGTATGTTGCACGCTCGCCTTCTTGATGCGATGATTGGCGGTTACGTTCCAACCGACACCGCTTCGTTTATCAAGCGGTTTGGTTACAGCCCCGAGGGTTCTCGTTACGTTGCCAACCAGTTGCCGTTGGAAACCTACGGTCCCGAGTTCAACCGCCCGCAAGGATGGGCCAGAGCAAACCCAAACAGGGCGTTGACGTTTGGTCACGATGCAATCTTGCAGCCAATCGTCAACACGTTGTCTCGACAGCCAACATACGTTGTTGAGTTCATGCAAGCACGAAAAGGTATGCAGCCCTTTGTTGACCGTGGCGTGATGACTGCCGACCAAGCCAATGTTGTTGCAGAGACCAACGCAGCTCAAAACATGATTCGGTTCATTCACAACCCAATGGACAAAACTCGGTTTGAAAACACCATGCGAGTGTTTGCTCCGTTCTACTTTGCTCAGAATCAGGCGTGGCGTCGTATGGGCCGGTTGATTACTGAAAACCCCGGTGCATTCATTCAGTACTTGGAAAGCATGTTGGCTGTACAGCACGTTACAAACCAAGCTACGGCTGCCAACGGAATCTCAATGTTCAACATGCCTCTTGCAATGATGTGGGGCATCCCGATTACGGGGTCGTTGAGTGCTCTTGAAACAATGGACCCGTTTGCAACCGGAGGAAACACCAACCTTACCGTTGGTCAAGTTCCCCGAACAATGTTTGACATGTTCTTTCCAAAGTTTGGTCCGTTGCTTACCATCCCCGCTCACTGGTTCCTTGACGGAACTAAGGGCAAGCCTGCTGAACTTGTAAAACACGCCATCGAAGGTGAGATTGGGATGAACACCCCAGTCTGGCAAAGCTTTATTCCAAACAGCATTGTTCGTGACCTCTTGAAGTTGGGTGCGTTTGAAGATGGGATTGAAAACTACACCTTGAACACTCAACTTGTCCAAGGACAAATGGAAGCAATCAAATCTATTATCAGTTCCGAAATGCACCAGCGTCTTGATTACTTGATGAAGGTCAAGCACATGGACAAATACACGGCTGGCATGGAAGTGAATGCGTGGGCTGCTCAACGGTGGACCGAAAACACTCCTGAATATGCAAAGCTACTTAGCGATTCCAAAAGCAGGGCCGGTTGGTTGTTTGTAGGAAAAGTTGCATTGGGGTTGTTGTCTCCGGTGCAAACTGGCGTAGGAATGCACAACCCCAACCTTCGTGCAATCATCAACGAATGGGGAAGCAACCCCAAGAAGTACGGGGCGTTCCCGCAATGGGTTGATAAGTTTTCAGAAAAGTACCCTGCTGACACCATCGAGTTGATATACAAATCCAAGAGCGTATTCGGCGGTCAGACCCCTGAGACCAAGCCTGTCTACGATGCCACGACCGGTCACGAGGAAGCACTAGCAAAATATCCAATGGTCGGGTTGTCCCTTCTTGGCACCGACATGAATATGGGGAACTACTACGCTCCTGCCAACACCGCTTTGATTGCCGCAGGACTTCGCAAGCGTTTGATGCCGGCAGAGTTCATTCATCAGTTTCTTGTCACCAGCGGAAACCAGTATTACTACAACAACATTGCCCCAATCTATGATGCAGCAAAAGCTCAAAAACTAACCCTTGCTCTCAACGGCAAACAAGTTTCCCCTTACACTTGGAAACAAGCCAAGTTGACTTCGTATGGAACCATGCACAACCCGATTTGGTTCAAAGATTTCAACAGCAAGGATTACATTGTCAAAGACGTTCAAGCAATGGACGAACTTCGTCGTGCCCTCAGAGATCCATTGTTTAAAAACAGCCCCATTATTGATGACGCCAAGGCTGTTTGCGATATTTACCTTCCAAAACTTCAATCGTTCCAACAAGAAGTGCAAAGCGGAAACAGCAGTTTTAGTTACGCAGACATTCGTACTTGGTGGAGAGATGACACCATCCCCAAGCTGATTGAAATATTTCCCAATCTCAAAAGTTTCCTTACTTCAACGTTTTCAAAGCTAGGATAATATATGGCTGATTTGACAAACTCAATTCCTTCTGCCCCTGTTCCCGGCAGCGGAGGTGACCCCGGCGAAATGGCCTCACCCATGCCAAGTCCCGACATGGCGCCGGTTGATGGGGGAATGTCCTCAGAACCGATGCCGCCTATGACCGAGCCGATGCCCTCGGAACCGATGCCCTCTGACGTACCCAGTGGTGAAAAGAAGGGAAGCCCCAAGGAGGAGGAACTCCGCAAGATTGCCGATGACTACGTTGTTCCTGTTTCTGACAACGCTCTCAAAATATGGGCCGACAAAGACAATGCGGCCAAGTTGTTTGAAAAGTACATTGAACAAATGGCTGTTGGCATGTATCCAACTCTTGCTCCACAGATTCAAGCTGGCATCCCCACCAAGGTTCTTCTTGACCCCTACGTCATGGTTGCTGAGCAAGTGCTTGGCACCGCTACTCCTGATTGGACTGACCCCAACTGGTCTGCTGCTTTGCAGGGCGGCACCGACCCCAAGACTGGTCGGCCCGTTCCGATGACTCTTGACCAGTGGCGGCAACACTTGATGTCTGAACCCGGTCACGGTTGGGAAAAGACTCCTGCCGCCCATGACAAGGTGGCATCATTGATTGAAGCAATTCACAGCAGCTTCAATGGGCAAGGAGAACAATAATGAGTACCGAAGCAGAAAAGATTGCCCTGCTCAAGGAGTTGGCAAAACAATCGGGGCCCGGTCAGTCAAGTTCAACTGGCAATTATTTCTTTGGTCCCAGTTTTGGCTCGTTTCTTCCTTCGGGCAATTACGCACGAGGTTCCGCTAGAGAAGCCATTGCAGCGGTTGAAAAACTTGGCAGCGTGGGGTATCAAGCTATCTACTCGATGGCAAATCATTTGACTAACCAAAACTACGGGACCAACTACCATTCTGCCTACACTGACGTTCTAAGCGCCCTAGAAGCGACTCGTGGTGTTGGTCTTGACACAATCCCGCAGGGTACTTGGAACAGGGGAAAACAAAATGTTGATCGCGCAAAGATCAAATCGTATCTTCACCCTGACACCGGGCAATACGGTCCCAGCACCATCCCTTCCATTGTTTTTCAGAATGGCAGCAGCACCCCGTCTGGCATTGACCAGATGTCTGCCTCAAGGCAACTCGGTGCGTACGACACTCTGAACAATTACCTTACTGCTTGGGATCTTCCCGGCCTTGTGGACAAGGCATGGCAACTTATCAGTCAACCCGGTAATTTCCAAAATGCTGCCGCCGTTCTTCATGAACTACGTCAGACTGATGAGTACAAAGCTCGGTTCCCCGGACTTGCTGATCGTGCAGCCAAGGGGTTGCCTCGCATGTCTGAGCAGCAGTACATGGACTACGAACTCAAGGCAAAGCAGTATGCCCGTGAGTTTGGGTTGCCTCAAGGATTCATGAACAATGCTCAGATTGGAAAACTGATTGCTTCTGATGTCAGTTCTGAGGAACTTGCCTACCGGCTAAAGGATGGGTACGCAGCCGCAATGAAGGCACCCAAAGATGTCCGTGAAAACCTCAAGCGGTTTTATGGTCTCCATCGTGGCGACATTGCTGCGTACATGGTAGACCCCAAAACCACATTCGAGGTATTGCAACGTCGTTTGACCGGAGCCAAGATTGCAGCGGATTCCACTCGCTCAGGGTTTGGTCAGATTGGTAAGAAAACGGCAACTGAGTTGGCTCGTCAGGTTGCTGATGGTTCGTCCAGCATGGCAGAAATCAAGGCTGGGTTCTCCAAGATTGCACCGCTTGTCCCGCTTGAGACCGCTCAGTTGGGTCAGCAGGGGCAGGCTGTCGCCACCAAGCAGCAGTTGCTCGGTCAGGCGTTTACGGGCCTCAACCAAGCACAGGGCACTACCGCTGCCGGGAACCAACAGGCTGTTCAGCTTGCAGCGCAGGCACGCACGGCTGGCTTGCAAGGTGGTGGTGGTTACGCACAGACCGCCAAGGGCGGACTTGGCATCGGCTCAGCCAGCACCGAGGGCAAGGGCCAGTAGCGTCTTTGATTCCTGTGTGAGAAACTGTCACGTCGCGTGACAATTCATGCTACACTTTCATGTAACGGAGTCTTGGCCGGTGGATGCCGCGAGCTGAGGTTCTTGCCCGATGGGGGTTTGGCAACCCTTGTTGTGTAGATGCCGAACCCAACTTCAATCATCCGTATTCACTTCCTCCGGTGAGTATGCGTAAGGGACGGAGAGATCAATATGACCGATTCTGACGAGTTCTACGACGATCAGGATTCCGACAGCCTTGACCCCAACATTCGGGCCG
>Ga0114964_10001387_pt1 | contig 17698 bp, 18 predicted proteins | sample C_131016_MF_Meta_FD_92638 | JGI IMG/M metagenome (GOLD analysis project Ga0114964, IMG submission 92638) | Freshwater microbial communities from Lake Croche, Canada to study carbon cycling - C_131016_MF_MetaG | ecosystem: Environmental > Aquatic > Freshwater > Lake | place: Lake Croche, Canada... | reverse complement strand
TCGCCGTCGCCTCCGGCTCCGGCGCTATCTCCGTCGGAGCTTCCGGGTTCGCCGTCGCCTCCGGCTCCGGCGCTATCTCCGTCGGAGCTTCCGACCACTCCATCGCCGGAGGCGATTCCGTAGTCTCTGGCTCCTCCGTCGTATCGAGGACAGAATCCTGCGCAACATCTGCCTCGGAGGGCGCCGTTGGGGGGCGGTTACCCCCCCTCCTGGACTTCGCCGAACTCGAACGCATAACTTCTCTCGTCGTAGACAATCTGAACCAAATAATCGATATTAATTATTATCCCACCACGAAAACACGGACGAGCAATCTTCGCCACCGACCCATCGGAATCGGGGTCCAAGGACTAGCCGATGTGTTTATGATGATGAATATTCCGTTCCATAGCGAAGAAGCCCGTGTCTTGAATCGAGAGATTTTTGAAACGATTTATTATGCCGCAGTTAACGCATCGATGACTCTCGCAGCACGTCACGGCCCGTACGAGACATTCCCCGGTTCGCCCGCGTCACAAGGTATACTTCAGTTTGATATGTGGGGTGTCGATCCTACCGCGGATACTTACCCCGCACCTAAATACCGCACCTGGAAATACGACTGGGCAGCCCTGAAATCCAAAGTCCAGAAATACGGACTGCGGAATTCGCTGCTCTTGGCACCGATGCCTACCGCGAGCACCTCCCAAATCCTCGGTAATAATGAATGTTTTGAACCGATTACGAGTAATATTTATACACGTCGCACCCTTGCGGGGGAGTTCATTATGGTAAACCGGTATCTCATCAGTGACCTTATCGCGCTTGGAATATGGAATGAACGTGTGAAGACGAATATTATTGCGAATCAGGGTAGCGTCCAGTATATTGACGGATTGCCCGATGCGTTGAAACTTAAATATAAGACTGTTTGGGAGATGCCAATGCGGCATATTATTGATATGGCAGCTGATCGCGGGGCGTTTATTTGCCAGAGCCAAAGTATGAACTTATGGGTAGAAGAACCGAATTACAATATTCTCACATCGATGCTCTTTTATGCGTGGAATAAGGGGTTGAAAACGGGGGTGTATTATTTGAGAAGGAAAGCGAAACATCAGGCGCAACAGTTTACGGTGGAGCCGGAGAAAGGGGGGGTGGGGGCGGGAGCGGGATCGATGGCGGATGAGGAGGATATAGGCGGGTGTGAATTCTGTTCCGCGTGATGCTTGGTCATGATAAGAAATAAATTGAAAACATTTTATTATAAATACAACGAACCAGCAACGAATGATGTTTCGTATTTCTCCGTCAAAAAAAGAAGACAACGCGTCGACCGCCACAACTGTGGCGATGGCGTCATCGGTTCCGATTGACCCGGTTACAAAATGGACAATGAATCATAACTTCGCATTCCCCTCGGCGCTTACAAAGCAAGACGTTGACCACAATACACATACACGGTTCAAACAAATATGCGACCTCTCCAAAGTCGGTTATCCTGTATATCATCTGATTTCACAATATAATCCGTGGTTAGATTGTGAAATGACGCGTGAAAAACGCGCGTTTTTGTCTCCAAACGTCGGAGAGTTTTGCTGTCTGCTGAATTCGGGAACTTCATCCACAGTAGACAAAGGTGCCTTCTTCCGGAATGAAACGGTTATCGATATCGCGAATTTATACTTGTGGCCTCTTCTTCATTCCCGCGCGGGTGAAGTCGTCGCGTGTCGTTCATTTGCGGATTGGCGTCGACTCTTCTCACGGACAATCACACTGGCGTTCCCTGATTACGAATACTGGTCGTCGCAAACCTCGGACCCATTTATATCGGTATTCGATCGACGTCGAACCGCGCGGATATTGAAATATATAACGCCTGCGCGAGTTCTTTATCTCCTGACTACCCGGGCGGGGTTTTGGCCGTATCATGCGCCACCACCATCACGCTACAACTCGCATTCATCCACGCGTCTGTTGTTTGGAATATGTTCGGTCAAATCAAAAATAAAAGAATATACCGACAAAACAGAAATTGAATGGTTGGTCAGTGCGGAGTTTCTCCGTAAAATGAAGCGGGTTCATCTGTCTTTTACGACAGCGCATAGTGAAAATGATGTAACGTTAAATGATTCGGATTCTGATTCGGGATAATGTAATACTAATTTGTCTAGTGTCGTCGATAACGACGACTGTGATGACCACCGCGACCACCGCGACGACGCGTAACACGACGAACGTATTTTTTCATCGTTCTTCTAGGACGGTTGGTATGTAGTCTTCGTTTTCTAGAAGCACCGCCTAAACCTCCTTCTCCTCCTTCGGCACCTTTTCTTTCTGCTGCTGCTGCTGCTGCAGCTGCTCGTCTTGATTCTTTTGCTTCTTTTGCTTCTTTTGCGGCATCTTTTGCTTTTGCTCGTACCTCATCTCTCTCTTCTGTATTAAAACTTCCTGTCTCACTATCCCATTTCATTCCATAAACACCATCACCATCAGGGTTCAGAAGTGACCCGGTTGGATCTCCACCCGGGTAAGTGCCGTCCGGAGCCGCCGGACTAAAGGTTTGATCACGCAGTCTATCGCATAATAAAGTGACATCACTGTCGCTAGATTGTTTACCGGGGATCCATGTATTTTCTAAAAGAATATACTGATACCCTTTCTCTCGTGATTTTTGTTCCCAATCAAATATCGCACCTTTACTCTGAAAGTCGTAATTATTATCTTCCACGAGAGATTCTGACATATAGCGATGTTGTTTACTATTGCGATCTTTAGCACGAGCCTTACAATCAGCAACTGTAGAATGTATTCCAACAATCACAACTTGATATCCCTGAGCTTTTCCTATATATTGATCTATCAATTTGAGCATTGACATACCAGTTACATTAAGAACTATATTTAAGCGGCGTTTTTGAGCTTCGGCAAAAATATAATCCATCGTCATTGTCAGCAGGCGTTCATACTGTGGACCTATAGGTATTTTCATTGCTCTTGACGTACACGCCCAACCCGGCGCGATAGGTCGCTGATTTACTCGTGTTAAATCGCTAAGTGGTATAAATTGTTCATATCTAGCAAATGCTCGTTTTGCTTCTAATTTCGCGTGTTGACTTTCGTCTTGGGTTGGTTCTCTGTATTTTTTGTCGGGAAGCATTGCCACCGCTTCAGCAAACCCAAGCCAACCCTCTTCAGTCTTAGGTGGCATATAACCGAGCATTTCGGTAATACATTCATAAAAAATGTCATCCGGATCTGCGTTTAATATACTGTTTTTGCTTGGTATACCTAATCTGCGATAAACGGTTTCAAGAACACTTCCTTTACCTGAACAAGGAGGCGCGACAGTCACAATAAGCATAGGGCCTGCCCCATCAGGCATCGGTTGCGGACGTTCCGGCACACCGCGTAAATCTATTGCCCTCCTTAACAAATCCATATTCTCCCAAAGTTTTCCAGTTTTAGCGGGTGAACTGACCCAGTCGTCATCCCTAATTGTTCGTCCTCTTTCTAATTCGGTTTTAGTCCAATCAATAGGAGTTAAACCAAGACAATCTTCCTCTAGCGATAGTGATGGTGGAGGGTCCCATTTTGCGCCTGTAGTCTCGACAAATGATTGCGATAATGATGGGCCCGGGGGGGGACTCAATCCAGTCTTTCCCCTTTTAGACTGTGTAACAACAGGCACACCGCCGGCAGCACTCCCAAGTTGTAATCTGTCGGATCTTCGTGGTGGAGATTCACCTGCTGACATAATATATATATACCCCCACATAAAAAATAACAACAATTATTACCGTTCATTTATTATGTTCTCATTACTCCGTCGCCGTCATTTTCACGTAACACTTCAAGCACAATTCAACATCAACTTTCGCATTGTGAAGTCCCTCCGGGGCGGGTGCGTCGGCCCCGAAAAGCGCGTAGTAAAGTTCTACGAGTTTCGGGAATTTGAACGAAGTCGACCCATCATCCCAGACTTTCACCAACTTACAAATGGGCGTCCCCTGTCTCATTGTACAATATTCTGAGGGGGGGAAAATCGTGTTAAACATTCGTGCGCGGTAAAGCTCCACCATAATCATATTTTTGTCGAATTCAATATTGTGAGCGACCATTTTGCCGCATCGGTTGGCGGCGCGCTTGAAATCAAACAGTGCGACATCAATCGAGACCCCCTTCGCACGTGACAATTCGCTTGTGATGCCGTGGATGGCCGTTGATTCCGCGGAAATTGGAATATGTGTTCCGAGAGATATAATATAGTCTTGATCTTCTTCGACCATCTTGGTCTCATCGTTGTAAATCACCCAACTCAATTGGACGATATGGGGCCATTTGTCGGTTTGATTCGTCGGGGTATTTCGGGGAGGGAGGCCTGTTGTCTCGGTATCGAAGATCAGGATGCGCATAACTGTCAATATAAAGAAACACTGCGATTGCTTTATATGGGAATTTAATATCAATTTTATCTAGTCTCGCGTCGCCGCTCCTTTCACGTCACTCGCTGCGCTCGTTCCGTTCCACTCGCTTTGCTCCGCTCGGGTGCTCGCGTCTCGCGTCGCCGCTCGGGGTTTTCGCTTGTTTTGTGGTGGCTGGGCACCATCTACCCACACAACGAATTGCCGAACGCAACTACCGCCAAGATTCCCAGTACAAGACCCGCGTGATAATTATACTGCATCGTGCGATATACCTTCAACCACGCCGCCGTTTCTTCGCCCGACTTCAGATGAAGCACCATCCAATCGCTTTTCGGCGAAAGAATGTAATAAAAATAATTCACGCTAAATGTGACGGCCGCGACCATACACAAGAGACCACCACGTGACCCTGATGGGCCAAGGAAATACTTCCGGCAGCACATCAGCAATATCATCGACAGGATAAAACCTAGAAACAGTCCCATAAAATAAATCCCGCGGCGTTCTTCAGCTATTGCGATATACCGGCGTTGATTTTCGGGTGATAGTTTCGAGACAAATTCCTGGATGACCCCCCCGGACCGGTGAGCGAACCCACAGCAGTACACATTCGCAACAATGAAAATGAATGCGATAGCACAAGATAAAGCACAGACCATTGTGATGGTGATGATGATTCGTATTTTATAATAAACGCACATAAAAATAAAATTGAATTATTTTTTAGGACTTGTTAATATGTATGATTAGTATTCCATAGAGCAATATGTCCGCTTCCGCCACCGCCTCGCGTTTCATCAAACCTACCGCCGCTGCTGCCGCTTCCGCCTCGAATTTAACTTCAGAGTTCGTGCTTGGAATGCTTTCGAATATCCAAGTCAATCTCACCGAGTATCAAGCCAAAGTGCTTGAAATGGAAGAAGAACTCCGGACGCTGAAAATCGAAAATAATTTATTGCGAAACCACGTTCGGGAATTGACGACGACGGCGAAGACCTCGCCGACCACGCCGAAGTAATAAAATTGAAATACATATTGCGTATATTATGGACTACATACACCACCCGACAACAATGTCAACCAGTGTCCAGGATGACTTTTTACAATCCAAAGCCAAGGTCGCCGAACTGGAGGCGGAAATAGCCACACTGAAGGCTGAGAACGCACGCCTGAAAAAATACGAATTACAGATTCTTGAACAAAAATATGGGCGAATAAGCGCGGGAATTCCAAGTGGATTTATGGGGTATGGTGGGAGCGAATGGAGTTCAAATGCGTCGAGTGGGTGCTAATCTGTTGCTGTCGCACAGGATGGCCCTTTGCTACTCAAAGGTCTTATCCGGCGATTACATCGCAGATGGCCGTTCGCATTCATTCGAACGTCCGACAAATCCCATACGATCTTCTGTGCCACTGTGTAATCCCGTGCTCCCGGATCCCGTCCATATGTTTTTTTGCGCCATACCCCTTATTACCACGTAGTGAATACAGTTCATCCAGTACCGGATATTCATCACACAGTTTTTCGATATAGTAATCACGCTCAACCTTGGCGAGAATCGACCCAGCCGCAATACACGCATACGTATTATCACCGCCTTCAACACATATATGCCGGTAATTATCGATTTCGCTGGTCTGTTGATTGAAATTCCCCATCGGGATGAAATCGTTGCCGTCAATAAGGAGGAGGTAGTCCGATGTCGCCATCGGTGATGAGCCACAAGTATCTCTGTGTTTTTTTACCACCGCGTTTATTGAATTACGCATACATTGAAGAGTCGCACGCCGGATATTCAGTGTGTCGATCACTGCGGGTTCTTCATAAGCGACGGCCCACGCGACGGCGTGTTCCTTGATATAGTCAGATACTTCGCGGATTTTCTTCTCGGACGTGAACTTTTTACTGTCTTTTAGAAGGGAGAAGTCAAATGACCCCCCTGCGGCCGCCGGAGGCAGTATGACCGCGCCTGTATAAACGCGTCCAAATAATGGTCCACGACCTGCTTCATCTACGCCTATTTCATATTTGTGCGTCGGTGACGCATCATCACCAACGGTGCCTTGATTATACGACGTCGAGAGAATCCTCAATTCGCGTGGTTGCCTGGGTTTCTTGGAAAGAATAACGCCTTCGGTTTCCATTGTTTCGTGGGTGTCGTTGTCGTATTACACGATACTACGATTTTCATTCAATTATTTCTTGTAAAACTTTTTATAGGTATATAATATCAGATACAAATAATCGCGAATGCAACTTACGAAAGTCCATCTTTTACTCATTTTATTACTTGCGTTAATCCTGGCTTCGAGTTTAGGCAACTATGTTCGCGATGGATTTACATCATCGGACATTCCCGACCCGTTGAAGCCAATTGCCACGAAAGACCTCGCGTCCAATACAAAACTCCCGCCAACTCCAAAATATGATCCTACCATAAACGCTGGTATCAGCGCGTCATCACTTGGCGCTCCTGTCTCTGCTTTATCACCTAGCACATTTCCGATGAATATACCCGCAGGCATTCCGGGGATGAATAGTGTCAGTGGAAATGATCAAGCGGGTAATGGCGGTTCGGTGGGTGGTGCCAATGGTCACCAATGTCCACCTTGTCCCGCTTGCGCCAGATGTCCCGAACCAGCATTTGAGTGTAAGAAGGTTCCCAATTATTCTAGGTCAGAGGACATCAATGCGCCGAGACCAGTGATGGCGGATTTTAGTCAGTTTGGAATGTAATCAAATCAACATACATATATAACATAACATAACATAACATAATCAATAGAATAAAATAGAATCCAATAAAAAGTGTTAGTTTTTATTGGTTTTATAGCACAGGCGAGCGAGCGGAGCGATGCGAGCAATGCGATGCGAGCAACACAGGCGAGCGAGCGGAGCGATGCGAGCAATGCGATGCGATGCGATGCGATATTCATCCCTGAGCTGGGTAGTAATCGTCATTGTTGATGATGTTGTATTCTTCCGCAGCGGCAGCGGCACCAGCGGCAGCGTAATTCTCTCGGTAGATCGCGGCAAAGTCATTCACGGGAGGTGGTACGGGAATCGCGACGGGGACAGCGACGGGTGCCGCGGCGAAGGGAACAACGCCGGGGATGTACGGGTCGACGCCATTGTGTAACACCTGATTGACAACATTGACACACTGGTGTCTTAGACGCCAAGCGTCATTCGGATCCACCAAATCTCCTTCGTTGACAAATCGCATCGGGTTGAATCCATCAAGGAAGTACGTGTAGAGCAAATTCATCATCTGGGTTTCGTCGGCCAGGTACGCGAGGATTTGATACTCGGTAAATTGTTGGACAATTGCGCGTAGTCCATCTTCTTCCGCGACTTCTGTGTTGAAGATGCGATTGATGGCCTCTTGCGTGTTGCTTCCTTCGCCGTACTCGACTTCGATGATGTGTCCGGTCTCGAATTGACGATGAGGAGTGACGGACACGAGGAAGACTGCGCGGTGTGTTCCTGGACGCTCGGGGTTCGCATTTTCTTCCAACAAAAGCGAAACCTCCAATTCACCGGCGTATGGGACTGTGCGAGTTTCATCTGTGGCGAACTCCATACACCTCTGAACGTAGGGTCGCATCGGTTCGTTTGGACCGAACAAAGCAACCCAATCTTCTGGGTCGAACATCTGGATACTGCGGCAGTCGAGAAGTCGGTTTCCAGTACGATATCCGTCGGTATTGTTGATCATCGCAAGTCGAGTACGGAACATCTCGCGGATATTCTCGTTGGTGTGGTGATCGGCGGCACGTGCGTCCAAGGCGTCCATCTGGGCCATAACGCGGGCGTGGAAAGATTGTTCATCCTGGTTCTGGTTCCGGTTCTGGTTCATTGTATCGTTCGTAAAGTGTGTCTGGTGGGAAACGCTGTTATATGCTGTTTCAGAGAAAAAGCATTTCAATTTTTTGTAGAATCCAAAAAATCGTGAGAATCATCCAATTTTTTTGATTTACAAAAAAATCGTGCGTAGCGTGCGTAGCGTGCGTAGCATCCAATTTTTTTCATTTTCATTCATTCATATTTATTTATTTTCGTTTACGAGTACAGAGGACCCATCCATCCGCGATCTCTGCGGCCGCTTCTGCTGCGACCGCTGCGGCCTGACGTTGAGCATATGCCCGAGCAGCCGATGTAATCACCGGCACCATTTCCATCGACCGACCCTCACGAATATTTTCCACAGTATCCTGAATCGGGAAATATTCGCGAACATTCCGCTCCTCTCGACAAGAACGTATAATACCGTTATCAGCGTTCACCGCATCCGCAGTCCGATGTATGTGCTCGCGATGTTTGACACGTAACGCACCAAACAGAGGATGGCGTGACGGAATATGGTTGACGCAACTTTTCATCGATGTCGTCAAGTATTTCATTCCGTGTTTTGGTGCCATTTCGGGGGTCACCATCCCAGGTTCGATTGCGGCAAATGACAGAAACGCCGTCGTGAGCCCGTCATTGGATAGACGCACCAATGTTTGCCTGGCTGTTTTCACAAATTTGGCGTAGTTTTGAGAGGTGTTATCGAACAAGTGAGCCACGTCGTAACTGTATAAGTGTGGAACCATCGCGCAGATAGAGACCACATCGGTAACTACGACGAAGCTTTTTGTATTGTAGTTATAATCGTCGTAGTTGTCGCGGCTTTCTTCGAAATTGTTCTTTATCTTCATCATCATACTACAGTAGTGCCAATACGCACGCATCAATCGCACGAATTCAGGGTCGGTGCGAATCGATTCAAGATCGACGAACCCGTGCTTGTATTGCCTCACAGCGTCAAGCAGACGGTCGATTTGGGACGCATAAGTTTCCACGAGTTCGGTTTTAGCAGCTGCGACATTTTTGGGCGATACATCTCCGAGTGTCATATTTGCCATTGTGCTGAATCCGCAATGACCAACAACATTAGTTAGAGAATTACCGATGACTTCAAACGCGGCAATAAGAGACGGTAGCCCGCGGTAATACCGATTCCCAATCAAGATTTCGCACGCAAGTGTCGAATGAATGTATTTCGCGGTCAATTCTGCGTGTTTTTTCGTGTGTTTGATGGTATGTGGGCCGGCACTGCGTACACCCATCCATCGGGCGACAACAAGACCCGCCAGTCCCGACATCGACACAAGGTTGTGTTTTTGATACGAGGATATAGTGGTGAAGTGGGTCGCACGGCGGGTATCGTGGGCTCGGGCGGTCGCAGCGGCGGTGGCGGCGGCGGCGACATCAGTAGTGTGTCGAAAACGATACACGCTACCTACTCCTCCGGCGGCTTCGACGACATCGCGGATGATAATCTCGTACGATGAACCGAGCGACGCACAAACGAGTGCGTGGTGGCGTGGGAATGATTTGTTGATTTGTGTATGAGGAGTTTGTTTGGGGTTGGTTGATGACATATTTTCGTGGAGGTAGAAATCTTCGATAGCGGTGGCGGCGGCGGCGGCGGCGGCGGAAGATGACCGAATATTCCAAATGTGAAACATATCATTACCTAGTGGGTGAGAGTATTCCGTCATAGGAGCGGGAGCGGGAGCGGGAGCGGCGCGAGCGGGAGTTGATTTCATCGTAATTCTGGTAGAGACGCGGGAGCACTACCATTTGGATGAGATCAATAAAAAGATTTCAATTTTTTCAAGTGAAAAAATCGTGCGGGAGCATCCAATTTTTCTGGGAGGAAAAATCGTGCGGGAGCATCCAATTTTTCTGGAGGAAAAATCTACTTGCGGCCCTTACGTGAAGATCGACGGTGTCGTGAAGAACGACGTTGCTTGGTCTTTTTGGCGGCTTTGGATGACTTACGACCCTTACTGTGACGACGGGTGCGTTTGGTGTTTTTGCGGGATTTGCTTCCGCTTTTTTTGGATGATAAATTACCACCGCCTTGTTTGGCGGCGCCCATTTCATCACCAGCAGCATCAGCAGCAGCAGCATCAGCAGCAGCAGCACCACCACCACCACCGTCGTCATCGTCATCACTACTATTACCTCCTGGACCCATATCCGGACGTTTTTGCCCCCTTGTCGAATACCCGTCATCACCAGCCGCACCCATAGCATCACCAGCCGCACCAGCCGCACCCATAGCAGGAGCAGGAGGAAGAGGAGGTTTAACGTGAATTGTTAGGGGGGAGTGGTGTAATGATAGTTCCGTACCACCACCACCATCACCAAGAGGAGGAGGAGGTTTAACAACGTGTATTGTTGTTTTGTGTTTTTTAGTCATACCACCAGCAGCAAGAGCAGGATCAGCAAGAGCAAGAGCAGCAGCAGCAGGAGCAGCAAGAGCACCCCCACCACCACCACCAGCAGGATGCCTAATGACGATGGGTGTACCAGTTAGAAAATCATCTGGTTGTTCTGAAGCCTCTGGTTGTTTCTCCATATAAACATCTTGTTGTTGTCTAACCATTGTTGCTAGTACTTGAGCCAAGTTTCCAACATATTTATCTCCCATTGTAGATGCTGCTGCAAAAGAATTACCTCCAAAGGGAGCTGGTAATGCGAGTTCAACACGTTCATCACATACCATAAATCCTAATTGAAAAAACAATTCAAAAAGTGTTTTAAGTGAATCCTTCGAAAATGTACCAATACGGCCAATGGTCGAATATAAATCACGGCAAGCAGCACCCCAATCATCACCTTCATCCCTATAAATCCCAGTCGAAAGAACCTTTTGTTTATCTACTACATCTATACACATATTACGTTTGAATATTTCAAAACATTTATCTAGAGCGGCTTCTGACTCGGGTCTTTCTTTTTTTAATAAATCAATATGTTGAACTAACAAAAAGAGAGGATGTTCTAATTTTGAATAATCTATCGCTTTAAGTGGTGCCGCCTTCTCAGGAACAACCCCCCCCAAAAATGTTTGCCACGTATCGCATATACATTTGATAAAACCTCGAGCACCTACTCCAAACTTTGTTCGTAACCCCGGAGTTCCCGGATCGGGTCGCGGAGTATTACTAGCTAAAGCTTCAAGTGAATCAGATACAGTCACTTTTTGACCATACACTGCACCGATAACACCTTCTGTTACGCCATCATTTAATCCTGGATAATTTTCTTGGCAAAAAACATGAAATTGTTGCTCGGTCATCGTGTATTTGCCCATAAGACATTTTTTTAATTTTTGAATAAAATTATAAAGGTTTAAATCATATTTTTCTTTGGTAAAGGGTCCTTTCAAATCTAAGAATAAAGTAAATAGCGTGTCAGCTAAAATTTCATCAGATTTGTCTGGAAAAGCTAATCTTAATTGAGCCAATATAGTTTCGTCAACCTTTCCCGCAAACCACTCAATACCATCACCTGCCGCCGCCTCCATAGATTGTGCCGGATCTCCAATTAAAAGATGAAATTTTGGACGGGGAATCGCAGCGGGAAGATTATTAAAAAATAACGCTGGATTATGTAAAAAATCAGTAAATGAAGGAGCAGGAGCAGCGGCAGGACCATTACCCACACCTTCTTTATTTTCAATACGACGAATTGATCTCGCGAAAATACCTTTTAATACAAATTTTCTTTGTTCTACACTCATCTTCTCAATAGCGCTATAGATTGATGCGGCTTGCTGTTCACTATAACCATAGTATACCAAAAACGCAATAATCTCCGTTTGACTACATATTTGATAAGCTCGTGAAAACAGTCTTGAAAGATCGCCTACATTTCCAATAAACCCACCTGATATAACATATAAACCACCATTCAAAATATAACGCAAAGTATAATATGCCATTTCTAATTCTATTATGCTACAACCTGCACCAAATAACAATCTAATTACACTGTTGTTAAAAAATGATTTGAACAATAATCTAAAGTAATAATTCGTTACGGATATCATCTCCATCAAGCAGTCAATTAAAAATCGGTCAAAAACGGGGTCATCTCTATCTCTATTTAGTGGGCGTAATAGTCTTTTTACTTTCTCTGCAATCAACCTTATGACTGTTCTTTTAACTGGTTCGCTATATTTATTCGCAATTGTTTGAAAAAAAGTTGGGGTACTGAGGGATTCCCTCAGAGCGCTTAATTCTGTAAATAATTGTTTTCTGGCCTCATCATTTGCTTGATTCAGTGGATTTTCTTCTATAGCCTGATGTAAAAGATTAAGTTGACGAGTTAGCTCTTGTTGAGTGTTTAGGCCGGTTGTACGACAATCGTAAATATCACTAACATCATCAAGAACACCACCAGCAGCAGCAGCAGCATCTCCCCCACCACCAGCACCAGCAACCCTAACAACACGAGCAGCATCTCCACCTCCACCACCAGCGGCACCAGCAGACCCTTTTGGTTTTGGAGGCATCTTTATTTTCTATTCTAAATCAATATACATTCTACTCACATTTTAATTTTATTAACCGTTCACTCAGTCATACTATCTGTCTCACTCCCTACCCCCTTCCGCCACCACATCCCCCCTTTTCTTAATACACTGGTCATCCACGCTAAACGTCGGTACTTTCACATCCTGCGGAACAATCGAAATCACGCATTTCGCCTTCTTCCCATATAATGGTTCAGTACACCCTTTTTCGTGTTGACCCTTCTTCCGCGTCCCCATTTTCCCCCGATAAAACTCCCTAAAATTAAAGACCTTCGGCGCATCCTGGGTACACCGCGATCGAAAATGTTCATATCTCTCACGCACATCGCAGTATGTAAGCCCCGACTTCTTCCCCAGCAGCCGATTCACTGTTTCGTGGAGGTCGTAAACAAAACGCGAAAATGTATCGCGACTCGCCATATGACACATCCGAATCGGCCGGGTTGCTAAATTATTCGTCAAATTCATCCGGCAATATTTACACGGAAGAATATTCCTTAAGTTCAGTATAAATTCCATATATTGCCGTTTTTGGCCATCCGTCGGCGAGACCGGATAGTTAAAACTCATCGTGTGAAGGAAGTGCCACATACTTGGCCCCCACACCGTCGTAAGCATTCCATCCCCGCTATGAAAATCCTTCTTGGTAAATGCTCTCACTTTTTTCGTCCGGCGGTGATTTTTGGGCGACATCGTGTCATTTCCCGATTCTACAAATGTTGGGACTAAACTTTCACTGCGTGTTCGGTTTCGATGTCTGGTGGTGGTGGCGGATGCTGCTTTGCCTCCACTTAATATCTTGGCGCGAATGGAGACCGACTCCGACTCTGCGGGTGTTCGGACAATCCGGTAACGAGACTTTCTTTTACGTATTTTTGACATCTTGTATTTTGGATAATTTATTATTATTATTTTAATTCAAGAAAATATGAAAAATAAACGCACGTAGTATTATTATATAGAAATATTATTATAAAAATTATTACAATAATATTATAATAATATTACAATAATATTACAATAATATTATAATAATATTACAATAATATTACAATAATTATTTTAAATGTCACCGCAAAAATGTTTTATTACATTTGGCGGTCCAGCCATTAATTATCATAACGCGGTTAATAGAATATGTTCAGAAGCCCGCGCCATAAATGTTTTTGATAATAATATTATTGGATATACTGAAAAGGACCTAATCAATGACGATGAATTTTGGAAAAAACACCAAGCATTCATCTCAAGTAATGAAAGAGGATATGGATACTGGTTATGGAAATCGTATCTGACAAAAAAAACATTGAGTGAAATGAATAACGATGATATTTTAGTTTACGCTGATTCCGGGTGCGTGATAAATCCCAATGGTATAAACAAATTATTCGAATATTTCAATACCATAAATAATAGTAAATATGGAATACTCTCTTTTAAAATGCCTCATTTAGAAAAAATATGGTCTAAAATGGATATCTTTGATTATTATGATGTGCGTAAGTCAGAATTTTTAGATTCAGGACAACTTGTTGGTGGTATATTTATTATAAGAAGATGCGAGCATACAATCAATATCGTAAATAAATGGTATGAAGGTTGTTGTAACTATCATTTAATAGACGATTCGCAGAGTAATATTACAAACGATGAATCTTTTATTGAAAATAGACACGATCAGAGTATATTTTCAATTATAAGAAAGAAATATGGAACAGAAATGACAGAGACAGATGAAACATATTTTGGGGCAGATTGGAATACATCTGGGTATGATTTTCCATTTTGGGCTAAAAGATTAAGAGAATGAAATTAATTTATGATGATGATGTATATAAAAGAATATCTTTTCGATTCCATTATGTCCGACAATTCAATCATCAACGACCCAACGAGTTATATCGTACAATATAGTGAGAAAACCAAACATTCGTGTATTCTTTTAGGTGTTTCTTTATTTTTGATAATTCTCTTTTTTATCGGCCCATTCTCTGTGACATCCGGTTCATTTTCATCCGGATTTATGAAACTTCTGGTTATCGGGCTACTCATCGCCACATCCACAATTTTATTTCAAGCAGTTATGCCAGTGATCAATACAAGGGGCATTATTGAAACAGACTTATTCCCCGAACTGAAATTCAATTTCTTTATAACGGTTGGGTTTATTCTTCTTATTGCGGTTTTAGGTATTGTTGTTATCCGATTGTAATTCTTCAAAAGTACGAGTATATCGCAATGGCCTGGTGGTACTCGCGCCACCATTTCCAATACGCATTATTTCGGTGTAATATATCCGGTCGTTTACATATTCATCTCTGCGGATATTTAGTAAAGACCCCGTTTTTTTATCGCGAAAAATCATTGTATTGTATCGTTCCGTATCTATATTATAATAGTACGTTCGTTTCATATCGTTTTCGTTTTCGTTTAAAACCCTATTATTAATCATAACATTATAATATAATATAACAAGAATACAAGAAATATAGTATCATATGGTTGAGTCGTCGTCATCGTCATCGTCATCGTCGTCTTCTGCTTCTAGCGCATTGTCAACTATTGGCGCAACATTAAGCGCAAACTCCAAATATATTATTATTGCGGTTGTTATTTTAGCAGTAATTAGCGGTATCCTTTACTATGTTATCTCTAATAATATGGTTCCAGGACTCAATAAATTCTTCCAGCAGTCGCAGGGAAAGTCAGTTACTGCGGATGGAGAAGACGCGGTCGGTGATAAGAGCGCACAACTCTATTTATTCAAGGTTGACTGGTGTCCTCACTGTAAAAAGGCCAAGCCTGTTTTCGATGATGTTGAGAAGGAACTGAAAGGTCGTCCAATCAACGGATATGTAGTCTCATTTAAGACGGTAGACTGCGAGGCCGAGCCTGATATGGCCGATAAGTTCAAGGTGGAAGGGTATCCCACCATCAAACTTGTCAAGGACGGCGAGGTTATTGAATACGACGCAAAACCTGAAAAGGATAAGATTCTCGAGTTCCTTGAGACTGTGTTACACTAATCAACCAATAACACCAATAACAACAATATATGTATTTTACTGTTGTTATTCTTATTCGTGTCAAGCCTTATAATTATTACGATACGACAAAAACATTTTCGCATACATTATTCCACGTGCCAATAATTCTCGCCGATAATTCTCATCATTTATAATATTTTTCCAATCATACATTGTTTGTTCTTTCGACATACATATTACTTCATTTGGAATCGGCGTCGTTTTTCGGTTTTCAAAAAGGTTTGTTCTGATTTGATTTACAAACACCGTCATAAATTGAATAAACGATGTTTTTTCACTAATATTTGTTGGCTTACATTCCCATATAATCTTGAATCCAAGTATTTCTTTAAGTTCGCATTTTTGGTCACGAATACATTCATTGAGAGGATAATCATTTATTAATGCTCCGTCGACATAAGCACATCCATTACGAATAATAGGTTCAAATATGATCGGATATGTACAACTCATATAACACGCTTCGATAACTGGCAAATTTGGATGCGTCTTATACGATAAATCAATTGTAACGAATTTATTCAATTCCGTCACCATAAAATGATGTTCTATGCCTGTAGCATTATAAAATTCAAGCATCGTCATATTTGTAGGATAATCTTTCCCCTCAAACGCTGGACGAAATGATTCTGTAAATTCTTTCATTCCGTACATTCCTTTATTTGATTGTATTTTCATAAACGTATCGAATTTATATTTCATATCATAAACATAAGAAGATGCCTTTGTTGTAACATTGCGTATGCTTGATGATACAGACTCAACTGTGTCATTTGATGTATACCCGGACGATCCAGGTGTGATTCCAGAACTCGTAGATGCTGATGCTACGCCTGCTGCTGCTGCTGCTGCTGCTGCTGCGCCTGCTGCTGTGGATGCGGATGTGGATGCGCCGGACGATGATGACGAGGATGATGATGACGACGACTGTGAATATATTTTCGACCACGGGCGTTTCATCATAAAATCATCTAATGTATCCCAGTCATATTTTAATGAAACTAAAATAGCCAGAACCGACCCAACGGAACACGAATATATCGTTTTAATTTTATTTATATTCCATTTCTTTTCACGGTGTAAATAACCCAGCGCGCCAAACAATATTCCACCAGCAGGTCCACCTGCCGAAATAACTAGATGTTTTACATTAAGCTCATTATCGTCGTCGTTTATGGCTGGTGCTGCGTCATCCCCGTTTGTGTCATTTGTGGCGTTTGTGGCTGGTGCTGCGCCGTCCTCATTTGTGTCATTTGTGGCTGGTGCTGCGCCATCATCGTTATTCAAATCTGACATACAACCTTTTTACATATCTACACGTAACGTTTTAAATATTATTTGAACGAAATTGTGCGTTAGTATTCTATCTGTTATTTTCTATTGTGATTACATAATGGACGACTTATTCAAATTCTCCGGCGATAATATCGAAAATGTGGAGAAAATCAATTTAGATGAGTTGTACGAGAAGAAAAAAGAACAGGACAAGAACAAGCTTTTCACATATAACAAAATATTAGCACGTATTCACGAAAAAATAAAGCTTACATCACGGCAAAAATGTCATCAGCAATTCTGTTGGTTCATCGTCCCTGAAATCATCCTGGGTGTTGCTAATTATGACCACGCTGGTTGTATAGCATATCTTGTAGATAAATTACAGGAAAATAAATTTATGGTGCGTTATACCCACCCTAATTTGCTTCTCATTTCGTGGCATCATTATGTTCCTAATTATGTCCGCACCGAATTCAAGAAAAAGACCGGAACTGCGATAGATGAATATGGACGGCCGATATTATATGACGCTGAAGGTAATGTCATAAAATACAATGATTCCACTGGATCGGGCGGTGGCGGTGGCGGTGGG
>Ga0114964_10001386_pt1 | contig 17701 bp, 14 predicted proteins | sample C_131016_MF_Meta_FD_92638 | JGI IMG/M metagenome (GOLD analysis project Ga0114964, IMG submission 92638) | Freshwater microbial communities from Lake Croche, Canada to study carbon cycling - C_131016_MF_MetaG | ecosystem: Environmental > Aquatic > Freshwater > Lake | place: Lake Croche, Canada... | reverse complement strand
ATTTAGTCATTTTTAATGGTTATCAACTTGAAGATCGATAGTCTAGCTTAAATGCTGGCTTTTGCGCAGACATGGGGTAAAGGCAAAGGACTAAGGGCGAAAGGCGAAAAAAAATTTAACCTATCTATGTCTTACGATGCTAACACCCTAGGCTTTAATCTTTAGCCCTTAGCCTTTTGTCTGCTCTAATCTGTATGAGTCTATTTTAAAACACTTAATTCAATCATGTTTTTTTCTTTATCATGAGAAGGCTGATAGGGTTCTTCTGAAACTATATCTGGGTTCATCTGAAAATAAATGTCCATTAATACCTCATCAAATTCTAAATAATTCTCAGCGATCACTGTAAAAAAAGAAAAGATAGCGTTACTTAATTTAGGACTGTTCACTACCAAACGAAGACCTTTATAAGGGTATTTTTTGCTACGTTTAGTAATTAGTTTTAGCGTTTTAACGACAGTGACTTTGCAGCCGTATTTTGAGAGTAGGTTTAAGAACGTATTGGTGCATGTCTCCTTAGGCATATAAAACGGCAGGCAAATCACTTTAAAAAAAACATCGGGAGATGATAATAATATATTAGCCATATTTAAAGGCTCAGTCAGCTTTAATCTTTCATAATAAAACCGTCCTAGCAAATACCACTGCCTCTGAGTCAACATACTATTTGGATTAAACTTGCATACCGCTTGCTCAATGATATGTACCAAGCCTAAATCACCTTTGGCTTTATTGGCTTTTACAGAGACAATTTCAATATTATCAGGGCAGTATCCACGCGTGTTATCAACTCTATCAACAGACCAATCAGTTAGTTCTTGAAGTGAATACGTAAAAGGTTCTTCAGTAATGGGGCAAACACCGTTAGTCTGCTGTAACTTTTCCATTAAATCAAATACAGTAATAGTTACTTCGTAATTTTTTCTTAAACAGCGGACTCTGAGACTCAGAAGTTTTCTTTCGAATTTGTTAGAGTGCAGTTTAGATACATTTTGGATTCTGCCAGCTTCAAAACCGTATTCAATTTGTTGCCGATGTTGTTCTTCAATTTGACTCATATCGATGGGTAAATCATAACGATAATGATCAAATCCAATCTCAAAAGCTAAATTGCACATAACAAATCTCCAAAAACTATAACGATTCTAAAATTAATTTTATTGATTGCTACGAATGTCATCTATTTGGGTGGATCTATATCGGGCTGTTTAGGCCTATATAAAACTTCGCATAATGTATATTATGTTAAATTATTGCAATATCGGCATTATTTGAAATCCACCATGAAACCTAAGCAGGATAACGCCCTAAATTAAATTTACTAACTACGAACATACTTCGAGACACTTTGCACAGACAAAAGGCTCAGAGCGAAAAATTAAAACTAGAAGCCTTATAACTTAGATCGCGACAAATCTCTTTATCTTTAGTCTTTCGCCCTCTAACTGTTATTTCTTAAAAAAGCCTCAAACATTAATAATGACCAAATCGGTGTACTGTAATCTTTCAAACCACTTTCATGTTGATTTATCATGTATTCAATAAAGGTCTGATTAAATAATCCACATTGCTTCATAGATTCTCCCAATAAGGCTGCCCTAACTTTTTGTTTTAATGGCCCTTTAAACCATGCAGCTAAAGGTACTGCAAAGCCCATTTTGGGTCGATATAAAATATCGTCTGGCAAATAAGTTTCTAAGGACTTTTTAAAGATATATTTCCCAACTCGACCCTTAAGTTTCATGTCTGGAGATAAGCCAGCCATCCATTCCACTAATTGATGATCTAATAATGGCACCCTAACCTCTAGCGCATGTGCCATGCTGGCTCTGTCGACTTTAGTTAAAATATCTCCAGGTAAATAAGTTTTTATATCAAGATACTGAACTAATGATATTGGATTATCTGTTTTAGCATTCGTGGCATGTCGCCTAAAAACTTCAACAGCTTGATAACCTTGTAAATCTTGTTTTAATTGCGAACTAAACAATTGACTACGTAATTCATTAGATAAAGTTGAAACACTATGAAAATATCCTTCTAATGAATCTCTTGAGATAGACTCAAATGTTGATTTAGCCCTAAACACTTTAGGTGCCCAATCTGCTTTAGGATAGACCTGCCCTAACCTACTAAACACTGGTTTTCTGATGCTGGTTGGCAACCATGAGCGCATTTGTTCTTCGTATTTGTGCCAACGGTAACGTCGATATCCAGCTAAATTTTCATCACCACCATCACCAGATAAAACAACAGTGACTTGTTTTTTAGCAAGTTCACAGACTCTATAAGTCGGTAATGCAGAACTATCGGCATAGGGTTCATCATAGAGTCCAGCTAATTGATCAATTAAACTAAAATCATCGGCATTAACCTGTTCTACGCGATGATGAGTGTGATAACGTTCAGCAACTTGTGCTGCAAATTTAGATTCATTATAAGCAGGATCGCCAAAAGATATTGAACAGGTATTAACCGGTTCTTTGGATAAACCAGCCATCATAGCGACTATAGCACTAGAATCAACGCCGCCTGATAGAAAAGCCCCTAAAGGTACATCGGCGACCATTCTTATTTTAACGGCCTCGCGCAAACGAGTTATTAGTTCTTCACCTGTCGTTTGTTCATCTTGTGAGTGTCTAGGTGTAAAGTTAAGGTTCCAATATTGTCTAGGCTGATAGCTAGGCTGGCCATGTTTTAAACTTAAACAATAGCCAGGTTCTAATTTATAAACGTTTTTATAAATAGTTTTCGGATCAGGTATATAACCAAAGCCAAAATAATCTTCGATGGCGGTAGCATCAAAGGTTTTTAGTAGGTTAGGGTGCTGTTTTAAGGCTTTTAATTCTGAACTGAAAATGAAATGACCACTGCTTAATTCTGCATAATACAAGGGTTTAACGCCTAATCGATCTCTAGCCAGAAATAGGGTTTGTAGATTTCTATCCCATATCGCAAAAGCAAACATGCCTCTAAAACGCTCTACGCAAACTTCCCCCCAAGCTTGCCAAGCAACTAAAATCACCTCGGTATCACAATGAGTTTTAAAATGATAACCTAGATTCTCTAGTTCTTTTTTTAAGTCTAAGAAATTATAAACTTCACCATTATAAGTAAGCACCACGCTATTATCTTGGCTGATCATAGGTTGCTGGCCACTGCTTAAATCTATAATCGATAACCGCCTATGACCAAAACCTAAGCCTGCTTCTATATGTACATTACCTTCATCGGGGCCACGATGATGTTGGCTTTCATTCATGCGAGATAATAAATCACGATTGATGTCTCGCTTATCTTTAAGATCAAAGATACCAACAATTCCACACATAGTTTTATTCCTGTTTGAAGGTTATTAATTCTGGCTACAACTTAAAACATTTATTAATAAATAAAAACTTCATTTATAAAATGACATCCTATCCTATAAAGTGTTGTTTTTATTACTGCGTCTTTAAGCGGTAAACACTACTTACAATAAATTTAATAATTGCTTTAGGTTATGCTCCCAGCTAAACATCGTTTGTACATATTGACGATTTTTATATGTAGGTGAATACTTTTGTAATTGCATAATAATTTCATTGGCTATTTGTTCAACGCTATTTGCAATAGAAACGGCAAGCTCTGGTTGATATGTAATACCTTCCATAGCTGCGCTTGTTGCTACAACATATTTTTCCATGGCCATCGCTTCTAATACTTTATTCTGTATGCCTCGTGCTATGCGTAAAGGAGCCACCACTAATTGAGCATGAGCAAGATAAGGTCTAATATCATTAACTGCTCCAGTCACTACAACAGCATTATTAGCTAAGACTAACACCTCTTTAGTCGGTCTTGAGCCAACGATATAAAATTTCACCAAAGGCAATTCTTGACTGATTAATGGAAAAATAGCTTTCGCAAACCATAGGACAGCATCAACATTAGGCCAATAATCCATAGCACCTGTAAAGACAATAACAGACTCATGATCTTTATAAGGGGAAACAAAGTTGTGATCAGGTGAAAAATACTCGCTATCTACACCATTATTGATATAGCTTACTTTGTCGCTAACTTCAGGAGCCAGTTTTTTAAATAATTTAGCTTCTTGTTCGGAAACAAAAATACTTGCCCTAGCCTGCTCTGCTACAGTTTTTTCATAGCTCAAAAGATAATGAGCTTCACGTTGATAAATCCAGTGTTTAATGCCCTTATTTTGCTGTGCATATTGCTGCCATTTTTCAGAGTCTACATCAACGAAATCAACAACTAGATCGACAGCGAGATCTTGATTAATAAATTGCGCCATTACGGATGAAAATATCAGCACTTTAGTCATTGAATATGTGCTTACTGTTTGATTAACCCACTCCTGCATACGCTTGTTTTTATAATAAGGTACGCTAAGTGGCTTGCCAGTGACTATACCCTGTACACTTTTTATTCTAGCTAATAATGGCTTAAGCTCAATATAACAAGTGCTTGTGCAAAGAGCGTCAAGTTTATTGGTGTACTGCCAATCATTAGGATCATCAATAAAAGTACCCAAATGTACTTTGTAGTTTAAGCTTAAATACTTTAGTAAATGATAAGAACGTATTTTGTCACCTTTATTAGGTGGATAAGGAATACGATGGACTAGAAATAGTAAATCTTGCATAAGCTAACTTAAATCTTTAGATAAGCAAGGGCCTACCCATTGACTGACTGCTAAAGGCAAGCGTTTCCAAGCGGCAATAAAGTATCGGTACTTAGGATTAAGTGGATTAATGTCGGGCATGGTTTTGGCTTTTACTAAATAATACTCATAAAAAATAGGCTTAGGAGTAAAGCCCCAATTCTTTTTAAAACTATAGGAACCAGTCCCTATTTTACTGCGCCCATAATCAAATATTTTAATGCCTTTTTCTATGGCTCGACGCATAACCTCCCAATACATAAAATCATTACCTTTAAGGTTTCGTGCTAATTCAGTGCCACCACCGTAGTAAGGTATTACTTGATCTTTAAAATAAAAACTCATAACACTGGCAACTAAATAACCATTATGAAGCACCGTCAGAATTTCACACTGATCTGCAAAAACATCTTTAAGAGTTTGAAAATATTTTTTTGAGAAAACTGGAGTTCCTAGATTTCTAACACTCTCAGAGTAGGCACGATGAAGTCTATTAACATCTTTATCTATCACGCTATTTAAACCAGCGTCTATGCCTTTTCTGACCATTGCTCTTTGCTTTCTAGGTATTGCTAAAAAGTTTTTTTCCAGATCTACATCTAGTTCTTTACTAAAAGAAACATAAAGATCTTTATAAGGTCTTTGTGGATTTTTTTGGGTTTGATTCCTCATTTCCAAATAATCAACTTTTAACTCAATAGCCAATCGACAAGCTTCTTGATCAAGAGCTTTATAAGAGGCATCATCATTTGCAACTATACCGCCATAAACACAAGGTGCAATTGAAACCAGACTATTACCAAAAAACAAACTCTTAATATGTACTAAAGGCAGTATGCCAGTAATAAAACCGTTTTTTTCAACATAAAGATAATAGGTATCATGTCCAAAAGCTTTGCTTATAACCTCTTGCCAGCCTGCTTGATGAAAAAAAGTTGCTTCATTATTAGCTTTAACAAAGTCATCCCAGCGTGAATAATCTTTTATAGTCAGTGTTTTAATCATGGTTTTGACCTTGGTTAATATGAAATACATTTTCCATGGTATCCCATTTAAAATCTGTTAATAACTGCGTTAATCTAGCGTCCATTTTTTCCAAATTAAGATAATGTCGAGTACGAGTTTTGAAACTTAAACCTTTTTGCCTAGGTTGCTTAGCATCAATTTCCCATGGATGAAAATAGAATATAGCTGATTGCTGTTCTTGGTGATTAACTCTATTCAACGCCCATTTTGATAAAGCATAGGGATAAAATCTAAAGAAGCCCCCTCCTCCACAGGGCCAATTTTTATTAGCAAACTGTAAGGTAGTTATTGGAATTTCTTTAAAATCACTATGCTGTATCGGTTCAAACATAAATCTAGGCGCCTCAGGCATACCATATAAATCATGTTTAACCGGATAAATACTGGAGCTATATTTAAAGCCTAGTTCTTGCAATACATTTAAAGCCCAAAGGTTACTAGCACCAATTGAATAACTGGCCGCACGATAGCCTTTAATTTCTTTTGTACTAAATTGTTCTAGGATATTTTTGGCTTTATACACATCGGCTCTAAATTGATCAGGTGTTTGTTCAGTTACTCTGATATGTTCATAACCATGGCAGGCTAATTCATGACCATCTGCTACTATGCGCTTAATAAGGCTAGGATAGCGCTCAGCAATCCAGCCTAAGGTGAAAAAGGTGGCCTTTACTTGTTTATAATCTAATAGATCTAATATTTTATGGGTATTATTTTCAACCCTATGGGGCAAGGTATGCCATTGGACTTTAGTAATATAGGGCTCAAATGCAGATACTTGAAAGTAATCTTCTACATCAATAGATAGAGCATTTGTTGTGAGTGTCTTCATAGTTAGCTACTTTAAATTAGGGAATTCATAACGATTGTTTATTGTGATTCTTCATAAACAGCATCCATATCTAATTGCAATAAAATAGCTTTTCGTAATAAAGAACGCTCCTTACTAAAGTTTTTTTGTATATCAATAATGGCTTTTTCTAAGCTAATAATTCGCTCTTCTACTGAAGTATTAATAAGGTTGCTTGAGGTTGATAGATTTTGAAATTCCTGTGTAGTTAATGAAGTTTCCTCTTCGATATCAGCGATAACTTTATCAATAGCCGATAAGTCAATAACTATTAATTCTTCAAGATAACCGAATAGCAATACTCTATCGCATAGCGTATTTATACATCTAGGTATCCCTTGAGTGTATGAACATATACTATCAAATACATCATCTTCAAATTGAGGTGTATTCTTCCAGCCCGCTTTATCTAAACGAAATAATATATAGTTTTTAGTTTCTTCTACATTAAGCGCTTTTAATTGATAAGTGGCGACGATACGTTGTTTTAATTGCTCCATTTCAGGTAAAAATAAAGCGTCACTTAATTGTTGCTGACCTATTAAAAAAATCTGAAATAAAGATTTTCCTGACAATTCAAAATTTGACAACATACGTAATTCTTCTAAAGCATCCTTAGGAAGATTTTGCGCTTCATCGACTATCATTAAAACTCTTTTACCTTCCATGGCTTGTTGAATAAAAAAACATTCTATGCGTGTTAATAGCGTCGATTTATCTTCGCCCTCATAAGAAAGTCCAAAACTTGCAGAAATTATTTTTAGTAAATCATTGGCACCTACTTGAGATGAGACCATAATGCCAATCGTTATATTTTCGTTATTTAAGCTAGCGACCAGTTGTTTCACTAACATGGTCTTACCAGTTCCAGGTTTGCCAGTTACCACAACAAAACCTTCACCTTGAGTTAATCCATAATGCATATAGGCTAAAGCGCGTTTATGCATTGCACTATTGAAAAAAAAGTCACTGTCAGCAGTTAACTGAAAAGGTTTTTTACACAAATTATAGAAGCCATCATACATAATTAAAATCTCATAAAAAGTGTAGCGGTTACCCTATTCTCTTGATAACCATTGATTGGATTCAGCTCATTAATCGTATTGATATCAGATAAATGATTCATATGTTGAAACTCAAGTACAGCATTTAAGGTTGGTGTAATAGCACGATTTATTCCAACTATAGTCTGGTAATATTGACTATTAGCGGAACCTTGATTAGCAATAGTTTGCCATGTGGGTCTAATGTATAAATTTGTTTTACTGGCAAACGGCCAATTCCAGTTGCCAGTAACTCCGATGACTTTTTGATTATTTCCATTGCTATTTAAATAACTATAATCTTGATCATATGCATTGATTGTTATGCTACTTTTACCAGGATTGAAAGATACTGATAAATTCCACGCAGTTGACACAATGACGTTATTAGTTAAGATCGGATTATTAATAATATACTGATTAGGACCTGGGTTAGAAGCAGAGTTAACTAAAAGCTGATTTTGAGCTAATATCTGTTGTGATGTGGTTGTAGTGTTGGTATGCGTTAAACTCCAAGTTGAACTAGGTGCTCGATAATGCAATGCTGTTTGCCAATTTTTTCCAGTATTACCGTTACCTCCTATGTCAGAAGGGGGCGCAGAATTCGTACTCAAAGTAGCCCCAGATCCAGTATTTAACGATTGTCCAAAACTGGTTCCTACAGCATTATCACTATAGGTAGTTGTCCATATTAAGCGGGATATCGGTGAAATAAATACTGTGACATAACTATTGTTTCCAGCACCCACAGTAACACTAAAATGTTCATTAGGCTGCCATTGCCCACCGGCAGTGTAATAGGCTCCGTTATTTGAGGATCTAATAGAAGATTGATAATTTGTGTTGCTATAACCACCTTGAGAAAAAATATTAAAATAGGAATTAATTGGAACGCTTACTCTGACGCTAGAGTTTTGATAACTTACATTTTGACCTGATGCTACAAAACTTTCATTATTATTGAAGGCTAGATTCCATCTAAGACGTTGAAAATAACTTCCACTATTAAGTGCTATTGTTTCTGTTAGATTTAAGGTATTTGAAATTGGAGCTAAACTGCTATTTGATGATGAACTTGCATTTGAACTGATTCCTATAGTGTTAGCATTAAGCTGAAATGATCCATTAGCATAATTAGAAATATGAGGTGTCCATGTCGGTGCAATACCGAAGCTATAAACATTGCTGCTATTATTAGAGCCATTAATATTACTCGCACCTATCTGGTTATTATTAATGTTTTGTTGACTGATAGAGCTGGTTGAATTTAAAAATAAGGTATTAGGGATAAAGGTACTATGTGTGCTGGATAATAATTGATTATAAGAATTTAACTTATTAGCCCCCCCCGCATTATATAAATTTTGCATTCTATAATTAAGATTCATACTTGATAATGCTGATTGTCCTGTGATCATAATGCCTGGGTTTATTGCTTCAACAAAAGCCCCTTGTTGACGACCAGAAGGCGCTAAAGTAATATTGTCAGAATAAATTTCTTGTGCTTGTAAAGTAGGATTAAGAGTCCAGCTCAGGCCATAAGATGAATTACAAAAAAACACCATATATACACTGCTTAAAAGAAAAGCTTTCTTTATATCAATGAGCATATTGACCATAACCATAACCATAGCCATAGTAATTAATATCCATATTCCTTTTAGTTTTATTGAATAGAGCTAAAACCACATCACAAGCAGCGAGTTTTTCTACAGATTCCATCACTACATTTTGTAAAGTTTGTTCAGCTTCAATCACTAAAATGACCTGACCTACTAATCTAGCTAATACCTCTCCTTGAGTTGCGGCTAATAAAGGAGGTGAATCAAAAATAACAATTCTGTCGGGATATCGATTACTTAATTCTTCAACAAATAAGGCCATTTTGTTACTGGATAGTAATTCGGTTGAGTATTTATGTAATTTTCCTGCTGGAATAACGGCTAAGCCAGCTATGCTAGTTCTAACAATAATGTCAGAAAAACTTACATCTGCATCATCAAGATATTCTATTAAACCGGGGGTTTCATTGATTCCCAACACTTTTGAAACCGAGGGTCTAGCAACATCAGCATCAATCAGTAAAACTTTTTTATCACGTTCATTAGCTATACTTAACGCTAAATTAATAGCTGTGAACGTTTTACCCTCTCCAGGCAAACTACTCGTCACTAAAATAAGATTAGCTCTACTAATACCTTCACTTCCCTTACCAAAGGCATTATTAACTAGAGGTCGCTTTATATTTCTGTATTCTTCAATAGCTTCTGTGTTTGAACTTCCTGGAGTTGCAAATCCTAAGTCAGATAAACGTTTCCAATCGATATCAAAAATTAAATTTTTATCATCATTAATATCGACTGATAATTCTTCTTTCTTAATGATTTCATCAACGACAAGTAAGTGTGTGTCTTCAACAATTTTATTTGAATTACCAGCCAAGCTAGCGCTTAATACTACATTTTCATTTTTTAATTTGTTTAATGCTTTTTCTATAATGCTCATATATAACTCACTAGTTAGATCTATAGTTATTTAAGAAAAAAATGACAAGCCACTAAGACTTATTTGTATAATATCAGCCGTCATAAATCCAAGGTAGGTAACAAAAAGACTAATGACAGCGACTCCATATTTAAACATTTCATTTCGATACTTAATCAGTTCTTCCGGCCTATTTTTCATAGAAATATTTCCTAAAATGGGTAAGCCAGTCAATTTTCTTAGTTGCGATATTGACATGAAAGTAGGTCTTATTAAGTACAACATTAAAGCTAAGGCTAAGCTAACTATAATACTTATCAGTAACACCATCGAATATAATAGTTTTCTTTTTGGTGAAGATGCCTGTAGTGGTGTATTGGGTGCATCTGCAATCTTAAACTTTAGCGCTTCCGCTTGATTATCAACTTTTTCTGACATAACAGCCGTTTCTCTGCTTGACAGTAATCGATCATAATTGTTTTTTATTTGAGCATAATCACGATTTAAATTTTCAATTTCTGTTTCTATTGAAAGCCTTGAATTTAATTCATCTTGTTCTTTCAATAAGCGTTGCTGAAAAATTTCAATACGAGAATTTATGGAAGCAATATTTGCATCAACTTCATTAATAGCAACTTTAATATTTTGGATGTAAGGGTTAGTCAATACTGCAGTATCAAGTCCACCCGCATCAACCACTTTTGCTTGCTTTACAGCATTGCGTACTTGTAATTCTTTAATGGTTTTATTAATATGAGCAACTTCCGGATGATTATCTGTAAACTTAATTAACAGTTCATTTTTTCTTTGTTTAAGACTAGAAATTTGAGCATCATCTCCAACAGAAGCAACTTCAGTTGAGCTTTTCCATTCATCATTATCCTCATCGGAGGTTAATGATTCTTCTAACTGTTCTGTTAACTTTTCTTTTCTAGAAATAGCTTCTTTTAAAGCCAATCGTGTATCTTCTAGCTCCTTACTCATGGCTTGTATCTTGCCAATTTGATCACCTCCTTGACCAGGTAATAAGCCTAAATTTGCACGTTTAAAATTTTCACGTGCTTTTTCACCATTTCTTAGGCGCATTTCGTACTCTTGTATTTGTTCATCAATAAAACGCTGAGCACTATCAGAATTCCCATGCGTTGATAATTGTGTTTGTTCTGAAAATACCGTCAATACAGCTTGTACAACATTTTTAGCCATATCAGGAGTACTGGCTTCATATTGGATGGTAAACATATCTTCAGAAGCGCTATTTATATGTATATCTTTTTTTAAATTATCAATAAACTTTTCTTGTTCAGTTGGAGACCTTGCTATTTTATCTAAATCAGATAGCTTAATAATTTGTTCTAGATTGCCTTTAGTAAACATTAATTGCTGCATAACCCGTAACAAACCTCTAACATCAGCCTCAATTGCCATGCCTGATAATAAGGGCTGTAACATAGTTCGTGTTTCAACGTGTACTTTAGCAACTGAAGTATATTTATCAGGCATTAACAACACATAAGTCCATCCTGATGTTGCTAATATCCATGCGATAATTAAAGCTGACCATTTATACTTTAGGGCACCTTTTAGATAATAAAGAACTTCAAATAATTGTTCTTGCATAGGAGTTATATTACCTTTTTTATACGATGTGGTTACTGTTCAAAAAAATGATTGAGGTATGATTAAAATATCGCCAGGCAATATTTTTACATTTGCTGATAAATCAGCATTATCGACCAAATCATCAATTCTAATTCCGAAATGTTGCGATTCACCATCAATGTTTCGAATAATACTTGAGCTGTTGCCATCAGCAAACTGCCCTAATCCTCCTATTTGAATAATTAAATCAAGTAGAGTCATATCTTTTTTATAGGGAAAAGCTTTTGCTGAATAATGCGCAGCTACACCAGAACCTCCACTACCACTATTACCACCGCTCAATTGACCAATGACTCTAACTTGCTGGCTATACACCCCCTGCCCACCTGAGACCATAATTACAACTTGAGGATCTCTGACATATTTGGAAAGTGCTTTTTCCATGACTCTAGCTAACTGTGATGGGGTTTTTCCACTTGCCAAGAGATCTTCTGCCAAAGGGATAGTGATTTTTCCATCTGGTCTTACGTGGGCGGTTGTTGAAATATCGGGATTTCCCCATACAAAAATATTAACACTATCACCAGGGCCAATAATATAAGTGTAATCGGAAGAAATAATAGCATCATCTTCTTGAGTTAATTGCGGATAACCGCAACCAGAAATTAGAGCAACAACAAATAAAAGTATAGCTTTGTTCATGACTTTTACAGTCTTCATATAACCACCATCGGATGAATTTTAAATTAATCTGTATATACCTATGATCAGCTCATTATTTATAGTTACAAACAGTCTTGAATACTTTTTAACAGGAACTAATAAACCGATTTTAATCTAACAAAAAAGTTTTGTTGTCGGCTAATTAACAACAAGTGAATGTCCTCTAGTTTTTTCTAAAATCTCGGCTAAAAGGATGTCGGCTGATTTTTTATCAAAAAAGTCAGACGACTTTTTAGAGAGTTCTAAAGCTTGCTTAATTTCATTAATGGCTGAGCTATTGTTACCAATTTGGTAGTAAGCAACACCAAGATGATATCTAAATATGGGTACATTAGGATTTGATATAATTAATTTGTTGAGTATTTTTATACCGTCATTTATTTTTCCTTGCTTAACTAAAACCCAAGCATAGGTATCTTTATAATAAGGTTGTGCCGAATCCTTTAATTTTTCTACTAATAGACCTGCTCGATTCAATTTCTCAGAACTACTATAATTTTCGGCTAAAATAATTGCTAAGTTATTAATAGCTAACTCCAAACTTTCATTTTTCCTAAGTAAAGACTCGTAATAATCGACAGCTTTATCATTGTTTCCGAGTTTTAAATATAAATTAGCAATTGATGTCGATAGATTTATATTATTTGGGTAGATTTTAAGACCATCCAAATAAGTTTCTAGCGCTCCTAGGTTATCATTCATAGCTAACTTTGAATTAGCTAATAAAATATAGAGTTCCGGTTTATTTATTTTATCTGCAACCATAGTTTTTAATAAGTTTTGAGCCGCATCAAAATTTTTATTCAATAAATAGGTCTCTGCGAGTAAAGTGCCCGCTGTTATGTTTTGTGGATTCTTTATACGTAAATTATTTAAAAATGTTATTAACTGGTTTCGATTATTTAATTTTTCATAACATTGAGCAATATTAATTAAAACATCACTGTTATCCGGTAACCTTTCTAATAGCTCGGAATAAATTTCTATTGCTTTAGTGTAGTCACCTTCACCTTGCTGTATCTGACCAAGAACATAACTAGCTAGATCGTAGGCTAATGGGCTGGTGGTGTTTGAAATTTTTTGCACAGTATCTTTTGCACTGTTCCAATCTTTTTCTATGATATTTAAATGAGCTATTTTTTCTAAAAATTGAATATTATTAGGTGCAATATTCAAAGCTTTTTGAATGATATCTTTTGCTAATTTAAGATCATTATTTATTAATGCTTTTTCATAGCTATATAGCACAGCTTGTGAATTAGCTGGATTTGCTGATAAGGTATTTGAAAAATGAATATCAGCTTGTTTTTTATCTTTTTTCATTAGGTAAATTTGTGCAAGTAGCATTTGAGCTTCTTCAGAGTTTTCTTTGCTCCAAATTACTTTGTTTAAAAAAGTAATCGCTTCATCTGATTCACCTTCAGCTAGCAGAATTCGCGCTTTTAAAACATTAGCCTCATCATAACTAGAATTAATAACTAGAATTGAGTCAATAATTTTTTTTGATTCTATAAGATCTCCTGTTTCAAGTGCTATTTTTGCTAATTCGACTTTGGCTGACAAACCTATGTTTGAATTTTTCTCTATTTTAATAACTTGGTTAAGATTAATCTTAGCTTCATTAAAGTTTTTTCTAAAAGTCATCCAATTTGCTAAAGCCAGTAACAAACGTGGTTGCTCTTTATGTTGATCACTAAATAGTTTAAATTTTTGAGTAACGCCTTCTTTATTTGTCGCAGCTGTAAAGTCAAGATACATAAGTATAGATTGAATATTATTAGGCTCAACATCAATAATAGCTTGCAATAATGCTTCTGCCTCAGACGCTTTACCTGTTTGTGTATATATTTTAGCTAAAGTAATTTTGAATTCATTATTATCTGGATAGCTTGCTACAAGATTTTGATAATCTTCAATAACAGCATCTGTATTTTTATTTTTTGCATCTAGTTGGATTTTGAAAAAATCTAAGCCTATATTGCTAGCATCTGTTTTTTTTGCTGAATCTATTAACGTCAATGCTTGAGAAAAATCACCTTTTTCCATAAAAATTAAAGATTTTAAAGATAGGGCATCTGTATTATCTGGATGATCCTTTAGGATGTTATCAATTATAGCGAGTGCTTCCGTTGTGTGTTTTTCCTTAATTAGCGCTGAAGCTTTTAAAATCAATGCTTCAAGGTTCTGATTAGTCTCTTTAAGTACATACTCGGCTTGATTTATGGCCTCAGCAATATCACCAAAAAGTAGTTGTACTTTACCTAGTTTTAATCTTGCGTCGACAAAAGAAGGGGCAAGTTCAACTGTCTTTAGTAAGTTTTCTTTCATTTCCTTGAATTGTCTTTTTTTTTCATTTAACAGAGCCATGTAGTAATAAGTTTCAGCGGTATCTTTACCCGATTGACTTGATGCTTTTAGTTCAATCCTCGCTTTTTCTAGCTCCCCTTTATTAATGTAATCCGCAGTTTTTGATAAATGATCATTAGCTTTTTCCTTATGATCAGTACAACCCACCAATATTAGTGTTAGTAACAATAGCTTAAAAGACTTTTGTATAGCCAAAGCTCTGATATTTTTTTGATATAAAATCATGGTTCTATTTAACCTACTAATAATATGAACTAAGTGATGTAAGAGGTGTATGGACAAAAAATAAATTTTGTTTTTTTAATAAAAAAGCTTCAAAAAGATGTTGTTCAAACTAATTTGCGCCTAATTAATCATATTGGAGCATTTTAGAAGTAAAGTATTTATTAAACGTCAGTAATTGATTAAGGCCTGTTTTTGTGTAGTGCATAAGTTCATGCGCTCAATCATATTTGATTTACCAACTATTAAGTTTATCAGTCAAAAAATTAAGGTTTGCTTTGTTGGGTATATATTTACATCTTAAAATATTCTGCAGGTGGATCCAGTAGTACTGTAAATTCTCTGTATAAGCTAGTTTTTGAGTTACTTACTTGCAGCATAAAATGTAAAAAAGGTTCTTTAACGGTCTCTTTTGTACTTAAGTTGATATATATTGATCCATCTGGCAAAGTTTTTGTCGAAAAACTTATTTTTGACATTAATGGAGTCCATGGTAAATCTATCGGATAAATTTTAGATTGATTAACAATATTCGCTTTTATATCCTCTAAATTTTCATCCTTTAACATCACTAGTAAAATATCAGCATTTAAACTCTGATTAAGGGCTGAATGCATAGCAATATTACCAATACCCAATGCTAAGCAGTCAATAGAAGTCAATAAGGTAAAGGTAAATAATGCTATTGCTTTAGTTAGAAAAGACATGTTTTCTTCTGGTATCAATTTATCTTGATGACATGATAACAGAAGAAACTGAACTTAGATGTAGTTTTTTATTAATAGCTCTGCAATTTGTATGCTATTTAAAGCCGCACCTTTACGAACATTGTCTCCAACTACCCATAAATCAATACCTTGGGGATGGGATATGTCTTCTCTTATCCGTCCAACAAAAACATCATCATTGCCAGATGACTCAGTAACTGCGGTAGGATAGCCACCGTCTTTTCGAACATCGAGCACAGTAACGCCTGGAGCTTTTTCTAATAATGCTTTAACTGCTTCAGCACTTATTTTTGTGCTGGTTTCAATATGAACCGCTTCAGAATGACCAAAAAACACAGGAACTCTAACAGCGGTAGCGTTTACCATAACTTTATCATCACCAAGAATTTTTTGTGTTTCCCAAACCATCTTCATTTCTTCTTTGGTATAACCATTATCCATAAAGACATCTATTTGGGGCAATACATTAAAGGCAATTTGCTTAGGATAAACATTCGGGCTAATAGCTTGCATATTAAGAAGATTTAGAGTCTGTTTACCTAATTCTTCAATAGCTTCTTTGCCAGTTCCTGATACTGCTTGGTAAGTACAAACGTTTATTCTTGTAATACCTGCGGCATCATATATAGGCTTTAAAGCTACTAGCATTTGTATAGTTGAGCAATTTGGATTAGCAATAATGCCACGTTTTTTGTAATCGATGATTCTTTCTGGATTAACTTCAGGGACAATTAAGGGGATATCGTCGTCATAACGAAATTGTGAGGTATTGTCGATGACGACACAGCCAGCAGCGGCAGCTATAGGGGCATATATTTCAGATATGGAAGCACCAGGAGAAAATAAACCTATCTGCGCCCTAGAAAAATCAAAAGTCGCTAAATCTTGAACTTTTAATGACTCACCTTTAAAAGGTATACGTTTACCCACTGAATTGCTGCTAGCTAGCGCATAGACTTCGCCTACAGGAAAATTACGCTCTTCCAATATGGATAGCATCGCTTCACCCACCGCACCCGTCGCACCAACCACTGCAACGTTATAAACTTTAGTCATTTCTGATTACCTATTTACATCAATAATAATTTAAGACAATACTTGCTCTGGAATCAATCAAGAATAGCAAACACTTTTTTAGTGATTTCATCAACACTACCGACACCAGCAATTGAGCTAAAGTTAACTTGCTGCTCGGCTGCTGAATAATAATCGACTAAAGGTCTAGTTTGCTCATGATAAACATTGAGCCTAGTCCGCACAGTTTCTTCTCTATCATCGTCTCGTTGTATTAACTCTTCTCCGGTTACATCATCAATACCAGGCTGTTTGGGTGGATTGAATTCAGTATGATAGGTTCGACCAGATGCTAGATGCACTCTTCTTCCGGCCATGCGTTTTATGATTTCTTCATCTGCGACATTAATTTCAATAACTGTATCGATTTTAACACCCATGGCAGACAATCCTTCAGCTTGGGCAATCGTTCTAGGAAAGCCATCTAACAAAAAACCGTTTGCACAATCTGCTTGTGCAATTCGTTCCTTTATCAAGCCTAAGATAATGTCGTCAGATACCAATCCACCCGCATCCATCACTTGTTTAGCAGCAATACCCATAGGTGTACCTTCACGTACTGCAGCTCTTAGCATATCGCCAGTTGAAATTTGCACGATGGCATATTTTTGGGTTATAAATTGAGCCTGAGTTCCTTTGCCGGAACCAGGACTTCCTAATAAGATGATGCGCATCGTTGTCTCCATTGCGTAGCGTTGACTCCTTTTTTTTTAAAACGAGAGTCAATATATAATAAATTATTTAGGGGTCTTGTTTATTGCATTATTATTTAAGACTGCAAGGTGACATATTAATGCTTTGATGACTTAATATGACACCTTATAGCCTATAAGCTATTTTTTGATGATACTAATACCCTTTAAAAGATTCAATGCTTCATGCAAGGCATAATCTTGTGTTTCTGCAGCATCTTTTT
>Ga0114964_10001382_pt1 | contig 17717 bp, 19 predicted proteins | sample C_131016_MF_Meta_FD_92638 | JGI IMG/M metagenome (GOLD analysis project Ga0114964, IMG submission 92638) | Freshwater microbial communities from Lake Croche, Canada to study carbon cycling - C_131016_MF_MetaG | ecosystem: Environmental > Aquatic > Freshwater > Lake | place: Lake Croche, Canada... | reverse complement strand
ACGGCATAATTCAAACTGTCAGTAACCATAAGTCTGGGATCTTTTACTAAAATTTTTTTGAAATCGTTTGACATGATATATATATTAATTATATATATTATTTCTTAACTAAATAAATTATTTAAATCTTTTATAATTACATTAAACGTTTCGACATTGCATCTTTTACTTCCATTACTTTAGATACTATAGGATTTATTGAACCATGATGGGGTAAAAGCATATTGCTTAAATGTTTTGGTAATGCACGACCCTTATCTAATGAACCACTGCCCACAATTCTTTCCACGCTTGTTATACTTAAGGGTTGTTGTTGACTGGCATCTAAGACGTCAGATTTAGTTAAAATTCCAGAATAGGTCGACGTTTGGCCACGTTCCGAAACCATCAGACCTGATGACATCACCAATAATACTAATTCATATGTACCAGCAGTTAAGGCGTTGGCAGATTGATTTTGTAATTGGACATTGAACTGAAGCTGGAAGTTCCCCAACGAACCAGGTGAATAGAAGTCTTCAACCAGTTGGATATGCTTGCCGAAATCAAGCCATAAATAAGAACCTACAGTAGGTTTAATGACTGCACCCGCTGTAGTATCATATGCATATGCCTGACCACAGTATTCATTAAATGATTGATTACTGCCTGCATCTACGGAAAATTTCCACAAGTCATGGATCGTACTGCTTGCAAGAATGCCCGAATTATTGTTGAAATTTAAACTGATACCAGAAATGACGGGTGAAACATCCGCATCTGTTGGTCTTTGTGCATTAATAGATTTACGTAAAAATATACATATCTTATCGGGGATTTGTGTTAAATTATACGTATTAGATGATACAGTCACTGGTGTAGCATAATTAGGGGGGATTGTTGCACTTTGGATTGTTGAAAAATATCTGTCGTATGTTAATAATGGGATAACGTTACGGGGTGGCATTAAGTCAGATGGGTGGGGTGTTAACATATTAATTAAAAGTTGTGATCCTGTTACGCTGTAAATTGTTGGGGCAGTAACAAATGTTACCGCTACCGCATTGGCATCAAAACTTACACAGCGGAAAGTTCTTGAAGCATCCGTTAGATTATACTGAAGTTGAATTGTTTGGACACCATACATGCCTTGTTTATTGCTGACGGGATTAGAAAATAAATAAGGTTGGCATAATACTGGTTCATATGTATAAAATGTTAATTGCCAGTATGTGGCAGGTGTGGAATTGTATGTAGCAGGGGCAAGTGTTCCATAGGTTGAACTTGTTGCCCATTCTAATAATACTGGTGTAGATCCAGATTGATTAGATGCAATACCAGAAAATGCACCATTCGGTACGTAATCAGTATCAATACTAGATGTCGTAAAATTGCCTAAAGTATTTCCTGATAATAAATTGGGAACAGCACCTGATGCAGTAGAAGTACCACCCAATCCAGCATTATAATAATACATACTGTCAGGGGTGCAAGGTGTGCCTGAATGCATCTTTTGTAATTCACGTGTATCATTTGATCTGATTATTGCAGGTAATATATCACGGATATTTATGCTGGTAACGTTATTATTTATAGTACTTTGAATTGTGGTGGTGGTTTGGTGTAAAGGGAAGGGGGCAAGACTAAAATTTTGACCATAAACTAAATTACAAGCTGTACCAGTTTGAAATCTTACCACCATTTTAGATGATATAGTAAAATTTCTGTCCACTATGGTCTGTTCTGATGGTACTTGAAAATTGAAATTAATTGATGATGTTGATTGTGATATGGCTATCTGTGGTTGAACTACTACATTTTGTCCGCCTTTAATTACAGCGTAATTTAAACTGTCAGTAACCATAAGTCTGGGATCTTTTACTAAAATTTTTTTGAAATCGTTTGACATGATATATATATTAATTATATATATTATTTCTTAACTAAATAAATTATTTAAACTGGTTTTGTATATTCATCTAATTGAAGTAAATTATATATCTTTTTTCTAAACATTATTTTAATACTAGCACCACATCCAGGTTCTAATAAGAAATTATGGGGATTTCCATACTGATCTTTCCATATTATTGAAATTTCTATAATATTTATAGGCATATTAGATTGTAAATCAATTAAACGATATTTACCACTAGGAACATAATTTATATTTGGTTTTGTTTCGTCCCCATTGTGTAGATCAACTTCTATATCAGTTAAGATGGGACTAAAATTATTACTTACATCTGGATTGTCTAGTGCTATATTACTATTTAGAATTAATGGTGTCCCGACTAACTGATTCACGATAGGCATTAATGCTGTGGTAAATATTATTTGTTTTACAGGATTCCATAGGGGTTGTGATGGATATTCTGCGTAGTTAATGTTAAATCCTTCAGTAGTAGGCCATATATACCTATCTATATTTTCTGGAAAAAATGCTGTTCCGAATCCTAAATTATTATAGAAATTAGGAAGTGCTGGATCATGATTTATTAATGCTGGATCAGCGTTGACGTTATACCATCCATCACCCCTATCTGGTATCGAACCAACATATTCAGAATTTAATGATGAAAATAAAGTAAATAATGGTTGATTAAAAAATAATTTAAAATTATAATCAGAATTATCTGAATTACCATATGCAGGATTAAAAACACCAGGAACAAATTCCGCACTAGTTGATCTATTTGGTTTTTGTCTATTAAGTTCATCAGCAGGAACAGGTGGAAACCATATATCGTAAGCTTTAGTATTTTTATTAAAAACTATTTGTGGTGTTGTTGAAACATCATTAAAATCATTCATAGCAAGAAGTAATGATCTATTAATCATATCTATAAAATTTTGATATGTATAAACAAAATAATATGGATTACTGATTATTGTTGGATCATTATGTATTTGATCAGCTGTTGGTACTGGTAGTGTTTCATCTTGTTGAATAAAAAGTATATTAAATGGTACAGAATATCCTAACGGAATACTATAAAACATAATTTGATAAACTAACTTATTAGGATTACCATCAACATTTTTTAGTATATCTGTTTCAACTTGTGGCATCACTAGTGGTAGTGATACAGTGTCTAAACTAAATCGTAAAATTGAAAGAAAATATTCTGATGGATTAGCAAGAATTGGTGCTAGTCTTGTTTCTTGAAATCTTAAAGGCTGTGACGCTGAATTTCCAGTGGTATCATTATTATAAACTTGTAGATTATAATATATATGATTTGGATCTGTATTAAAATTTGATTTTCCTGATAATGTTTGACTTGACATAATATATAATATAAAAATATATTATTTAAACTGGTTTTGTATAATCTGGCAATTTGATCAAATTGAATATCTTTCTTCTAAATAATATTTTTACACTTGCACCACAACCGCTATCCAATAATAAAGGATGTTTTACACCACGTGCATCAACCCAGTAAGCCGTAAAACTAATATTTATAAAAGGGGCATTAGATTGTAAATCTATCAATTTAAATTCAGCCATTGGTGTATAATATACGATTGGTTTAGTTTCATTACCCTTGACTAAGGGAATTTCAATATCTGATATAGTTGGGGAAAAATTATTGTTGATATAAGGTAAATCTAATGCTGTATTTGAATTATAAATATTGGGGGGTGCTTCTAAGTTATTAGTAATCGGTAAAATATTACTGACTAATACTATTCTTTTTACAGGATTCCAAATTGGTGTAGAAGCATATGCAGAACGATTAAATTGAAAGTTTGTGATATTTAATAGATTATCAGGATAAACAGGATTAGATGTTTGATTAGGAAATGGCCACACGACAGAATTAGACCATTCAGTATAAGTTGTTGATCTTGGATAGGGAATTTCAGCCTGTAAAGAATTCCATGGTACTGGACTAGAATCAAATGGTGGACTAGTACTATAACCTTGACTGGGTACTGTTGGATTTACGCCATACCATGAATCATCACTAGGTAAAGCATAAGAATAAGGCCAGTTATTATTACTGCCATTTCCGACATAATACGAATTTAAAGAAGAAAATAAAGTAAATAAAGAACTATTAAAAAAAAGACCATAGCCACCAGCTGGTTGAATATTCCATGCTTGACCACCAATATCAAGTGTAGTATAATCAGGAAACCAGATATCAATTTTACCAGATGGTCTGTTTAGTACTAATTGTGGTGTATAACATAAAAGTGAACCACCGACATCATCTTGGTTTTGGAAAAATTCAATTAAAGATCTATTAATCATATCTATAAATTTTTGATAAGTATATACAAAATAGTAAGGATCACTAAGTGCATCTGGATTATTTAAAACATCTGGTGGGGTTAACGTTGAATCAGATGGGATATATTTTATATTAAATGTTTTTGTACTTACACCAAAAATAAAAATTTTATAAATTAATTGATTGGGGTCACCTTCTGTATTAGTATCTGGATTGGTATCAACTTGTGGAATAAATAATGGCAATGATGTAGTATCAATAGAAAATCTTTGAACAGACATAAAATATTCAGATGGATTAGCCAGTACAACAGCTGTTCTTGTTTCTTCAAATTTTAAAGGTAATGATGATGGATTATTTGATGTATCATTATTAAATAATTGGACATCATAATAGATATGGTTTGGGTCAACGTTATAATTTGTTTTTCCAGACATTGTTTGATTAGACATAATATATATTATAAAAATATTTTAATTATACTGGTTTTGTATATTCTTTCAAAGATACTAAGTTAAAAACTTTTCTTCTAAATAACATCTTAATACTAGCACCACAACCAGGTTCTAATAAAAATGGATGTACTGTTCCGTATTGATCTTTCCAGAATAAGGCGATTTCAATTTGATTAATCGGGGCATTTGATTGTAAATCAATTAAACGATATTCTGCCGTTGGTATATATGTGATATTTGGCTTTGTTTCGTCACCACGTGTCAATGAAACTTCTAAATCAGTAATAATAGGACTAAAATTATTATTTGGTTGTGTATTATTTAAATTTGGATTAGAATTTTGGATGATAGGGATACCAACTAATTCATTGACAATAGGCATCATAGACGTAGTAAATAAAATTTGTTTTACTGGATTCCACAGGGGTTGGGTTGGATACTGTGCAGAATTAATTTGAAAAAATGATATTGGATTATGATTTTCTACAGTCGGTGGCCATATAGCAGTATCTATTAATGGTGGTTTTGGTGCTGTATTTAATCCTAAAAAGTCATAATTTCCATATGCTGCACCATCAGGTGTATCAATTGTAGCATTCGATGGTGATACATTATACCAATTACCAGGTACTATTGTTTCAGGACTTCTAGGATTTGTAAGAATTCCAACGTATATAGAATTTAATGATGAAAATAATGTAAATAATGGGGCATTGAAAAATAATCTTAATGTATCTGGATTAGTTGTAAGGTTCTTTTTTGGCATCCAGTAAGGGTCAAAACTAGCAGTAGGTGGTGCAGGTGTTGAACCTGATGGAAACCATAAATCATAAGCATTAGTAGTCTGATTTAAAACTAATTGTGGTGCATAACCAGTCGGACAATTTGTTATAAAACTATTATTGATCATGTCAACAAAATTCTGGAAAGTATAAACAAAATAATAAGGATTACTTATAATGCTTGGATCGAATAAAACTTGGTTGGGTTCTGGTTTTAATAAGGTGAAATCTTGTTGTGCATATATAACATTAAAATAAGAAACATTATGATCATCTGAATCTTGATATCCCCATTGATATACTAATTTATCTGGATCACCATCAGGATTCGTGCTTTCATTTGTATCAACTTGTGGTAATACTAAAGGCAATGATACCGTATCAAGACTAAATCTTTGTATAGATAAAAAATATTCAGATGGATTTGCAAGGATAGGGGCTAGACGTGTTTCTTGAAACTTGATAGGTAATGATGCGGAATTTCCTGTGGTATCATTATTTAATAATTGTAGATCATAATAGATGTGATTTGGATCTACATTAAAATTTGATTTTCCTGATAAAGTTTGACTTGACATTATATATATTATTATTATATAATAATTTTATAATAATATTATATAATGCCATATGAAATTAAAAGTATAAATAAAAAATTTAAAGTCTGTAAGAAATCAAACCCTAAAGAATGCTTTAGTAAAAAAGGACTGACCAAAAAGAAAGCAGAAAAACAAAAAATAGCAATAGAAATAAATGAAAGAAAAATAGGTGGTAGAAATACAAGTGGTTTTACTACTAGAATGTGGGAAGCATACTACATAAAATTTAAAAATTTGATGCGTAAAACTGGTTTCGATGAAAAATTTATATTTCCTTTTCGTGTTTTTAAAGTTTACTTTGGAAATCTTTATGAAGAAAATGAAACATATACTAGGGATGATATATTAAATAAAATTGTAAAAATAAATAAAAATTATTATAAATCAGATGATGAAGTTAGCAGTGATGAAGAAACTAAAGAAATAGATGAAGAAATAGATGAAAAAATAAAAAAACTTACAAAAAAGTTTTTGTGCACAGTTGATTTTGATGATACAAAAAATGATAAAAAACCTGAAAGGATAAATAAAGAAATATTTCCTAGTGTGGAAAAAAATAGTAACTTCACTAGTAATGTTTATGATCAATTAGAAAATTTATATACTACTATTTTAGAAAAATGTAAATCATCTAAAGATGGTTATTACGGATTTATTGTTAATAATGATGGTTTTAGTTCAAAATGTAGATTATTAAGTAGTTTTGTAAAAAAAGCTGAAAATTCTGATCTTACACGAAACTGGTGTATAAATAGATGTGATGGACATAAATATAATTTAACCTTATTTTCGGATTCAATTTATGGTGTAGCATTTAAAGCAGATGAAGATAATAATATTATCATGACTGCTGGTTGTATGCTTAGTGATTATGGTGATCATATATACATTAATACATTATGTAGTACTGGTGGTGCAGGATCTATAATAGATTCATTTAATAGAATAATTAAAAATGGAAATGATGAATTCTGGAAAAAAAAATCTAATTTTGATTATTTAAAATTATCTAGTCTTTCAGATTATAATACTGTTATGGCTTATTATAAAATTGGGTTTTTACAGACGATTGAAAGTTATAATTATGATTTAAATGGTTTTTTTGATTATATAGATGAATTAATAAAGGATGGATTATTTAAAAATAGATATGATTTTAGTGTAAAAAAAATAAAATATTTTAAAAATCCGTGTACACCGAAAGATCCATTTCTTGATGAATTATTTAATGCTTTACACTTAGGTGGTAGTAGATTTTATTTTCCGAATATTGAAGTAAAATTAGGTGATTTTGAAATAGAAAAAGAAGGTACTTATTTTTTAAGTGCAAACTGGCATAAATTATTAGAAATGAAACTACAAGAATGGATAGATGATGGTGATGAAAGTAGCAGTGATGGTAGTAATAGTGATATAAGCAGTAGTGATGAAATAATAGTAAATAAAAGTAGTAATGATGAAAAAAAAGAAAATATAAATGGATCTGGTATAAAAGGCACTAAATTTTATGAAGAATTAAAAAAATATGGTATCAATCCTAGTAATTATCTAAAGGAAATGAAAAAGAAAGCCAAAAAAGCTGGTTATGATGAAAAACAGCTTAATTTTGATAATGATGATAAACACAAATTAAAAATATCAACTGAACAAGGTATAAGACATTTTGGGGCTGTAGGATATAAAGACCTTTATATTTATCAACACCTTGAAAAGACCAATAAAGTTCCAAAAGGTGAATCAGTAAAAATGCGTAATCGTTTTAGAAAAAGTCATACAGCAATTTCAAAAAAGAAAAAATTAGGTAGAAATTCAGCCAATGAACTAGCGATAAATATTTTATGGTGATAAAATTAAAGAATTCTTTCTTTAATTAGGAAATATCTTTTTCTTTAATCTTTTATGTCTTTAAGTCACTTTTAAAATTTCTGGTTTATCTGTCATCACATATTTTTTTATTTTAAGTTTTGGGTAATCTTTTTTTATCATACTTTCTAATTTATTCATATTTTCTACATGGATATTAGTATCTAAATCTTTCTTTAAATCTAAAGTTACTTTATACATACCACAATCAAGGTGTGAAAATATCCATATGTCTGATATCTTATGCAATTTGATGGCTATATCAATATGATCATAAAATGTTTTTTTCCATTCTTTATTTTCTAATACACCTAATTCTGCACCAGCTAGATTAAACAAATCGTAATCATTGTGAACTTCTTTATTGTGTATTAAGAAATCGGCAAGTAATTCAACATATCGTGGGTCAATACACGATAAGACTAAAACTTTCGCACCTTTTTTTTTAAAATCAAAATTAATAGACATATTTATATAATTAATATATATTTTAATTATATAATGGCTGATATATTTTCAGAAAAAAATCTACCTGATAATGAATTATATACTTTTTTTAAAAATATAACATTTAAAAATATTAAACCTACCGTAATTGGATCTTTTTCACTTGAAACACAACGTAATGCAGGGGATATTGATTTAGATTTATATATAACAGGAAAAAAAGAATATAAATTTATTTCTGATGAAATTAATAAAATAATAAAAAATATTGATTCAGATCCAAAAATGTTTTTTATTGAATTAAAAATACAGTATAAAGATGGTAAGAAAATAAAATTTTATGCTGATGAAATTGATACCATAAAAATTCCAGAAAATGATTTTAATAAAATTGAATTTTTAAAAATAGATACTATCATCTATTATGATGGGGCATTTAAAGAACTTACTATAAATTATTGGTTAAATCCTAATATTCATGAAGTAGTGAAAGAAATAAAAGAAAATATAAAAACAGAATTAAAAGAAGGTAATTATTATAAAGTAGTAAAAAGATTTTTTAGTATTGCAAAAGTAGAAGATGATAAAAATAAAGGCTTATTGATATCTAATTTTTTAAATAACTATATCGGTGGGGAATATAAATTGTTGTCAAATCTAAAGGCAATAAAATCATTATTAGAAAATTACGATGATTTATCAGTACGAAAAATGGTCAGAATTAATTTAAAAAATAATAATATCATATCTAATATTGATGTAATATATAAATTAATTCCAAAATTACAAAAAAAAGTAAATAAAGAAGGAAAGAATTTCTTAGATAAAATATTATTAAAAAAATAATTATAAATTTTTTATATTTTCAGTATATAGATGTTTAATGTAAACAAGATCGGCAGGCCTATTTGTAAAATTGATTCAGGTAAAGCAAAAGATACTGTAGTATATATTGATGATACTGATACTAGTGGTATCGGATTTAATAAGATGACACTAAAAGAAGGTAAGTTTGAACACATACCAAATACAAAACAAGAAAGGGATATTTTATATATAACTGGTGCAAGTGGTAGTGGTAAATCACATTATGCTAGTAAATACATAAGAAATTATAAAAAAGTCCACAAGGATGCACCAGTTTATATATTTTCACCAGTTGCTGAAGACAAAAAATTGGATGACTTAAAAGTAAAAAGGGTTAAAATTGATCAATCATTAGTCACTGACCCGATAATGCCGTCTGATTTAAAAAATTGTTTAGTTGTTTTTGATGATATAGATGTAATAGTCCAAAAGCCTTTAAGGGATGCTTTATATGCATTATTAAATCAAATTTTAGAAGTCGGACGTCATACATCGACATCATGCATTATTACGAATCACTTACCAACAAATGGTAAGGAAACAAGAAGAATGTTAAATGAATGTCATAGTATCACTTATTTTCCAGCTTCAGGGTCTAAAAGACAGCTTAATAATTTATTAGAAGGATATATAGGTATGGACACCAAAGATATAAAAAAAGCTAAAAATTTAGGGTCTAGATGGGTGACAATATTTAAAAACTATCCACAATTTGTTTTAACTGAAAAATATTTATATTTATTAAATAATGATGATTAAGGTTGATTAGTTGGTGTTAAAAATGGTGGTGGTGGTGGTGGTGTTGTATTATTAATATCTAAAGAAAAATCTAATTTACGGCCACAACATCTTGATATTACATGACGATGGTTGATTATACTTAAAAATGTTCCACCAATTGATACCACTAAAGCTATTATAGATAAAATAGAATTTTGATCCATTTATATATATATATGTATATATATAAATGTTTAGAAATAATATTAAAAAATTATTTAGTTCTATAAATACTAATGATAAATTATTCTGTGATTTAACATGCGATAAAATATGTGCTTGTGAAGAACACATAAAAAAACTTTTTGAAGATTTAAATATTAAGGTTTTAACATTAACTATGAAACAAGGGGAAGATAAAAATGATTTAAAATAGTTTAGTTATTTTTTTAATATTTATTAAGATTATAATATGGCAGATTTTAAATCTAATCTTTTTACAAAATTAAAAGATAAAAAATTAAGTGAAACGTCTATAAATCTTTATTTACGAAATCTAGAAAAATTAAATGGTGGTGAATTAAAAGATTTTAAATTCTTAAAAAATGTTGATTCAATTGTTGAAGTATTAAAAAAATATAAAGATAATACAAAAAGATCAATATTAATATCAATCGTTTCTGTCCTTGGATGCTGTCCCGATGATAAAAAAATTGTAAAATTAAGAAAACAATATTATGATTTAATGTTAAAAAAAAATGATGAAATAAAAGAAAAAACTACTGATGAAGCTACAAAAGAACAAAAAGAAAATTGGATATCATGGGATGATGTCAAAAAAAGATTTGATGAATTAAAAGAAGAAGTAGAAAAATTCAAAGATTTAAAATCTTTAAGTGAAAATCAATGGAATACCATGTTATCGTATATGATACTAGCATTATATGTTTTTCAAAAACCCAGACGTAATAAGGACTATCAATTTATGAATATAATTTATAAATTTAATGAAAAACTTCCAAAAGATATAAATTATTTATCATATTCTGAAAATGAATTTATTTTTAATATTTATAAAACATCTAAAAAATATGGTCAATCTAAAATGCCTATAAGTGAAGATTTAAAATCATGTATTGATTTATATTTAAAATTCCATCCTAAAATAAAAGGTAAAATAATAAAATCAATAAATACACCATTTTTAGTATACTTTAATGGTTCATCATTAATTCAAACAAATAGTATAACAAAAATATTAAATAAAATATTTAATAAAAAGATTGCTAGTTCAGCTTTAAGACATATATTTTTATCATCTAAATATGGTGATGTAGTTAAAGAAATGAAAGAAGATAGTACAGCAATGGCACACAGTCCAGCCCAACAAAAAGAATATATTAAAAATATTATATAAAATATATATTATATATATACGATGGGAATTGATTTATCAGAAGATCCAGTAAAAGAAAAAATAAATAAAGAATTAAAAATAGAAGGCAGAAGAAAAATAGAAGAACGTGAAAAATCAGGTGGAAATTTAATAAAAAAAATTACTAATGAATTTGTAAATCCAGAATCAAAACTAAGAAGTTATTTAAAACCTGATTTAAGTAATTATCCTAATAGTGCAAAAAAGACGATGGAAACAATAGGAAATTTAGATGTAGAAAGTGTAGAAATAGTTAGAACCCCATTAAATAGTGCTTTAACTAAATTTATTAATTTAATTAGTTTAAATAAATTAGATGAAGCAACAAAGGAAGCTGGATATGATAAATTATTTCACCTTCAACTGGTATTAAATGTAAAAGACCCCAAAGGACATTTAAAAAAAGTTGTTATACAGAAAACAGAACGTGTTCAAGTTGATTCACATCTTTATGGTGTCGGAAAGGATACAGAATATTTAAATGTTCCAATACATGGTAAAAAATTTACAGCAAATCAAATGTTAGAAAAGACACGTAAAACGATGGGTGATAATTTATTTTTTGGTTATGAAGCATTTGATAATAATTGTCAAATATTTGTAATGAATCTTTTAAAATCACAATCTTTATACGGACTTAAAGAAAGAAAATTTTTATATCAAGATCCAAAAGAAATAGTAAAAAAGATACCATCATTATCACGTAAAATATTAAAATTTACAACTGATGCAGGTAATGTATTTAGTAAATTATTGGGCTTTGGTGGTAAGAAAAAAAATAAAAAAGTTGTTGTTATGCCTAAAGCTGATTATATAAAAGAACATAAAAAATTGATAAAAATTCTTGATGATGCAGGTAAAGAAGGTAAGAAACAAAAAAAAGAATTATTATCTAAAACTGGTGGTAAAGATTTTTCAAAAATGACCCAACAAGAACTAGAACATGAAATCGTAAAAACTTTAATTGAATTTATGAAACACGGAAAAACAAGACGATTAAAAGGTGGTTTTCTGAATCTAAATCAAATTAGACAAGCATTTGAAAGTTTAGGAAATAAAATAAAAAATGAAATAGTAAATCCAGAAAGTAAACTAAGAAAAGCAGTCAAACCTATTGAAGATGTAGGAAATAAAATTGCAAATGAATTTACCAACCCTAATTCTAAATTACGTGTTCTAGTCAAGCCGATTGAAAAAAGTTTCCAAAAATTCGGAAAAGATACTAAAGAAGCCTTCGAAGATATCGGTCGTAAAATAAAAAATGAATTTACCAATAGCAATTCAGACCTATCAAAAGCATTTAAACCTTTAACAGATACTGTAGGAAATAAAGAATGGTGGAAAAAGACTTTAACATCACCAGAAACATATATTTTATTGATCACTATAGCATTAGACGTAGGTGCGATGGCAGGTGTTCCAGGTGCTGGGCTAGCATCGACAGCAACTAAATTATTAGTTGATATAGCCCAAGGAAGACAGGTATCAGTTGCTGATCTAACCAATCTGGCATTATCATTAATTCCTACACCTAAAATCCCAGGATCTAAAGGTATATTCGATGCTGTCAAAAATCAATTAATAGGAAGTAATGCAATGTCAGCAGCACAACGTGCACAATTAATTGGACGTAATGTGGTTCAAGCTGTTGATGCACTAGCAGGTGATGTAAAAGTAGGTTTAGGACATGATGATGGGTATGAATTACATGCTATAGTAGTGAATAAGAAAAATTCTAAAGAAGATGCTGTAAAGATAGCAGAAAGAATATCTAAAAAGAAAGATCTATTTATACGTGAAACTAAACAGTCATATAGATTTAGAAATATACCAAAAACTAAATTTATCCCTAAGACATTTAGAACTAAAAAATTAATGAATGGTGACTATAAAGATATTGGTGTTTCTTTAATTTATGGTAAATTAAAATAATATAATTAATAAATATTTTTATATTTATTAAGTATATATTATGAAATCTAATAGTGCCTTAAACAAATTCACTAAAGAAACACCTGAACTAATGAAACGTCGTGCTGAACAACAATTGGTGGTAAATGAATTTAATGATGCTAGATCACAAGTTATAAGACGTTTATTTGATCAGACAGCATTATATCAAGAATTATATGATAAAAATCAAACCATGGGTAATACTGTTATAGAAATGGATATAAATAAAGCATTGACAAAATATTTAAAATCTATTGAACTTGCTAAAGTAAAGGTAGAAGAAAATGAACCGAAACCATTTAATGATATATTTGGTGCATATTCTAATGCGGTTACCAGTATAAATTCTTATATTAATTCTACAGGCCAAAGACCAGCGATTTCAAAAAATTATACCCAAACACTGGCATCTAGTGCACCTTTATTATTTGAATTATATAATTTAGGATTGAACAAATTTACTACTATTGATACATCATCAATTTTTGAATCATTATCACCAAATCAAGCGAAAGAAAGAAAACCAGAAACAGTTAAATCAGATGCTGAAAAAGAAGCTGAAAGTAAAACATCAGATGATTATGATAAATTAATTTCTGAAATAGATAAAGTATTAAATGAAAATAAACCTGTAGGACAAGGAAAAAGAAATAAAAGAAAGGGTGGTGCAGCAGGCAAAGTGCAACTGGGTTTAGATGTAGCAAAAGAAATAAATAAACCTAAAATAACAAAAGAAGATTTATCATCTTTATGGTTATTATATGAAAATGTAAGATCATCGTATGAAACTGGTCAAGCAATTGCAGACATTAATCTTGCTGGTGTTGTTAGTGTTTCAAAAGCTGAACGTTCAAGACTAGAAAAACAACTGGAAACAGCTATAAAATTAAAAAAGGAACATGCATCAGAATGGGGGCAGGTCTGGCAAGAATTAAAAAGGGGATTACAAGTGCCACCTAAAACAGGTAATGGACAAAATAATAAAGGACATCCAAGGGGCTTAAAAACTAATAGAACATTAGAAAGAAATTATGAATTAATTTCTGAATGGTCTTATCCTTCTTTTGTCCCACCATCTAAGCCTGATATTCCTTTATTTAAAAATCCTAGATCACGTGTAAATAATAGAATTGAAGCGAACGGAAAGAAAAAGGCGAAGAAGTGTGGAAAGCCTACATATAAAGAAATTTAATTTTATTCTATTTCTGGTATTACCTTTGACACTATACAATCATAATCACACTTATTTTTTTTCATTTCATTTTTAATAAAATTATGATATTTTTTTAAAGGCTTGTCTATGTTCATTAATCTAAAAACTACGTGACGACCACAAGTTGCAATTTTACTTCCCCCAGCTTGATATGGTTCAGTATTATAAATAACTTTTAATTTTGTTTTATTAAATAATTTTGAAAGATATTTATCATTAATACCTAAATCATGTTTTATATCTTTTGATACCCATTTTAGATCATCATCTGGATATTTTCCATAAGAATCAAACATTTCAATTATATTATTTTGTCTTAAAACACAAGTCCAGTGACCAGTATTAGGTGAATCCATATATAATAAAACAAAAAAACACCTTTTAGTTGGTAGTAATTCTTCTATATTATTATATTGTGGCAGTTCATTATACATTACTATTCTAGTATTAGGAAGATATTTTTTAATTAAAGCATCACTAATCGGTGATGCTTCGATTTCTTTAATATGTTTATTATTATTCATTATATATTAATATAATAAATAAAAATTAGATTGAATATAAATAATTTTTTATCTTTAACAGTTTATCATCTTCAATATTATTAAGACTAAAAAATATTCCGTTTTTATTTCTAGTATGTTTTATTTTTTCTTCTAAAATAATCTTGTATAAATAAATCAAATGTTTTTTATCCTTAATATCGTCTATTAATTTTACTATATATTTTTTTTCATTAAATTCTATCATATATTAGAATAATATAAAAAAATTAAAATGAATTAAATCCTGATTCATCATCAACATCTTCATTAAATTTAGAAACTATAATTCTATATCTAAATTTACTTTCATTATTTAAAAGTATGTGCATCATTCCTGTCTGTTCAATAGTTTTATAATGATATAACGATTGACGTATATTTTGTAGTGATATTTGATTTTCTTCTACACTTTCCCCAGTTAATAATTTTTTTCTATTATCAATTATGACGGCTTCTAAATCTGTTTTTATTAATTTTATTATGTTCGTAGTCGCTTTTTTATTTGATGAATATACACCAACAATGCTATCAGTAAATTTATCTAAAACGACATAAGCTACCTTAAATGATAAATCGATTTTGGGTGAATCATTTTTAGGTGGTTCAGTTAATATAGGATTAAATGATACTTTCTTTTGTTCAGCTTCTTTTATCTGTTCTTTTATCATGTCATTATAACAATTTGAATCAGATTTTATTTCTTCTGTGATTTTTACTTCTGTGATTTTTACTTCTTCTAGTTGTTCTACTAAATTTTCCATTATATAATATTATAATCTATATTATTTTTTAATAAAAGATTTTATTATTTTGTATAATAGATTTTTTATTTAAATTATCTAATTCTATATTATTTAAATTATCATCTATTATATCTATATCATTAAAATATCTAATAGGGATTTTATAACTTTTATTTATACCTTTATTGCTATCATTATAATCTGATGTTGGGATGTCTGGATTTTCTTTTATAATTTTTTTTATTAAATTAGTTTTTATTTTATATAATTTATAATTAATTTTATTTTGTTCTTCTGGATTTATATTTTTATAAAATATATCTAATAAGATATCTTTTTTTTCTTTTAGTATTTTGAATATATAATAATAATCTGATTCAGTTTTATTTATTCCTGAAAGCATGCCTTTTTGGATTGATTCAATAACAAAATAATCATCTTTATTATTATAAATAGATTGTGTCTTTACTTCTATCTTGTTTTCTGTGTTATCGTCTGAAATTATTTTAATATCAAATTCTGGATGATATCCACCTGACCATTTAAATAATTGTTTATTTTTTTTATTTTTTAGTTCTTTTATTAGTACTTCTTTTTCAAATCTATCAGAAATAATGTTGGCTTCAACAAATGATTTATTATTCATATATTATGAAAAGAAAAAAATTTTTAAATTTAAACTAAATATTTCTTTAGTTTAAAAATTTAAATAAGTTTATTTATATTATTTATTTTATTAGAAATAAATATATGTCTATCAGTCAGTTCGTGATTCTTTTTATTATATTTTTCATATTTCCCACCACAGATATCACAGTTAGTGATATTCTGTCTTTTTTCGGTATAATATTTCTTATTATATTCTTTATTATATGTTTTACGGTCTGATGTCTTTAAGACTTTTGGTTCTTTAGGTACTTCAGGTAATTTTGGTTTACGTGGTCTTCCACGTGATTTTTTAATCTGGATAATTTCATCATCAGTGTTAATTTCCTGCATTATCGATATATATATATATATATTATAATTTTATATAATTATTTCTTTATATTAAAAAACTAAATTATATTTTTTATAATATCAGATATAAAATAATAAGTGACTAATCTACCCATACATTTCATTTTTTTACTTATATATCCTGATCTTTCCATTGCTATTTCAAAATCTGAACAAGTAATATAATTATTTAAATTTTTATCGTGTATTTTACGGCTTCTTTCTAAAAAATGTTTTAAAACAAGTGATGGATATTTTTTATTAATAGTTTTACGTGGTTTAAACATATCAATTATTTCTGTTATAGCACGTTGAATGTTAGGTTCATTCGGTGGTTCAATTTGTTCTATTAGTACTATTTTTATTTATTATATTTATTTCTTTATATTAAAAAAATAAATATTTAAAAATGTAAATTTCTACGTTCACCTACGTTCACCTTCTACGTTCACCACTAATTAAGGTATTATTATACTATTTTATATATATTTAAGGTATATAGTTAAGGTGGTGAATGTAGTGAATGTAAAATAGTAAATTCGTTGGTAAAAAAAAAATTTTTTATAAAAGGGATTTTATAAAATTTATTTTTTTATAAAGGAATTTTTGGACTTTTTTTTTCCTACGTTCACCACCTATAATTAGCCATGATATTATATTTTGAATATAATATTATACCTTAAATAGTGGTGAATATAGCTACATTCACCATTTCGCCTTACCTTCACCAATTTTTATAAACTATTTTTTTATATAAAAAAAATAAAGACTTGTAAAATAAATATTTATTTTTTTATATAAAAAAAATAAAGAATTGTAAAATAAATATTTTTTATTCATAATCAATAGTATTAAATTTTACTTGAATATATT
>Ga0114964_10001381_pt1 | contig 17725 bp, 17 predicted proteins | sample C_131016_MF_Meta_FD_92638 | JGI IMG/M metagenome (GOLD analysis project Ga0114964, IMG submission 92638) | Freshwater microbial communities from Lake Croche, Canada to study carbon cycling - C_131016_MF_MetaG | ecosystem: Environmental > Aquatic > Freshwater > Lake | place: Lake Croche, Canada... | reverse complement strand
TGCCCTTTTCGGGCATTCTTGTGCCCTTTTCGGGCATTCTTGTGCCCTTTTCGGGCATTCTGATGCCCTTTTCGGGCATTCAAAATTCAAATGTAACTTTTCTTTCAAAAGCCTTTGGATTTAAGAATTCAGTAAAGTTTTTACGAAACATTTTATCTGGTTCTGCGTTCATGTCTATTGTAAAGAAATTTGGTTTAGTTTCTGTGGCATAATTATACATTTTTTTTACAGTTTCTTTGGAAACATTAGATACATTATGAGTTCTTAATATATTATTTAAAGTATTATTATCATTTAATCTAAAAATCATATAGATGTGAATATTTCGTCTTATTTGTAGCGGTATCTCAGTAAAGTTCTGTGCTAAGAAAAAACAAGTAAAACCATATTTTCTCGCAGAACACGACCACTTTTCTATTTTCTTCATATTTTTCTTATCTGTATTTTGGAAATCATCAAATACAAATAATTTCTCTGTTTTCTTATCTTCGTCATTAAAATCAGTTAATTCTGGTAACTCATCTGGTTTATCTATAATTGTAATTCCATCCATATTTTGTTGTAGAAGACGTAATAATGGTTCGTCCCCTGTTGATCCAGTATAATAATACACTTTATAAAAAGCGTTATTCTTTCTTGAAAGAAATTCAACAACTGCTGTTGTTTTCCCACTACCGGTTTGCCCTATAACACCAATCATTTGACACGGTTTTATGTAATGTCTGCTAAAGTTTTTATCATTCTTTATCTTATTCGTTAAACCTTCTGCTTCGCATTTCGCATACCAGTTTTTTATTCTATCAGTCATATTATATATTAAGCTATTCTTATAAAATTTCCAACAAAGTTAGTAACACTACTTGTTCCAAATGAACCTCCAGTGGCAAATAGAATATAGTAAGTTGTTGATGATGTATTTGATAAATAATAATTATACTGTAATGATTGAACGTTCGTCGATGAAAGAACTGGTAATATTTGTTGTGTGTAATTATTTGAAGTCAATGATGAGCTCGAAGTTGAGAGACCTAATCTTATATTCGTTATTGCGGTTGTTATAAATGTTCCAATAACATACGCTTGGATTAGATATATACCAATTGGCAAAGAAGTGAAAGTAATGGCATAATAACTACTTGATGATGGAGTTAATGGTAAAGAGCTATATGATGCGTTCGTTAAATAACCAGTTGATAAATTTGTTAAAGTTGGTATGCTTAAATAACTTATATCATATCTCGGACATTGAATACTATTATTTGTTCGTATAATACCACTTACGTCCAGTGGAAATAACGGAGACGTTGTCGCAATACCAATATTACTATTAACATATAAATTATTAGTAAATCTTCCTATTCCACTAACATCTAAAGAATATTGTGGAGAAGTTGTAGAAATACCTACCTGATTAGAATTATTAAAAAACATGGTATTCACAAAGCTACTATTTCGTATGTTGAATCCTGATGCCCCATATGACAAATATGTTATATTATCACTGGAGCACGGATTGAAGACTTGAATGACGGTATTTGCTGTATTTTTTCCATATATAATGCCTGAATTCGGTAGATTTAAAGTATTGCACCCGATATCTCCACTTACATCGAGTGTATAATTATTATTTGTTTTATTAACAGATAACCAAGTATTCGCAATTATTCTTTGCCCAGATATTGTCCCCATTCCAGTAATTGTTCCAATTGATTTTAACCCATTTCCAGCCACATATAAACTGTAAGAAGAAAAAGGAGCTATTCCTACTCCAATATAAGAACTGAAAAAAACTGGCGTCCGGAAATTTGTTGTGCCTGAACAATCGAAGCCGTTTGTCGTGACTATGGAGTTTGCTATAATATCTCCTGTTGTGATTCCATTTACTAAAAACGATTTTCCACTGACAGATAGGTTACCATACATTGTTGAATCCCCTGAATCGACGACATTCCCTGATGGGTTGCCATTGGTATCGTAGGTATTATATTTTGGCTGAACTACAAATTTACCATATACCGAACTTTTGGTAAATATATTCATGGAAAGGTCGGTCGTTCCGGTTTGAAGAACCAAAGAAATATTCGTAATTGCTACGCCTTGAGTTGAAACACCATTAGCACCATTGAAAGAAATAGTTACATTTCCACTTGTTAATGGTATTTGACAAGTAAATGTGTTCCATGTTGTTGTAGTATTAACATAAGAAACACTCGCTATTTGAGATGAATTATTACCAGATATAATATTAATAAATAATGTTCCTGATGTATATTTTGAACTTGTAGCATAACTAAAAGTCAAATTATACAATCCTGATGGTGAACCTGTTAATACTTGATTTAAATAACTAGTAGTTCCAAGTAATACCATATACTGATTTGAAATTGTTGGAAAAGTGTAAGATGTTGAATTATTGACTAATACTACATTTGATGCTGATGTTGGCGTATTCCAACCTTGTAGTGTATAAGAACCGGTATAATAATTAGATACTAAAAAACTATTATTTGATAATGCTGGAATAGCAAATGTTCCATTAACGATAATATTTGATGAAATAGGCGGATTTGGCGGAGTTGGAGGGGATAGTGAAATAACATACGTTAAAGAAACGTTTGTAATACCAATAAAAGGGTCTGTTCCATCATCATATCCTTGAAATAAAACAATCAAAGAACCAGTAGATGAAATAGTAAAATTATTAGTATATGTTGTGTTCCAGTCACTATTTAACGGAGAGGTTGTTACAGTGTCAACTTGAGATCCATTAAATAATATTTTTAAATTATTCAAATTTGAACCCTGATTCACGGCATATTGAAAACTCAAAGCGTAAATTCCTGTTTGTGAAATGGTAATTGTTTGTGTTATTCCGCCACTTCTTTCAATAGAAATAAATTGATTTTCTGATGAAACATTTGAACAATCTGGATAATAAAAATTTGAACCAATGAATGCTAATCCTGTTCCATTTATCAATACTTCATATCCATTCACATGTTCCGTTGGTGTCCAAATGAACTGTGATAACTGGGTTGTTGTAAAATTCGAGACATATTTTAAGTCATTTCTATTTAACAGTGGTGCTGAAAAGTCAGCATTTGATAACAAATTATTCCCGAAATTCAAAGAAATACCAGTCAAACTCATGTAACCTGTAGCAATTGTTCCCAAAAATGATATATTATTACTTCCAGTATTTAAAATTACACTATTTGTATATTTCACCCACGATGAAATAGAAGGTGTCGGTAATGTATCAAATAATACCCCATTAATATTTATTTGTAAATTATCAAAAGGATAACCACTTCTTGAACCATAATAAAAAGACAAAATATATGAACCTTGAGTATTTACATTAAACGATTGTTGTATAGATGATGTTCCTGAAAAAAGAGCGAATTGAGTATAACCAATAGTTGAAGGGTCATTCCAAGTTGCCCGATATCCATTTATAACACCTATAAAACCACCTGAAGGAACCCAAACGAAAGAAAGAAGTTGAGGTGAGGTAAAGGCTGTATACCAAGTAACTTGAGCACCTGTGGTTACGACAGGCAATGAAAAATCCGCATTACTTATTAAGTTACTCATCTTATATATCCTACTTTTAGAAAAAGTAAGAAGCAAAAATCGCATTTTGTAATAAATTTGACATTTCTATAATTTCAAAATATATTATATTGTTGAAAATACCTGATTAATTGGACAGTTCATATTAAAAAAATTATATACACCTGTATTATTATTTACAACTACAGAACCGTTAAAATTAATGACTGGACTGCTTTCAGTCAAAGCAATATTTGATGTTATATAAGGTGTTGTTAATGTTTTACTTACTGTCAAATTTCCACCTATATTGCTATCTCCTGATATTGCTAATAAATTTCCAGAAATATTACCAGCAACTATTAAATTCTGATTTGTATAAATTACTCCGCTAACATCTAAAGCATATGGAACTGTATATAATGGAACGGTCGTCCCTATAGAGATACCAGAATTGGCATATATTCCTCCATTACAAAAAACATCTTTTGCTATTCCAATTCCTCCTGCGAAAGTAGCTGAACCACTTTGATAATCACCGCTATTTATTACATTTGAATTTACTAGAACTCCTTGAATAGTCAAACTATTAATTACTGTTCCTGAGTTTATTGAAAGAGAACCACTTGTAGATGCGTTTCTCAAAGAAGTATTTCCAGTAACAGATAATGTTCTTGATGATAAATTATTACTGACTGTCAAATTACCACCTATAGAAGAATCTGTAGTAGTTGTTATAGAACTCGCATTTAATCCACCAGTGAAGGTTGTATTTGTGGCTATAGATGTTGGATTTGTTCCTACTCTTTGTAAATAATTATTTGTAGCATATGCTAAAGAAATTCCTGATTGACTCGTAAAAAACGATGGATTATAATTAATTCCTGAAAAGTATGGTTGATTAGGCGTAGGGTATTGACTCATTTTTTTATATTTTAATTATATAAAATATGTCGTATAATTTCGTATTGAATGCTTCGAATAACGTATCAATCTATAATAATTCTTACAAATATAACTTTATCAATGGACAATTTGACATTCCAGAAGGAGCTGAAATGTGTATAAATACTTTGGTTATTCCTTATTCATTTTATAATATTACTAGTTTTTTAGGAAATAATACTTTTTACTGGACATATCCAGTTTCAACGGCAACTTTTACTATCTCGGCTTCTAATAGCACAACAATAACGATATCTAGTATAAGTGGTTCATCAAATTTACAAGTCGGTTCTATAATAACCTGTTCTTCTAATCCTACAAGCACATCTCCAAATAATTTAATTTATATTACGGCATTAGGAACTGGCACAGGCGGAAACGGAACTTACACTATAAATCAAGCGGCTACTTATAGTTCTGCTTCCGCATCATCAACTGGTGTTGTTCGAACGATTACTCTATCAAATGGTTTTTATCAGTTAGCAGATATACAAAATGCTTTATGGGCTGATATGAAGACTGCTGGAGTTTATTTTTATAATAATAATATAAATCAAAATACAAATAACTCAGTAGGAACTTCAAATACAAATTATTTATTTCCTATTTCTTTGAGTGTTAGCACTGTTTATTATACAAATTCTTTCACTTTTCAATATATCCCTACAAGTAATACTAACGTTGTATCACAGTTCGGTCAAAATTGGGTTTATGCTAATAGTTCATATCCTGCTACGGCTTCTACTTGCCAAATAATAATACCTAGTGGAGTTACGAATTCTACTACAAATAATATAGGAAATATTATTGGATTTCTTTCGGGAAGTTTCCCCTCAAGTGTTCAAACATATTCTGGTAGTCCTTCTATAGCAAATTCAACGCCATATGTTGTAAATGGTAATTCTTTGAATTACACGCCGCCGTTTCCAGCACAAGGAAGTTTCGTTAATGGTATTGTTATACGTTGTAGTTTAGTTAATAATCCTATTTCATCTGTAAATGATATATTAGATACAACTACTATTAATACTTCATTTGGAAGTAATATTTTGTATCAACCTGTCTCCGACAACTGGGTATCTATAAAGAAAGGAACATATAGCTCATTGACAGTTACTTTTAGTGACCAGAATTTCAATACGTTATATATGAACGACGCTAATATTCTTTTGTCATTACTAATAAGATTTCCTTCAAAGAAATAGCCACCAATAATATAAAATGCCGTATTATAATTTAGTTTTAAATAATACAAATGTTGTAGGGAATTACAATACTCAACTTGTTTATCAATTCGTGTCTGGAACATTCCATATACCAGAAAATTCAAGAATGTGTTTGTCTTCTTTGACACTTCCATATAGTTGGTTTAATATAAATGCTGGATTGTATCATAATAATTCTTTTTCATATGTTTGGTATTATGGTAACGGGGTTACTAAAACTTACACTGTAACCATTCCAAATGGGTTTTATCAATTGACTGATATACAAAATTTTTTAGAACTTTATATGATTTCACAGAACCAATATTTTACAAATACCTTAACTGGACAAAATTTATATTACATTTCTTTCTCAACAAATAGCACATATTACGCTATTCAATTAATTTGTTCTCAAATTCCATCATCTGTTCCATCTGGTTTTACCGCACCTTCTGCTGGTTTCAATTATAATAATGGAATAAATTACGGTTTTCCAAATGCTGGTTACAACTATACTCCGCAAGTAGTGATATTATCAAATAATAATTTCGGTTCTTTGATTGGTTATTCTAGTGGAACTTATCCGTCTTCTCCAACTCAAAATACAAATAACAGTTTAGGAAGTTTGACTCCTAATCTAACTCCTGTTAATTCTTTGATTTTGTTATGTAATTTAGTCAATAATGAAGTATCTTCTCAAAGTAATATTTTTTCATCTATTCCGATTTCAAATACTAGTTTTGGCAGTAATATAAACTATAATCCAAATTTTCAAAATTGGATTTCAATTAACTCTGGTTCATATTCTAGTTTTACTATATCAATTGTTGACCAGAATTTCAATTATATTGAAGCAAAAGACCCTAATATGTTAATAACTATAACAATGGAAGTTCCAGATAAACCAAAATTTACACCTCCTCCAGTTGAAAGAAAAATATTATCTGCTGCTAATTTATATACACAATGAGGAAACATATTCAAATAGTCCATCAACGACATTTACATAAGAAGCATCTACATCGTTATATTAATCATCGTGGATTGATGACGATAAGTCATATGCTACGTCGTCATTCTACACACGGAGCTGGTTCTCGTTATTGCCGTCCTTGTCATTCTTCGGGCGGTTCTTTGAAACATAAACATCATTCACAGTCACATTCACATTCACATAAAAAACCTCTACATTTTAAATCTCTTTTCTAATTTCTCTTTCTTTGAAAAATATATTTTTTTATAAAACTTAAATATATTTTTGTAATTAATTTATAATGTCTAGTAACCAGCTGGAAGCAACGACTCACCGTGATGATGATGACGGTGAGACCTATGATGAGAATGTGAATGTGAGCCTTCACCAAGACCCATCATAAGCGGTAGGGCTATAGGCGCAGCTTCTTCCGCAAAATGAAGAATATCATCACCTATATTACCTCCCTTTTTATTATGTTTGCGTGTTCTACCGCATCCAACAGGTGATTTTCTTGGCCTTCCTCGTTTTTTAATAGGATGTCTCATACCTTCACCCCATCCTTCAATTTTGTTTTTAAGAAAATCACCACCCTTCTCTATCGCTATAGGAGCTACTGCTTTTACGACGGATTTGAAAATATCAAACGGTCCGCGGCCTCGGTGTGATGATTTTTTTCCTCGTCCACGTCCATGATGTGCATGGTATGAAGATGATTCGTGTAATTCTCCGTGACCGTGATTAGAATGACCGTGACGAAGTTTATGATGATGTGGCATCTCCATTTGAAACGGATCGAAGCCAATAGTGACCGCTGCCCCTTTTTTATGAGCGGATATTACCTTTTTGTGTTGTTCATGAGATAGATGTAAAACGTGAGAATTCCCGTGCTTTATACGAATTCTATGACCATTCAGCAAACGTGAAATTTGAGTTTGTGATAATTTAGCAACATGCGTTGGATGGTACATTTATTTTAGTTTATATAGTTTTCAAAGAAATAAATTTATTTCCTTTCTATCACAAAAACGCATATTATTCCTAAAAAAGGCTGTTTTTTCAAAGTTACGGACAGACAGACAACGAATTTTTAAATAAAAGTTGTATATTCTGAATCTCCTTCAAATTCTGTTTTGACTGATGTATTTATCGTCTTCTAACTCGTTCTGGTTCAAAAAATCGATTTTTTTCATGAGCTGAGGGGGGTCTAAAAAAAAGACGGATTTTTGAACGGGGGTATCTTTTCAACCGTAACGAATTTTCCAGTAAAATTACGATATGTGTCAATGGTATCGTATCCACTACAAGTCATTTTTTTTGAGTTTTGAGTTTTGAGTTTTGAAAATTTTAGGTATGTAACGTATATGGCTAAAAACCTAAACGCAGAAATAACGGGGGTATGAATTAGGCGGTATCTTAAGCAATCAAATCAATTTGATTTGATTCTCAAAGATTTTTTTAAAACGTCCCCTCGTCCATACAAGGGTATTAAATACGCAAAATCTTAAAGGAACCATACCCCCGTGACATACTCAAAAATTGTTTTTTATTTTTCTTACGACCTATAATGAGTTATGGACTATTAAATATATCATTCTATAGCATTTTTCACGTAGAATCTAAATATGCTGTTAATACAATTCAAACTGGCTTAAGTATTGTTTTATTTTCTTTGGTGATATCACACCAAAATCCTTAAGGTGATATAGTATATTAACTATTTCTTTCAAAATTTCTTCATTGTTATTACCCACGGCTACCTCTCCTTCTAATAATTGTAATCTCGATTTTAATTCATTTACAGTATATTTCAAAGAAGCTGGACTATGCTTTGATTTCAAGCCGCAAGTTTGGATAGTCCAGTTAAATAGATGTAGCTCATTCACTGGTAACAACGAAATATCTTCTTGAGATGGTGTTTTACCTTCGACTAATTGGCAAATTAATCTAACGAATAAGTCAGAAACATATACTCCACGCTTTCCGACTTTGTCACCATTCATTGTATATAATTTAAAAAAGTGCTTATAATACAAAGATTGTAAATTTACCTTATAACGCCCAAGTTGTCCATATTTTTGATTTTTTATATCACTTTTTATACCGTAACCTATCAATCCACGTCTATTAGAAGCAGGCAATATACAGTCTTCATAATTCAATAAACAATTTGGATTCCTTCTTACAATAGCTTGTGCTAATAATGAAGGTGAAGGTACGTGAAAATCACGGAACAATTGTTGAAATAACATATGATTAAAATCGCCGTCATTTTGTTTGGTTTCTCTATATGAACCTATATGACCACTTTCACTAGTTAATATTTTATATGTGACATTTCTTTGCTGTCTTCTTACGATGAATATATAAATCGGCATACCAGCATAATTATAAACAAATGGTTCTTTGTTTTCATTATTAACTGGAAGTTGTGCGGCATTTACGTGTATCGGTTGTTCTTCTTCGTGTATTCGTTGTGCTATAGGCTCGTCAATAAATTCATTCGTATCGTAAAATTCTGGTTCTTCTTCTTGACGATTTCGTTCTAGATGTTCGTTTAATCTTCTTATAAAGTCACGTTCATCTTCAGGTTCTTGTATAGGTTCATTTGCGTCGTAAAATTCAGGTTCTTCTATAGGTTCATTCGCATCGTAAAATTCAGGTTCTCGTTCTCCTTCTTTTTCTTCTTCTTCATTTCTTCTTGCTCTGCGTCGTTGTCTATTTTCAAATAATCTTCTTCCTCGTTCTAATCTCTCTCTATCTTCTTCGTCTGGAAATTCTGCTTTTTCTTCTTCGTATTGTGTGTTTTCACTTCTCGATTCACTTTTTGGTAAAATATTTTCAAAGAACTTTTTTATAAAATTCAATATATCTGTTATATCCAATAGTTTATTATTTACACCAAAGTTCTTTTCAAATTCCGTCTTGAACAGCGGCATACGTTTATTAATATCATTTTTCTCTGTATTTGTCAAAGAATTCATTACTTGTTCAATAAGGACATCATTTCTTAACAAAGTTTTCATATTCTTTCTAAATCTTTGATTTGTTATAAATTTCATATCTTCAACTTGTTCGTTAGGGACTTCTATTTCCGCATTTCTTCTTAAACGATTTAAATATTCTTCATCAGTCTCATTCGGTTGTTGTTCAGTATTCATCTTTCCTTTATTCATTAAATTCAATGTATTACCGTATTCTTTCACTTTTGCCTTATTGTTCTCTCGTATAATCGCATTCTGTCTTTCAATATCATTCTGTTCTTGTCTTTCTAAATCTGCTCTTCTTTGTAATGCGTTAAATTTCAATTCATCTTCTGCTATTTCTTTCAATAAAAACGCTTTTCTACTTTCGATATTGTGTAATAATACTCCTATTTTTGCTTTTTGAAATAGAGTTAATTGTGGAGAATTTTTTAATTTATCTTCATTTTCTATCACTCTTTCCAAATAATCTTTATTACTTTTTAATCTTCGTAGAACGGCATCCGTTTCTCGTTTTATATAACTTCTTTTTGGTGGAACTGGAATCGTGTTATCCAATTCTACATCAAACTCTGGTAATAAAAATTTTCTATATCTTTTATTTCCGTGTTCATCAGTATATTCGAAAGAAGATGGATATTGGCTATTATATTCTTTCAATAATTCATCTCGTTCAGGGTCATAGTATGATTTTGTAATAAAGTCCCCAGTTGGATTATCAGCTCGTTGAGAAATACGGTCATTTAATAATCTCAAAGAGTTTTCTTTTTTAAACGCTAAAGTCGTTTCATCGTCTATAGGTGTAACATTCGTATTTAATTTCTCCAATGCTTTATTTTTCTTTGGAGTTCTATCATTTCTAACTAACAACTTCGTCTCATTCAAAAATTGATTATCTTCTTTCTTTGTTGCGGACATATATACCCTAAAATGAGAAAAGAATAAGATTTATTAAGTTTTTTTAGACTCGGCTCATCGTCTCATTTCCATCAATAGATTGACTCTTATTTGAGACTATATTTGGTGTCATCATATCTTCTTCTTTTTCAATTTCTATATCACGCTTGATTTTAAATCCACAACATTCACATTCTTTACATTTACTTCTATAACAGTATCGAATTGCTAAACCAATACTACCACATAATAATGTTAATATTGAAATATAAAAACTCGAATTAACTCCATCGTCCAAAGACATTCTTATAAAAATAAATTAGATTTTATCTTTCACTCGTCGTCATTTCTTCTGTTGGTTTTTCTCGCATTTCTTTCAGACAGTTTGATGTTACTTTTGCTCGTAAATATAAAGGGTCATCTACAGGAATTGACGCATATTCTATTTTTATTAACTCCTCTGCCCACTGTTTTGTTTGAAAAATCCAATGACAATCTTCCGCATTTATAAAAAGAATATTTTGAAAAGGTGTTTTATCTTCTTTTTCTTTAAAGAAATCAACTTTATAAACATATCCCAATTTATCCATTATATATTCTAAAGATAGTTTATATTGTTTCATGTGACTCCTACTTTTGGAAAAAGTAGGAAGCAAAAGGGTTTTACTGGGGGCTATGCCCCCAATATAGAGTTGTTATATTCTTCTATTTTCACATCGGCAATGTTATGAACTAATCGATTAATGTATTGTTGTTTTTCTGGTGAAATAGTTTCTAATATTTTTCTATACAAATCCCACGCAGGTTCTTTATATTCAACTGATAAATCCATCTTTAAAAACGTTAATAGTCTTAACATTAATTGTGTTTTTTGTTGTAAGTTATATTTCGTAACTGATTTATCTTTCATTTTCGTCCAAACACTCGTCGTCAATAATCCTTTAGTTGCTAGTTCAATAGCGTTCATTTTGTCAATATTGTCAATGTTATAAACAATTTATTTTTAAAACAGTAATCAATTTTTTAACTTCCTATGGAATTTTCTTTTTCCTATGGAATTTTCTTTTTCCTATGGAATTTTCTACCATAATATATTATCTGCGTAGTAACCCGCAGAACCCAGATTATTACGGTCTCTCCTGTGACGTATTTTATACAATCTTCTACGTTGTTCTGCGTATTCTTTTCCGTGTGTTTTTAAATAAGTTGGATAATCCATATAGCCTTTCGATCCTATAGAACATATAAAGTGATTATTCCAATCATATACATCAATTTTCTTTAAAGGATTCTTACTAGGTTTTATTTTTACTCCAAGTTTTAAAGCTTGTTGATAACTATAAGGTTGAATTTGATACATTCTATATACAATATCATCTTCTTTCAATATCATAAGTTATACATTCATTTCCTAATTTATCAAAAATAACACAGAGGGTATTTCCAAACCAACCTTTCACAGTAGTTATATGAAATTTTGAAAGAAAATATCCATGTTTCTTTAAAAAATCTATCCTTTTTGGAGTGATATTTAAAACTCCCATTATATAAGCTATTTTACGAGGATTGAGTTTCACAGTATGTTCTAACCACTTTTTCCATTGACTGAATGGAGGATTACCTAAAATGATATCTACATCTTCATTATATTCAAAGAAATCTTTATTTTCAGTTATTTCACAAAAGTCTTTAATACAATCAGGAAAATTATTATAAAAAATTGAATCTCCACGACAAGGGTCTAGGACTCGGTCACTCGGTTGAATATCTGCCATATTAATCAATAATTTTGCTAAAGAAAGTGGAGTATATACTACATCATTTGGTGTCTCACGTTCTTTAAAAAGACGGATTCTTCCAAGTTTATTAGCCATTTTGATATATGAATAAAAGCTTTATCCGCTAATACAATCGTAACAGTATATCATATGGTTGTTTTCTCCCTTAGGTTTTAAGCAACTGTGACATTGTGTTTGGTCAGGTTTTAATCGACTGTGACATTCTGTTTGATTCGATGTTTTTTTAAAGAATTTTTTACAATCTTTACAAATTACTAAGAAGTTTTCATTATCTTTTGATATATAATGATTTTCCAAACCAGACATATTTCTACCACACACACATTCATTAGCACATTCAAAATGCGGAGAGTCTTTATACAGTTTTTTAAACAAGTTTTTTCCTGTTTTATTTCCTCCACAATAAAACCATTCGTCTATTTTGTCTTTATCTACGCCATATAAATATAACTTATTTTTAAAGATGTTAAATTTTCTTTTCTTTTCATACGATGCCATTGACCACGTTGTCATAATTTTATTTTTCGTAATACAGTCACAACCTAATACATAACGAAAATTTGTTTTATTACTCCAAGATATATAACTATTTAAACATTTAATCTCTTTTCCACATACGCATTTTGTTTTATCTTCGTCTTCGTTGTCAAAATCCATATTTACCACATTATTTTTGTATTCTGTTAAACAATCATCATAAGAATTATTACTATCAAAATCGCTTCCAGCAACAATTAGTAAGGCAAAGAAGTCAGGTTTATATAAAGGTTTATTTTCTATAATATAATCTATTTCATCCTTGTGATTTTCAATATAATCTCTCATTATTTCTTGTGTATCTCCCAATTCGTGGAGGTCATAATCATTTGATAATATTTCAAAGCAATAATCTAAATCTTTTCTCATTTTTCTCATAAATATTTTTAATCTATTATTGTATTTGACATTTGTAACATTTTTAGTTATTATTAACTTTTCTTGTATCAATTCTTCAGTATCCATTTCAATTATATAGTCAACACGAATATAAATTTATATTCTTTTACATAACCTTAATCAATTTTCTTTAATAACATTAATTCATCATTTACTTCTTTGATTTTACACATCCATATAACAAAATCTGTTTTAGTTTTCATTATTTTATGATATTGAATTAGAAGAGTTCCATTTTTTATACTACTAGATTTCACATTAGTTGGTTTATGTTTATGATAATATTCTCTGTAATATTTTCGTTGATATTCTCTCAATTTATCTTTATCTTTATAAACCATTTTATATAAATAAGTTAATATTTTTATATCCTTCAATAATTTTGAAAGAAATAAAAAAGACTTTGGAGGTAAATAAAATATGAATTATGTGCCCTTTTTTGAATGCCCCTTTCGGGCATTCTTGTGCCCTTTTCGGGCATTCTTGTGCCCTTTTCGGGCATTCCTGTGCCCTTTTCGGGCATTTTTTTCGGGCATTTCGGGCATTACTCAATAAAAGTATTTTCTAACATTAGAACTTTAATTTCTTGTTCTATAAAATTTAATTTATCTTCTTCTTCCATATTGTCATTTATCAATATATCAATTATATTATCATAAATTTGAAAGAAACTTAATTGTTGTAAGAAGTCTTGTCTAGACATCTTTAATTTTTTTATAGGTATCTTGTCATTAGATGAATTACTATATCCAAATGCTTCTAATAAATGAATCTTTATTAATGTTTTTATATTTTCTTTAGTCAATTCTCTCAATGATGAATTTCCTTTATAAGTTTTGTAGAGTAATGATGAGGTTGTTCTTATAGGATTATCGACTGGTTCGATAGTCAATAAAGGTTCTGGTGTTGATTCTATCACTACCTCAGGAAAATATAAAGGTAAATCATCTACTTCCAAATTCTTCATATCAATTTTACAATATTTCAATACTTCTATAAATAATGTATTCAAAAATGAATGTTTTACGTCAGGAAACGATAAGGCTCTACCCATATTCATACTTTGTTCTTCGAACTTCGTCTCTATACTTCGATTCAGTCTTTCAATATCAATATCTTCATTCACTTGTTGTCGTAATATTACATCTTGATATTCTTGACTTTGTCGAAGCATATTATCCGTTTTCTTTGATTCGTTTTCATAATAATCTAATACTAATTTAGTATAAAAGTTATTTAATCGTGATTTCGCATAATCAATAAACGAGTTCTTATCTTCATCACTAGCCAGATACCATTTACCTTTTATTTTAATAACAACTGTTTTATTTTGTAAATCGATACAACGATATGGTAATTTTTCTAAAGAAATATGTTTTAAATATGTCATAACATAATTACTTAATGTGACTTCAGAATTTGGTGGATTATGAATATGTGATTCATTAACAAATTTTCTTATATCTATTTCTTTGTTTTCTTTACGAAAATCATCAAACTCTCCCGCATCTTTACACACTATATTCAAATATTCAGTCAATGTTTGTTTTCGTTTCTCTTCTACTATAACTGATGGAATATTTTCGACTTGTTTCTTTGAACTCAACTTAGTATTTGATACGGCTACTGTTTGAATATGTTGTATATTTTGTGACTGTAATATACTTTGAATTTGTTGATTAGTTTTTATAGATTGTATTTCATTATTATTTAATAAAATAATTTTTGATTCTAATAATGATACTTGAGATTTGAGATTTGATATTTCGTTCTGATATATAAGATTTTGTGATTTTAATAAAGTTATATCTTGGAGAATCATATTTAATTGAAAATCATTATTTAATTGTGGAACAGTTGGTAGTGATTGTTGAACAGGTTGATGTTGAGGAATGTGGTCGTGATTAGAACTATGAAAATTTGTAGTTTCTGTAATATCACTTTTCACTGAAATATCATCATCATTCTCTTGTTTTAAATGTTTCTTTGATTTAAGATGACGTATATAGTGAGACTTTTTGTTTCCGCAGATGTAATTACATAATTCGCATTTATACTCTGTGTTAGGCATTTTCAATTCTCATACAATTTTATATATAATGAATATAGTTAAAATATCTTTATATCCTTTTTATATTCCTAAATATTTGAATCAATTTTTTAATAAATAGAATATAGAAATACCCGAATATCAAATGCCCGAAATGCCCTAAAAAAATGCCCGAAATGCCCGAAAAAAATGCCCGGAAAGGGCACAAGAATGCCCGAAAGGGGCACAAGAATGCCCGAAAAGGGCACAAGAATGCCCGAAAAGGGCATTTCAAAAAGGGCATAAAACAACAAAAAAAATAAGCTATATACAAATTTCTTCAATCAATTTTTTAACACATTCAATATTCTTTTAGTTTTCATCATCTTCATTTCTTTCAAAATAGGAAATATTATCTCTACACATTGGACAAGTTTTATTTTTTATTTGAATCCAACACGGAATACATAAGACATGATTACAGGGGGTTTTAGTCTTCGTGTAATCGAAACATACTGAACACTTTGAGTCATCTTTGTTTTCATTTTCCATAAATTTTCCAAATACCATTTTTTGACAAATGATTTTCCTACAAACGGATTTTAACATAAAGCAACCTTCAACTTTGGAAAATTTCAAAGTCTCCAAAGTATTTAATATAACATTTACAAAAGATTGAATAATTTCAGGAGTTATTTCAGCTTTTTCGTCGAATTCTTTGAATGTATTTTTATCACTTAATTGACTTAGAGAATAATAAATATTTTTTGTTGAAAAATCACTAGTATTGTATATATCTCTATCACAAATATGAATCCACCAATAACCTTTTCTTATGCCAAATTCTAACTCACAGGGAATATTGTCAATAACAAGCTCTATTTTATCATTATATTCAATAAAACTTCTATTATGATGTTCGGAAACATTTGGATTTTCAAAAACAGTCATTGAGTATTGCTCCATTTGTCGTAATGAATAATATTACAATTTAATTTTATATGACTTACAAATTTTAAAAAAAATACAATCAATTTTTTAAGTTCCTATAGAAAATTCCAGCAAATTTCTTAGGAAAATAGAAAATTCTACAATAAATTAATCTTGAATTAATTCTCCAGAATATTGTTCTTGTTGTCTTAAAGAATGTCCGAATTCGTGAGCTAGTTTTTGTTTTTCTTCTAAAGACGGATTACCATGATAGAATTTTGTTATTGCCATATGCCTCAATTTTGTTATTGTAACATCATCATAACCAGCCTTTTTACTCATATTACTCACGATTCTACTCAAAGATTTTGTTGGAAATAAATACTGTCCATACGTAAGATTGTTATCTTCCATATATTTTCTAATTAAATCACTTAAGTACGGAGACAGTTTTTTTGTAAGTGGTTCAAAATGTCCAGCAGTTTTATGAGCGTTTATAACAGTTTCACAATTAGCTCTGGTTCTTGGAACGACTATATAATTTTCATTAGGGTCTTTATCTTTATCAGCTTCTTTGATATTCGGAACTATTTTTAATTTAAAATCATCTCTTCTACAACTTTCTTTATACAACATAGCTATAATAAACTCTCTTGAGTGTTCTCCAAATGTTTGTTTAATTTTAATAGTATATTTATCAATATCATGATATGATTTTTTCTCACTAGATGCTTGACGACTTATGAAATCCAGTCTTTCATTGTATTGATGATAAGGTGCTTTGTATTTTTCTTTGAACGCTTTTCCAAACCAATCAGCATCAAAGAACTTACAAATCATTTGACTGAAACTACGTTTAGAGTTTGTCGCATATAAATTTCCGTCTTTTGTTTTTGCTGATTCTAAAGTATCAATCACTTTTTTAGGATTCTTTAAAATATTATTAAATCTATCAACTTTTAATATTCTAAAGAAATCACGGGCAGTATTAATATAATTCTTTTGTGATTGTGGTGAAATGAATTCTCCATCAGCTTTTTTCAAAGAACCTACATTATTTTTAACAAAATCTAAATCAACAACATTAACTAATTTATTAATTGACGGATCACGAACAACTACACGGCGTTGTAGGTTAGGTGATGAGGATTGAGAACGGTCTATCGGTGGTGGTGATGGAGAACGCTCTCGTGGTGGTGGTGGTAAAGATATAGAACGATTTCTTTGAACTGGTTGTGGTGGTTGTCTTATTAATGGAATACCTCTCTCAATATATGCCGTTCTTACTGCTTCAGTGAAACGTTGTCTAGCTTCTTTTTGCTTTCCTAAAACCTTATCTTTATTTGCTTCATAAAACTTTTTAGCTCTAGCACGAGCAAAGAGTCGTTTTCTTTCTAATTTATCTAATGTTTCAACAATGTTCATGTGTTGAATGTTATAGTATATATTACATATAGATAATTTTTTTA
>Ga0114964_10001380_pt1 | contig 17738 bp, 13 predicted proteins | sample C_131016_MF_Meta_FD_92638 | JGI IMG/M metagenome (GOLD analysis project Ga0114964, IMG submission 92638) | Freshwater microbial communities from Lake Croche, Canada to study carbon cycling - C_131016_MF_MetaG | ecosystem: Environmental > Aquatic > Freshwater > Lake | place: Lake Croche, Canada... | reverse complement strand
GGATTAAATTCGGTGGCGTGCTGTGCCTCCTCGATGGTCTGGCGGGCTCTGTCGACGGCATCCAGCGCCTGCCCAAGTGCCTGCAGCGAGGGATTGATCAGTTGCGGCACGTCGCGCGACCGCCGTTCCAGCCGCCGCATCACCGAGGACAGCACCGGAATGGGCGATGAATCGCCCGACAGGGCATCGAGCGCATCATTGATTTCGGTGGCGATCTTTTCCGATCCCATCATGGTCTGGCGGCGGGACGCGAGGTCGGTTTCCTCGCCGTCCTGCGGCGCCAGCTTGTTCAGCTCGGCCGCGGCATGGCGCAGGAAATCGGCCTCCTTGCGGACCTTCTCGATATAGGCCTCATGGGCATTCAACTGGTCGCGCGCACTGCGGAATGTTGCAAAAGCGGCCGCAACACCGGCAACCAGTGGCTGGTTCTGGGCAAAGGCATCCAGCAAATCGCGATGCGAGGCGGGGTCTGTCAGGGCACGATCATCATGCTGGCCGTGGATTTCGACCAGCGTCGCACCGATGGCTTTGAGAGCCTGGACACTGACGGCCTGATCATTGACCAGCGCCCGCGTGCGGCCATCGGCAAACTGGATCCGGCGCAGGATGATTTCGCCCTCAAAGGCGATATCCTGAGCCTGCAGCAGACGGGCGGATGGATGATCGGACGGCACACTGAAAACAGCGGTGACCTGCCCCTGGTTTTCGCCGTGGCGCACCAGCGATCCATCGCCACGCGCCCCCAGGGCCAATGCGAAGGCATCGAGCAGGATCGATTTACCGGCACCCGTTTCGCCGGTCAGAACACCAAGGCCGGTCTCGAAGCCGAGTGTCAATTTGTCAATCAGCACAATGTCGCGGATGGACAGTTCAACAAGCATCAGCCCACCCCTCGACGCAGCGGCTACAGGTTCGGATTAACCCAGACCGACGCTTTTGAAGGCCTTGCTCATCCATGAATCTGTGCTTTCGCGCGGCTCGAGACCCTTGGTCTGCAGTAAAGTATAGGTGTCTTTGTACCAGACGGAGTCGGGATAGTTATGCCCCAACACGGCCGCAGCCGTTTGCGCCTCGTTGACGATGCCCAGAGCCAGATAGGCTTCGGCCAGACGTGCCAGAGCTTCCTCGGTCTGGTTGGTGCGCTGGTAATTGGACACTACCGCTCGGAAACGGTTGATAGCGGCGGTATAATTGCGCTTTTTCAGATAGAAGCGCGCAATATCCATCTCTCGGCCAGCCAGCTGGTCCTGCACGACGGTGATCTTGTAACGGCTGTCTTCCACATATTCGGATTTCGGCCAGCGCTCGACCACTTCGCGGAAGGCCATCAGCGCCTTGTCGGCACGGTCCTGGTCACGCGCCGTATCAGGGATCTGGTTGTAATAGGAATTGGCCACCATGTAGGCCGCATAGGCCGCATCGTCGCTGGCCGGATAGAGGCCAAGGAACCGCTTGCCGGTGATGGCGGCTTCATCAAAATTTCGGGCATTGTAATGGGCGAAGGTCTGCATGATCAGAGCCTTTTTCGACCACGTCGAAAACGGATATTCACGGTCCACTTTGGCAAAGCGTTTGGCCGCGCTGTCGAACGAATTCTCGTTCAGAAAGGCGAGACCCTGATTATACATCACTTCCGCAGCCACAGCCGGTTTGATTTCGGGCTTGTAAACCTCGTCATCGCCAAAAGGATTGAGCGAGGACAGGGTATCGCACCCGGCCACCGAAACAGCGAGCATGACAGCCATGAGCGGGAATGTAAGGCGTGAGGACAGGCGGAGCTGTGAGCCGGACTTGAAACGCAGGGTCATTCTCTGGAGCATCCTCTGGATCGGGGCCGCGGTACGCATACCGCCTATTATGGGCACCTTAGCGCAAAATTATGGCAGATTCCAGACTTCTATTCATGATGCCGGCAGCAAAAACCGGATGTGGTTTATGCACTATGCACCGATCGCAAAGCGCCTGTCTCTCAGGCTTCGGCCAAGGCGACGGCGGACGCCGGCAAGGTACCCAGACCGGATGCAGCCTGCGAGGCCGTCACCAGGCGATAGGCATCCTGATCGGCAAACAGGGCCTGCAGAATCGACACATTCATTTTGTGGCCACCGCAATAGGAGCGGTATTTGCCAATGATCGGTGCGCCTGCCAGCGAGAGGTCCCCGATCGCATCAAGGGTCTTGTGGCGGACGAATTCATCCTGCCAGCGGATCCCGTCGGGATTGATCACCCCGTCATCACCCAGTGCAACAGTGTTTTCGAGCGAAGCGCCCAAGGCATAACCGGCGCGGCGCAGATGCTCGACATCCTTCATGAACCCGAAGGTGCGGGCGCGCGAGATTTCCTTGCGGAACGTGCGCAAATCCAGATCGATCATTTTCTTCTGGCGACCGATGACCGGCGTCGGGAAGTCGATTTCGACCTCGAGCCGGAAGCCGGTGTCATGCGGGACCAGCTCTGCCCAGCCACGGCCCTGTTCGATGCGGACCGGCTTGAGAATCTCGATGTAACGGCGCGGGGCGGAAAAACGCACCATACCGGCTTCGTCGATGGCCTCGAGAAAGGCGGCTGACGAGCCGTCCATAATCGGCATTTCGGGGCCGTCGATCTCGATCAGAACATTGTCGAGGCCTGCGGCATAGAGCGCGGCCATCAGATGTTCGATCGTGGAGACAGAACCGGTTTCGGCGTCGCCGATCACCGTGCACAATTCGGTCGCGGAGACAGACTTCCAGTTCGCCTTGATGCGGCGGTCGCGGCCATCGGGCAAACCTGTACGCAAAAACACGATCCCGGTATCGGCATTGGCAGGATGCATGATCATATGGACCGGCTGGCCACCATGAACCCCCAAACCTGACAGTTCAACGCTGTTACGAATGGTGGTTTGCTTGGTCTGCATCATCGTCTCGTTGCCTTTGTTTCAAATGGGACCGCTTGACACAAATCCCCTTTGTTGGATGTGTTTACGCCAAGCCGGCCCAACATAGAAATCAAGCTTTGTTACCATTTGTTACAATACGTAGCTTATTGATTTTACTAAAGAAAAAGCCCGCCAATTGCTTGACGGGCTGTTAACCATCTGTGGATTACGTCGTCCCATGCTTTCCAAGTGCCGGAGGAGTTGCAACACCTCCGCCGCACCTGTCGGCCTTAGTTGGACTGGCGGCGCAAAAAGGCCGGAATTTCCAACTGGTCGTCCTCAAACGCGCGGGACTGATTCTGCGGCTGCGGCTGCAAAGCAGGACGCTTGGCAAAATCCTGATGGGCCATCGGCGCACCCATCATCGAGGTGTCACTCTGGCGGGGCTCGGCAGGAGCCTGAACCGGAGCACGCGGGGCCGGAGATTCCGGTTCGGCACGTTCGGTCTTGCGACCGAAGCCCGCTGCGGCCAGACGGTCGATCAGCGATGCGCGCTTGCGCTCAGGTGCGGGTTCGGGAGCAACCGTGCCATGGGCGGCGGCATAGCTCTGCTGGGCCACCAGTGGCAGATCCTCGATCCGCGGCATGCGCGGAGCGCGCACAGGCTGTTCAGGCTGCGGCGGAATAAAGGAGGTTGGAGCCTGATAGGCCGGAGCCTGCTGTGCGGGCTGCTGGTAGGCAGGAGCCTGGTACGCTGGAGCCTGATAGGCGGGAGCCTGCGGAGCGGCGGGCTGGTAGGCCCGGGCCTGCGGAGCCTCGTAGCGGTCATAGGCCGGAGCTGCAGCAGGCTGGCGCATCGCGGGCTGGGGAGCCGCTGCCGAAGGGGCGTTCATGGTTGCGGGACGCAGCGAGACGTCGGCATAGGACTGCGGCGCAGGAGCCGAAGGCTTATGTGGACGGGCCACGGCGGCGGCGCGCAAAGCGGCTTCCTCTTCGGCGCGCTGGGCCTCGCGGGACTGTCCCATCAAATCGCTCTGGAAACGGGCGGCAGCCTCGGCAATCCGTGCTTCGGTGCTCGCAAGACCCTTGTCGCGCATCATTTCGGCGTAATCGATGCCGGTGGCCACAACCGACACGCGGACAATGCCTTCGAGCGAGTCGTCACGGGTCGCACCGAAGATCACATTGGCTTCGTGATCCACTTCCTCGCGGATGCGGGTCGCGGCTTCATCGACCTCGTACAGGGTCAGATCGGAACCGCCGGTGATCGAGATCAGCAGTCCGCGGGCGCCCTTCATCGACACATCATCGAGCAGCGGGTTGGCGATGGCGGCTTCTGCGGCACGCAAAGCGCGCTTTTCGCCGCTGGCTTCGCCTGTTCCCATCATGGCTTTGCCCATTTCGCGCATCACGGCGCGGACGTCGGCAAAGTCGAGATTGATCAGGCCTTCCTTGACCATCAGATCGGTGATGCAGGCCACGCCCGAATACAGCACACGGTCTGCCATGGCGAAGGCGTCGGCAAAAGTAGTCTGTTCGTTGGCCACACGGAACAGGTTCTGGTTCGGGATCACGATCAGCGTATCAACCGATTTCTGCAATTCGTTGATGCCCGCCTCGGCCAGTTTCATGCGGCGAGTGCCTTCGAAATGGAACGGCTTGGTGACAACACCGACGGTCAGGATCCCAAGCTCGCGGGCCGCGCGGGCCACGATCGGAGCCGCACCGGTGCCGGTGCCGCCGCCCATGCCTGCGGTGACAAAGACCATATGCGCGCCAGCCAGTTGGTCGCGGATTTCGTCAATCACCTCTTCGGCAGCCGCACGGCCAACCTCCGGCTGCGATCCCGCGCCGAGACCCTCGGTCACCTGGATCCCCATCTGGATCACCCGATGGGCCTTGGTTGCGGTCAAAGCCTGCGCATCGGTATTGCCGACCACGAATTCGCAGCCCTGCAGGCCCAATTCGATCATATTGTTGACGGCATTGCCACCGGCGCCACCGACACCAAACACGGTAATTCTCGGCTTCAATTCGCGGATATCCGGAACCTTAAGATTGATTGTCATCGTTCTGGCCTCTCGATTATGGTGCAAAGCACCTCGTCACTCTTTGTATCCGGCGTCACCGCTTGCGCGCTGCAGCCCCTTAAAAACTTTCCTTGAGCCAACGGCCCATCCGGTGGAAATAACCGTCAGTGCCCGTGGCCAGATAGCTGCCTTCCACAGGCTCGAACCGCTCCAATCCAGCCACTTGCGGATAGACCAGAAGCCCGATGGTGGCGGCAAAAGCCGGTCCCTTCATGGCATCCGGCAGTCCCTGGACACCCAGCGGACGGCCCACACGCACCTGTTTTGACAGAATACGCCGCGCCAGGTCGGGCATGCCCAGCAATTGGGCGGTGCCACCTGTCAGCACGATTCGTCTGTTCATCACACCACCTAAACCAGCAGCGTTGAGTCGATCACGCACAAATTCAAGAATTTCTTCAACCCTTGGTTTAATAACGCGGACAAGATGCGATTTGGGCACATGATGAACGGCATTGCGATCTTCATCATCAACAGATTCGACGGCAATTGTCTCGCGATCATCCGAAGCTGAAGCGATTGTGGAGCCATAAAGAGTCTTCAAACGTTCGGCATGGCTCAATGTTGTCGTAAATCCGCGGGCAATATCCATCGTGATGTGGTTGCCCCCGACAGCCACAGCATCGGTATGGACCAAGGCGCCGCCATGAAAAACACCGACGCTGGTGGTGCCTGCGCCGAAATCGACCACGGCCACACCCATTTCGGCCTCGTCATCGACCAGAACCGACAGGCCCGCGGCATAGGGACCGGCCACAACCGCCTCGACCTCGAGATGACAACGCTCGACCGCCAGCATCAGGTTGCGCACGGCATATTCGTCGCTGGTGACAACGTGCATATCGACCCCGAGCTTGCGGCCGAGCATGCCTTGCGGGTCGCGGATACCGCGCGCCCCATCGAGGCTGAACCCTGTTTCCAGCGCGTGCAAAATCGTGCGCTGCGGCATCACCGCATTGACACTTGCCGCACCGAAGGCACGGTTGATGTCACCTGCGGTCACCGATTCACCGCGCAAGCCGACCTCGGCAGACAGGCTGCGCGAGCCGAGCCGTCCGCCCGTCGTGCTGACAATTACCGAACGGATTTCAACCCGCGCCATGCGCTCGGCCGCATCGACAGCCTGACGGATCGACTGTTCTGCGGCATCGAGATCGACCACAGCCCCGGCCTTCAGACCGCGTGACCGCTGGTGGCCGATCCCGATGATCTGGGCGCGATGGGTGCGGCCGCGCAGCAGGTCGCTGTCGCCGGCTGGCTCGAGGCGGGCAATCAGACACACGACCTTGCTGGTGCCGACATCCAGCACCGACACGATCGAGCTCCGGCGCGGCGACACCGGCTTCATCCGAGGGGTGAGATCGGTATAGCGGCTCATGTCGTGCTCCCTTTGACTTTCGAGAGCTTCTTCTGGGTCTCGAGACGCTCGGCCAAGGCCTCCTCGGTCAAACGCAGCACGACCCGGTCGGGCATGCGCAAATCAACCGCCAGAATGGCACGATCCAGCAATTTCTGCTCTTTGATCAATGCAGACAGGCGCGCCAAGGCTTCGGCTTCGCCATCCTCGGGCAGACGCGCCTCGATGCCGCGGTCAAGCCGCAGGGTCCATCGGCGCGAGCCGACAAGCGTGGCGGCCGTGACGCGCGATTTCAGATCGGGCTGGGCTTCCAGCATCTTGAAGAGAGCGGCAGCGCGCTTGTTGGCCCCCTCGCCGACCACCAAAGGCACGCCGGCCGGCACATCACCGCGGAATTTATCGATCACAGCGCCATCAGGCGCAATCACACTCAATGCGCCGTGGTTCTGCCACAGTGCAAACCCCTCGCGCTCGGTGACATGGATAGCCAAACCGTGCGGATAATTCTTGCGGATCTCGACATCCTTGATCATCGGAACCGCCAACAGGCGATCGCGTACGGCATCGATATCGATGAACGGCAGAGCCTGGCCAACCGCCAGACCGGAAGATTTCAGCACATCGGCCTGCGTCAGATCGCCAAGGCCAGACATGGTAATATGCTGGACCTCGAAACCCATCGAGCGGCCGACCGCATGGAAAGGATCGCCATAAGCGGCCAGAAACGCCTCGGCATGGCCACCGCGCACGATGCCATAGGAGAAGGAAAGACCGACAAGAACCGTGGCCAGAAAGCCGCCCAGACCATGCGGAGTGGCATCAACCAATTGGCTGGCCGATTCCGTGACACGGGAACGGCCCGAACGCCAGCGACGACGATGCTGCGCGGAGGCCAAGCCGAAACCACCGGCAAAACCCCGTTCTTTTATCTGTCGCAGGAGGCGTCTTCCACCATCCATCGTACCAACTCACCAAAAGAAAGCCCTGCATGGGCGGCCAATTCCGGCACCAAAGAGGTCTGGGTCATGCCGGGTTGCGTGTTGACCTCGAGGCAGACCAGCCGTCCGGAACCATCCGGTTGCTCGTCAAATCTGAAATCAGCGCGACTGACACCACGACACCCCAATGCCTTATGGGCCGTCAGAGCCAATTCTTGAACAGTTTGGTAAATAAAAGGTTTAAGATCTGTCGCATGAACGTGGATTGATCCACCTTTTGCATATTTCGCTTCAAAATCGTAAAAAAAGCCTGAAGATGGACGGATGTCGATGACCCCGAGGGCGCGATCATCCATCACCGCGCAGGTCAATTCGCGCCCGGGAATGAACTCCTCCACCAGCACTGATTCGCCATAGGGCCAATCATCGCGCGACAATTCCTGCGGCGGATGGCTGCGGTCTTCCGTGACGATGATCACCCCGACGGACGACCCCTCGCTGACCGGTTTGACCACATAGGGCGCGGGCAACACATGCTGTTTGGCGGCCTCGAACCGGCTGACCGTTACCCCGTGCGCGACCGGCACACCGGCAGCAGCCATCACGGCCTTGGCGCGGTCCTTCTGCATCGCCAGCGAAGACGCCAGCACGCCGGAATGGGTATAGGGGATCCGCTGCATTTCCAGTACGCCCTGCACGATCCCGTCCTCGCCGAACCGGCCATGCAGCGCGTTGAAGACCACATCAGGGCGCAAACAGGCCAAGGCATCGGCCAGATCATGTCCGACATCGATGCGGGTGACCCGATAGCCCTCGCCCTCCAGCGCCGAGGCACAGGCCGCACCCGACCACAAGCTCACCGGACGCTCCGCCGACAAGCCACCCATCAGCACTGCCACATGTTTTGTCATCCGACCAACCCACTTTGTGTCACACGGGGATCGGCCATGCCGATCCGGCGAATTTCCCACTCGAGCGTGATACCTGTCCGCTCCAGCACGCGCTGGCGCACGGCTTCACCCAAAGCCTCGATATCGGTGGCCGTCGCCCCCGCATCGGCAACCAGAAAATTGCAATGCAGGGTGGAGACCTGCGCCCCGCCGCAACGCAAGCCACGACAGCCCGCCTGATCGACCAGTTCCCAGGCTTTCGCGCCTTCGGGGTTCTTGAAGGTGGACCCGCCGGTGCGGGTGTTGACCGGCTGGGTGGCCGCACGCTCGGAGGAAATCTCGTTCATCCGGGCCAGAATATCATCCTTGCGGCCGGCAAAACCGCGCAGGACCGCTTCTGTAAAAATCCAGTCCTGCGGGGCATGGCTATGGCGATAGCCGAAATCCATGATGGCCGGTGTGACCTGATGCAGGCGGCCCTGACGGTCAATCGCCCTTGCGGACTCAAAAACCTGCGCGATGTCGCCGCCATAAGCGCCGCCATTCATGCGCAAGGCACCGCCGATCGTGCCGGGAATCCCGCGCAAAAAGCTCAAACCGTCAATCGAATGGTCCGCCGCCAGCCGCGCGACTTTGACATCCACAGCCCCCGCGCCGACCCTGAGACGGTGGTTGCCGAGCAGCTCGGTCTCCTGGAAGCCGCGTCCGAGTTGGATCACGACGCCCTCGACCCCGCCATCGCGCACCAGCAGATTGGACCCCAGGCCGATCACGCAAACCTTGATCTCTTCGGGCAGACTGGACAGAAACAGCGCCAGATCGGCCTCGTCCTCGGGCGCAAACAGTACCTGCGCCGGGCCACCGGTGCGAAACCACGAAAAGCTGACCAGAGGGGCGTTTGCCGTCATCGTACCGCGCAAATGCGGCATCAAAGCCTGCAACGAGGGCACAATATCGGCAAAACGCATCATGAAGGCCGATCCAGTGCGGCGAGTTCGGCTGGCAAGGCATAGGCCCATTGGGTGATCGTCCCTGCCCCGAGGAAAATGATGTAGTCATCGGGCTTGGCCTGGGCGTGGATCATTCTGGCAAGCGATTCCGGCTTGTCGAGGGCAACCACCTGGGGATGGCCATGCGCCTTGAGGCCGAGGACCAGACTGTCACGGTCGGCACCGGCAATCGGCTGCTCTCCGGCGGCATAGACATCGGACACGATAACGCTGTCGGCATCATTGAAACAGGTCGCAAACTGCTCGAACAGCGCCGACAGGCGCGAGTAGCGATGGGGCTGGACCACGGCAATCACGCGTCCGGTTGTCGAGGCTCGCGCGGCCCTGAGCACGGCTGCGATTTCCACCGGATGATGGCCGTAATCGTCAAAGATCACCGCGCCGTTCCATTCGCCCGTGCGGGTGAAGCGACGCTTGACCCCGCCAAAACCCTTCAAAGCCTCGCGGATGGCATCGGCAGGCATGCCGAGATGGAAGGCGACAGCAATGGCGGCTGTGGCATTCAGCGCATTGTGATGGCCCGGCATCGGCAGGCTCAAGCCGTCGATCACCGTCAATGTCCCGCTTTTGCGCTCGCGGATCGTCACGGTGAAGCGCGAACGGCCGCCGCTGAGATCGACCCCGGACAGACGCACATCGGCTTGCGGGTTTTCCCCATAGGTGATGACACGGCGATCCTCGATCTTGCCGACCAGCTCCTGCACGGTCGGATGGTCCAGACACATCACCGCAAAACCGTAAAACGGCAGATTTTCGACAAAGGACCGGAACGCATCCTTGATCGCGTCAAAGGTTTTGAAATGGTCGAGATGTTCGGGATCGATATTGGTTATCACCGCCACATCGGCGGGCAGTTTCAGGAAAGTGCCGTCCGACTCATCGGCCTCCACCACCATCCATTCGCCAGCACCCAAACGCGCATTGGTGCCATAGGCGTTGATAATGCCGCCATTGATCACGGTCGGGTCGAACCGTCCGGCATCCAGCAAAGTGGCGACCAGCGAGGTCGTGGTGGTCTTGCCGTGTGTTCCGGCAATGGCCACACATTGCTTCAGGCGCATCAATTCCGCCAGCATTTCGGCGCGGCGGACCACCGGAATGCGGCGCTCGCGTGCGGCCATCAGTTCGGGATTGTCGCGACGGATGGCGGTCGACACCACCACCACCTCGGCCTTGCCGATATTGTCACCTGAATGGCCGACAAACACCGTCATGCCCAGATCGCGCAAGCGTTTGACATTGGCATTGTCGGAGGCATCCGAGCCTTGCACCAGATAGCCAAGATTATGCAGCACTTCGGCAATGCCGGACATGCCGATGCCGCCAATTCCGACAAAATGAATGGCACCCAGTTCACTCGGCAATTTCATTGCGATAACCCGCTTTCTGTTCCAACACTCTCGAGCACCAGATCGGCGAACCGCTCAGCGCCATCGGTGATGCCGCGCTTTTTTGCGCTTTGTGCTGAATCGGTCAAAGATTTTATGTCTGTCATATGGTGTTGCAGCCGTTGCGACAGCCATTGCGGGGTAAAGGCCGACTGCTTGATCACATCCGCAGCCCCCGCCTCGGCCAGAAAGGCCGCATTGGCGGCCTGATCATTGTCGAGCGAATGGGGCAGCGGCACCAGAATCGACGGTCTGCCGATGGCCGCCAGTTCGGCGACCGTCGAAGCTCCCGCCCGTCCGATCACCAGATGCGCTGCAGCAATCCGCTCCGGCAAATCCGTAAAAAAGGCCGCGACCTCGGCATCAACGCCGGACGCGGCATAGCTGGCGCGCACCCGTTCGACATCCTCGGGACGTGCCTGCTGGACGATATGCAGGCGCTTGCGTATGGCTTCGGGTAACAGGGCCACGGCTTCGGGCACACAATCGCTCATCACGCGCGCGCCCTGCGAGCCGCCTGTGACCAAGAGTTCAAACACATCCTGATCGGTGAGTGCCGGAAAGGGGCGGATCGCCCGCATCACGGCCGGACGCAAGGGATTGCCGACAAACCGCACCTTGACGGCCAATGCGCCTTCAAGCCCCTTGACCCGCTCGAGCCCCGTGCCGATGGCGCGGACTTTCGGAGCCAGAAAGCGGTTGGCGCGGCCCAACACGCCGTTCTGTTCGTGCAGCACGGTCGGCACACCCAACAGCCAGGCCGCCAGTACGGGCGGCACGGTCGGATAACCGCCGAAGCCCACCACTGCCGCAGGCCGCACCTGCCTGATCACCTGCAGCGCCTTGACAAATCCCGAGACCAGCCGGAAGCCAGAGGCCAGCAACGCCAGAGGATGGCGGGATTTGAAGGTGGCTGACGGGATCATGAACACATGGTCGGGTGCGAATTGCGTGCTGTGCTGCAAAACCCGCTCGTCGGTCGCCAGCACCACATCACAGCCGCGCACCGCCAGCACCGCGGCCAATGCCTCGGCGGGGAACAGATGTCCTCCGGTGCCGCCTGCCGCCAGCATGACCGGTGCCTTGGCCCTCATGCCCGCACTCCGGAGTTCATCGCGCTGTCATCCAGTACCTCGCGATGGATGAAAGCACGCGGCGGCGCATATTCGGAGCGCGGTCGCTTGCGCGTCACGGCCAGCAGGAAACCCATGCCCAGAGCCAGCGAAATCAGCGACGACCCGCCATAGGAGATAAACGGCAGGGTCATGCCCTTGGCCGGCATCAACTGCACATTCACCGCCATATTGATGCAGGACTGGATGCCGAACAGCATCACCAGACCAGCCGCAGCCAGACGGCAGAACGGCTCGTCACTGCGCCGCGCCATCACCAGACCGCGCAACACGACCGCCATGAACAGCAACAGGATCAACAGGCAGACCACAATGCCGAATTCCTCGGCAGTGACCGCAAAGATAAAATCGGTATGGCTGTCGGGCAGGATCCGTTTGACGGTGCCCTCGCCCGGCCCCTTGCCGAGCCAACCGCCCTGCATGAAACTTTCCATCGCATTATCGACCTGGAACGTATCGCCCGATTGCTTGTCCATAAAGCGGCCGATACGCGCTTTCACATGCGGCAGCAGATGATAGGCCGCCGTCATGCCTCCAACGCCGATCCCTGTCAGGCCGACCACCCAGAAAATATGCAGGCCCGACAGAAACACCAGACCACCCCAGACCATCGCCATCAGGCCCGTCTGGCCGATGTCGGGTTGCAGGATCACCGGAACCAGCGTGGCGATCAGCAAGACAAAGCCGATGATATTGCCGGGCACATCCTTACGCCGTCCGCCTTCCGAGAAGGCCCAGGCCACCAGCACCACAAAGGCCGGCTTGAGAAATTCGGACGGCTGGATGCTCATCCCCGCCAGATTGACCCAACGGCGCGCGCCCTTGACCTCGACACCCCACACCAAGGCGGCGAACACCAGCGCCATGCTGCCCAGATAGACCAGCAACGCCGCACGGCGCACATAGCGCGGGGTCAGGAAGCTGACCATCAGCATCACACAGGCTGCAGGGATCATGAAAAAGATCTGCCGTTTGACGAAATGGAATTGCGCCAGGCCCAAACGGTCGGCCACCGGCGGAGAGCCCGCCAGACACAGGATAATGCCGGCCAGCATCAGGGCGAAGATCAGCCCCAGCATCACCCGGTCAACCGTCCACCACCAATCGATAAACGGCGAGCGCTCTACCCGTGACGGCATGTCAGGCGTCCTTTTCCATCTGTCTGAAACCCGTCATGGCTTCGGCCATGTCCTTGAAGCGCGCCCCGCGCACCTCGAAATTGGGGAACTGGTCATAGGAGGCGCAAGCAGGGGACAACAGCACCACCGGTTCGGGGTGGTCCGAGGCATTGGCGCGGGCCACAGCAGCCGCAAACGCCTGTTCCAGCGTTCCGCACTCACTGAAAGGCACTGCATCCCCCAATTGCTGCGCAAAGACGGGGGTGGATTTGCCGATCAGATAGGCATGGTCAATCCGGTCGAAAAACGGCTGCAACCCGGCAATCCCGCCCTCTTTGGCAACGCCGCCGATAATCCAGTGGATACCGCCTGCAAAACTCGCCAGTGCCTTCTCGGTTGCCTCGGCATTGGTGGCCTTGGAATCATTGACGATCAGGGCGCGGCCGATATGGCCGAGCGGCTGCATCCGGTGCGCCAGACCGGGGAAGGAGCGCAAACCGCGCCGGATGGCATCCCCGTCCACGCCCAAGGCCCGCACAGCGGCAATGGCCGCCGCCGCATTCTGGGCATTATGCACCCCGCGCAACGAGGGGATGCCGGCCAGATCGGCCAGGACAGTCACCCCGTCGGGCCCGGTGCGCACAAGCCGCGTGCCGTCGCGGCTGATCCCGTCCTGCACGGAATGCTCCATCGCCAGACGCACCAACGGATGGCCCTGCGCTGCCAACCGATCGGCAATGCCCAGGCAATAGGGATCATCCACACCGATCACCGCCAGACCCGAAACGGCCACCAGCCGTTGTTTGATGGCCGCATACAACGCCATCGTCCCGTGGCGGTCGAGATGGTCTGGGGTGAGATTGGTCAGAATACCGATGCTTGGCACCAGCGAGGGCGCCAGATCGATCTGGAAGGTCGAACATTCGATCACATGCACCCGGGCATTGTCGGGCGGCGGAAGCGCCAGAATGGCTGTGCCGATATTGCCGCCCATTGCCACGTCGCGCCCTGCCGCCTGCAACAGATGGGCAATCAGCGCCGTGGTGGTGGATTTGCCATTGGTGCCGGTAATCGCCACGCAAGGCGCATCGGGCGCGACCAGGGCTCTTTGGCGGAAAAACAATTCGATGTCGCCGATGATCTCGACACCGGCATCCCGCGCTGTCAGCACAACCGGATGCGGGGCGGGATGGGTCAGCGGCACGCCGGGCGACAGGACCAGTGCATCCTGCCCGTTCAACCCGCCCACCAAAGGATCGGCAATGGTGAAACCGGCTTCTGCGGCCTTGTCGCGGGCGGCCTGTTTGTCGTCCCAGGCTAAAACATGTGCCCCGCCCGCCCGCAAGGCTTCGGCCGTCACAAGGCCCGAGCCGCCAAGCCCGAACACGGTGACCGTCTTGCCGGAAAAGCAGGTGACTGGGGTCATGCTTACCTCAGCTTCAATGTCGCAAGACCGGCCAGAGCGAGCACCACCGAGATGATCCAGAAACGGACCACGACTTGCGGTTCCGACCAGCCCAATTGCTCGAAATGATGGTGGATCGGGGCCATGCGGAACACCCGCTTGCCTGTCAGTTTGAAGGAGGCCACCTGGATGATCACCGACAGGGCTTCGACCACGAACAGCCCGCCGACAATCGCCAAAACGATTTCATGCTTGGTGGCCACTGCGATCGTACCCAGCATGCCGCCCAGCGCCAGCGAGCCGGTATCGCCCATGAAAATCTGCGCCGGCGGGGCATTGAACCATAAAAAGCCCAGACCTGCCCCCAGCACCGCGCCGCATATCACCGCCAGCTCGCCGGTCCCGGGGGTGAAATGGATCTGCAGATAATTGGCAAAGACCGCATTGCCGGAGAGATAGGCAATCAGCCCGAAAGTGGCCGAGGCCACCATCACCGGCACAATCGCCAGCCCGTCCAGCCCGTCGGTCAGGTTGACAGAATTGCCGGCCGCCACAATCACAAAACCGCCGAAGGCAAAGAAAAACAGGCCGAGATCGACCACCACTTCCTTGAAGAACGGAAATGTCAGACCAGTCGCCAGACGGGTCGAACCGACCAGCGACATGGCAAAGCAGGCTGCAACCGCAATGGTGAATTCCAGCGCCAGCCGCGCCCGTCCCGAAAAACCGTTATGGCTTTGTCTGATGACTTTCAGATAGTCGTCATAAAAACCGATCGCCCCGAAACCAAGCGTGACCGCCATCACCACCCATACATGCGGGTTGAACGGATTGGCCCATAACAGCGTGGCAACGACAATGCCCGACAGGATCATCAGGCCGCCCATGGTCGGCGTCCCGCGCTTGGCCAGATGCGACTGCGGACCGTCCGAGCGGATCGGCTGCCCCTTGCCCTGCCTCACCCGCAACGTGGCGATGATGCGCGGCCCGAACAGAAATACGAACAACAGGGCGGTAATGGTCGCGCCCCCTGTTCTGAACGTGATGTAGCGGAACACATTCAGGCCGCCGAACAGGCCGGAATAGTCCGCAAGCATACTGAGCATCGGCTCACCCTTTTTTCTTAATACAGGTGCATTATCGCTTAAATCCGATAACGAGCCTTTAACGCGGCAATAATTTTTGCCATGCGGCTTCCATTCGAGCCTTTGACCATCACAATGTCATGATCACGCAATTGTGGCAGCAATAATGCTGCCATCGCCTCGGCATCCTGGGTCCAGCCACCCTGCTGGGTTTCAGGCAGGGCATCGAACAGATGCTTCATCAAGGGGCCGGAGGCAAAGACGCTGTCAATGCCCGATGCGGCAATATCTGCCGCCAGCCCGGCATGCAGCAGCGGCCCTTGCGGCCCCAGTTCCAGCATATCGCCCATCACCGCCAGACGGCGCCCGCCTGCGGGACAAGGCGTCTGCGCCAACAGCGACAAAGCCGCCCGCATCGAGGCCGGATTGGCGTTGTAGCTTTCATCGAGCAGGGTCAGCGCGCCGTATTCGCCCTGCAATTGCAAGCGTTGTCCGCGCCCCGAAGGCGGCAGGACCTCCTGCATCGCTTCGGCAATGGCCTCCAGATCACATTCAAGAGCTGCAGCCACCGCCATCACGCCCAGCGAATTGATGGCCAGATGCCGTCCGGGACTGGCAAAGCGGTACCGGATCACCCGCCCGAGCACATCGGCCGTCACCACCGAATGGTCAGGCTGCAAATCGACGTCGATCAGCCGCACATCCGCCCCTGCATTCTGTCCGAAACGGATCACCCGTCCGGCTTGCGAGGCTGCGGCGCGTTCGGCCAGCAGGGCAGCGTGGGCATTGTCATGCGGGATGACCGCCACCCCGCCCGCGCGCAGGCCGGAAAACAATGTGGCTTTTTCTTCAGCGATCGCCGCCACCGAGCCGAAATGCTCGAGATGCACCGCCTCGACCGTGGTAATCAACGCGACATGCGGACGGATCTGGTCAACCAGCGGCGCGATCTCGCCCGCATGGTTCATTCCCACTTCGAACACGCCGTAATCGGTCTCAAGCGGCATCCGTGCTAAAGTCAGCGGCACACCGAAATGGTTGTTGTAGGAGGCGACTGACGCATGGGTGCGGCCCTGATGCGACAAAACCAGCCGCAACGCCTCTTTGGTGCCGGTCTTGCCGACCGATCCGCTGACCGCGATAATTTTGCCATGAACCTGCGCTCGGCGCGCTCTGCCGAGCAATTCAAGGGCCGCCAAGGGATCATCGACCGCCAAAACGGGCCCGAACGGCGCCAGTCTGGCCGCATGGTCATGGCCCACCAAAGCCACCCCCGCCCCTTTGGCAAAGGCATCGGCGACAAAATCATGGCCGTCACGCTCGCCCGACAGGGCGACAAACAGATCATCCGGTTGCAGGCTGCGCGTATCGATCGACACGCCATACACCGGCGCGAAAGCATGGCTGGCCGTGACCGCCAAAGCCTGTTGCAGACTGTCCTGCGTCCAGAGCGCGTCCATCATGGCCTCCCCTCATGCCGCTGGCGGGCCAGCGCACCGGCGATCGCCTCGTGATCGGAAAACGGGCGCACCTGCGTGCCGATAATCTGGCCGGTTTCATGCCCCTTGCCTGCAACGACCAGCACATCACCCGGTTGCAAAAGCCCGATGGCGTGATCAATCGCACGCTGGCGGTCGGCAATTTCAAGGGCCTGCGGCGCAGCCCCCAGAATAGCTGTACGGATGCTGGCGGGATCCTCGCTGCGCGGATTGTCATCGGTCACGATCACCAGATCGGCGAGCCGTGCGGCAATCGCGCCCATTTCCGGCCGCTTTGCGCGGTCACGATCGCCCCCGCATCCGAAGACACAGATCAACCGTCCCCTACATGCCGGACGCAGGGTCTCCAGCACGGCCTTCAAGCCGTCCGGCTTATGGGCATAATCGACGATGATCAGGCTATCGGGTGGCGAGACAACCCGTTCGAGCCGCCCGGGCACACCGGCCAGATGCGGCAAAGCCGCCATCACGCGGTCAGGCTGTTCCCCCGACACCAGAGCCAGACCCGCCGCAACCAGGGCATTATCGGCCTGGAAAGCCCCCGCCAAAGGCAGACGCACCGTGTATTCACGGCCAAAACAGGACACAGCCAGCACCTGCTCGAACCCGTCGATCACGCGGGAGCGAAGCGCCAGATCATCGTCAGGCCCGCCCACGGTGGTGACCTTCAATCGATGCCCGCGCGCCGCCTCGATCACCCGCGGGCTATAGGGTGAACCGGTATGGACCACCGCATCGGTCCCTTCAGGCAGGACTTCGGTAAACAGGCGCAATTTGGCCAAAAAATAATCTTCGAGATCGTGATGGTAATCGAGATGGTCGTGCCCGAGATTGGTGAAGGCTCCGGCCGTCAGGCGCACCCCGTCCAGGCGATATTGGGACAGACCGTGCGAGGAGGCCTCCATCGCCAGATGGGTCACACCGTCCCGGGCCAAAGCATCCAGACTGCGGTGCAGGCTGAGCGG
>Ga0114964_10001379_pt1 | contig 17751 bp, 25 predicted proteins | sample C_131016_MF_Meta_FD_92638 | JGI IMG/M metagenome (GOLD analysis project Ga0114964, IMG submission 92638) | Freshwater microbial communities from Lake Croche, Canada to study carbon cycling - C_131016_MF_MetaG | ecosystem: Environmental > Aquatic > Freshwater > Lake | place: Lake Croche, Canada... | reverse complement strand
CAGGATGTTCACGCAGCCATCGCATGGTGGTGCTACGTCCGTTGAGTTCACGATCCACGGCATTGACTTTCATGCCGCCACACTCGCTGGGATCATTTAGCCATTTGCAACAGAAACCAATACGCTTTAGTGTAGTCATACTGCTATTATACGGCAGTTAAACTTATTTGTCAATCAGGTGCTAGAGCCAAAACGGCCTGCAGATTATCAGTGGATATATTGTTCAAATTGGTTAAATTTGGGTCTAAATCATCCGTTGGGTCTACCACAATCCATTGCACTTGGTTGTAATCTTTAATAGCCTGATGTATGTGATTGCGATGATGTTGTGCCCGGCTCGTGGTTAATCGATCCGCATTAGGAACCAGTTCGGCTAGATCAAACCCTAACAATAACACTATGTTGCTGGTAGTGGCGGCCAAATGTATGGCTACAATTTCCTCTTGGCGAATAACGTCGTGTACAAAGTCACCTTCATATACTCGGACACCTTCGGGACGATCTAAACTTGTGTAAACAGCATTTGGTATGTAAAAATTGCAATTGTTTTGAAAATTACGTTTAGTTAACTCGGCGGCTTTGCTTTGATCATGACAAATCACATTGTCGGTTTGCCATGCCCGCCATGTACGCCAGCTTCCCCAAAAGACTCCAAGCCGTTTAAATTCGGCAATGTCTGCGGTAGGATCTGCTTCTGCAGAATCTGCTAATACCCAACTAATATTCATTTGGCACCTCTACTGTTTTACCCATGACGTCTCCTGGTGTCTAACGTAACACAATGAAATCCACCACCTAGCGTACGACTATGACTAAGGGTAAGTGGAATACTATCAATGCCTCGAGACTTTAATATAGTAATTAGCTCTGTTTGTGCGGCATCTATAATAACAGTTTTTGGGTCTAACACCAACATATTCATGGCTATCCATTTACTAGCATAGGGATATTGGTAAAAATCTTGGGCTATAATTTGATCTTCTGTAACATAGATTCGTTCCCAGTCTTTAAATGCTTTAGGGCAATTGTCTTCATTAACACGGCTACTATTCAATAATACCAACCCTTCACGTAAGGGAGTAATAGTTGAATCAATATGCACACCTGAATAAAAGTTGCAAAGTTCAATTGTAATTTTAGGAAACATACGACATAACCATTCATAGGCTGCGCGATTACCACTTGCTGATTCTAAGAATAACCAGGTATCACCTAGTCGACAAATGTTTGCTGCATCAAGTACCATGGCGTCATTACGAGGCCCAGCACTTCTTGGCATTGTAAGTACACTCCGGGCCTCGCCCACTAGCCTATAGTAATTTTTAATTTCTTGATTGCGACACGGATACATCATGTTACAATCAACTACAGTATCTCCAGCAATTAATAATCGATCTCTTGGACAATAGTTGTACATTCCGTGTGTTTCAACAAAGTCCATTGGTTTTGGTCTATAAACAATAGCACCATAGCGTACTAATGTTTCGGATAAGATGTCTAGTTCACGATTAGCTTGATCAACAATAAACTTGGGCACTGGTCCACTGGGTGCAGGAGTTTCCGTCCATAAACTGTTGCGGGCTTCTTCGGCAAATACAGGATCTGTCATAGGCCAATTTGCGTTGGATGCACTTCCAACAATGATCTTTTCCAATGGATCCCACTCATTACAACTGTTAATCATCAATGTGTCCAGTTATTTGGAGTGTATATCTTGGAGTTAACCCTAAATTAGCTGCCATGTGCGGAGTATCATATGTCCATTCTACTATGGCGCCGGCCTTCCAATCAGTATAAGGTCTACCTGCTCCTTCAAAATAGTGTCCAGACTGCCAGTCTTCTAAAAACACTATAGCACGACGAATAGTATGTTCCTGACCTTTGAGGTCAAATAGGTCAATGTATTTTAAATATAAATCACCATGTGCAGGCAACACTGTACCGGTGTTCATTCTATAGTAACTGGAGCCAATGTCTTTCCACCCTTGGCCAGCAAAAATATCTATAAATCGTTGATTCCAGCTGGGTTGAGGACTACGCATATCGCACATGTCGCCGGTGAAGTTGTTGGCATACCCTAGTGTTATCCATTGTTGAACCGACGTAGTATTGTTAAATGATTCATTAACATAGTCTAGAGTTTTATACTCGTCGTTCCAAAATGGGTATAGCTGATACTTGTGTATAGTATGCTGAGTCATGTTTTATTGACGTTGTGGTGTTTGCAATTAAATATATTCATATGAATATTCCCTTAGATCGATTGTATCACTTTATTGACAATGTTGCTAGCGAAATATACGGTGATTATGTAATAATTTATCGTTTCTGGCCGCATGGTTCAAAAAATATTGATAACTTGATTAATTTATTAGAGGCGGATTCAAACTGGTATTCATACACCATGTGCCCGTCAATATGGTGTAATGACCAGGAACCATTGGATTATGAATTTTATAGCGAACATGTTAAAATCAACAATACCCCATGGTCATCTATTTTAAAATTTATTAATTTAAATTATACTCCTAAAAATTTAAATTGGTTTAGAAACATATTTGAAAAAGGATTGTTATTACACAGTGAAAAAAGATCCAGCAATCTAAAGAAATACCAACTTGATAACGAACTGATACCAGTGTACTATTGGAGTCATGCGGTAATAGCTCGAGATTGGTTTAGATATGCCGAACACGAATCTTTTCAAAAATGCACAAAGAAAACATTCTTAATATACAATAGAGCATGGGCTGGCACTAGAGAATACAGATTACGCTTTTCAGATTTACTTGTAGAACGCAAATTAATAGATAAATGTCAGACCAATGGTAATCCTGTAGATCCTGAACTAAACATACATTATACCAATTACAAGTTTACTAACCCGCAATGGAAACCCAGTCATGTGCTAGAGGATTTTTTAAAACCCACCACAGCAGATGCTAATAGTAGTGCAGACTTTAATACCGCAGATTACAGCGCAACGGACATAGAGGTAGTGCTAGAAACACTGTTTGACGATGACCGATTACATCTCACTGAAAAAAGTTTACGACCTATTGCGTGTGGTCAACCGTTTATACTAGCTGGCACCAATGGCAGCTTAGAATACCTACGCGGGTATGGATTTAAAACATTCAACTCGGTCTGGGATGAAAGTTATGATCAAATTATGGATCCAGAAGAAAGATTAACAGCTATTATAAATCTCATGGAACAAATTTCTACATGGGATGAGTTGACAAAAAAAAATAAACTATTACAAGCACAACAAATTGCCAATTACAATCGGCAGTGGTTTTTTAGTCAAGATTTTTTTAATTTAATTACTACCGAATTAAAAACAAATTTAAAATTGGCGTTTGAAGAACTTGACCAATGCAACAATTATAAACCATGGATTGATCGATGGGTCGATGCATTATCCTATCCAACAGTGGTTGAATTTTTAAACACAAATCAAGATCATGGCGCACCAAATAAAGATACAGTTGACCAAGCACTGCAACTGGCACAAAATAAACTAGCAAAGATTGCAAACAAGAATAAAAGTTAATTCATACCCACTAACAACAACTACAAATTCCGTTTAGGCTAAACAATCCAAGGGTTACTTACTTGTGGCCACGTAATAACCTGCCCAGTCTTTAGGGCAGCCGCCCAATAATCGTTGTTCCATTGCATCATAATACTTCTCCATGTCGGGGCCTGCGTTCTTACACAATGGTATTAAGGATAACGCCTTTTTCCACTCGCCTGCATAATACAATTCAATAAATTGTCTATGCTGTTCCGTTTCTTCATGTATAGCAAAGATGCAAACTGGTTCTGTTTTGCCTTTAACGGCAATGTTGTCTAACTCCCACAGCGTAAAATGATCCTTGACCAATTTAGCTGTAGTTTCACTTATAATCATTAATACACCATAGCCTTTGGTTTGACTTTCTAAACGTGCAGCCAAACTAACTGGATCACCTAGCACATCATATCCAAACTTGGTCTTGGCGCCAATATTACCCACAACAATCTCTCCAGTGTTGACCCCAGCTCCCATGCCCACAGGTGGCTTGCCTAACACAGCAAGTTCTTGATTGAATCCTTTAACTGCTTCGATCATTTCCAATGCTGTTTGTACAGCACGACGGGCATGATCCGGATCGTCAATAGGTGCTCCGTGTATGTGTAGGCTAGCATCTCCAATGAACTTGATCAGTGTACCGTCATTCTTCAAGATAGGAACGCTTAATGCTGTCATGTAGCTGTTCATAATCTTGGTGAAATCTTCTACACCAGCTTCACCGTAGCTTTCACCCAGTGCTGTAAAGTTACGCATGTCGGTCATAACAACACTCAGCATTTTCTTTTCGCCTCCCAGTTTGATCAGTTCTGGATGTTGTTGTAAGCGTTCTACAATTGTTGGATTAACATAACTACCAAATTGTTTTTTAATTTGTTGCTTCTGTAGGAATTCACTTACAAACTTAACCCCATAAGCGTGAAGCATAACAAGAACAAGGCCAGCCACCGGAAGACTTGCGTCCACGAGCCAAGAATAGCTGCTGTAAGCAAAACTGCAAAGAGGTATAATAGAACCAATAATAATAACACTTGATATAATGCCAACATAAGTCCACCTTGTTAAAAATAGTAATACTATGCCTAATCCAGCCAGAACTAGAATTTCAGCACCATCTGCCCAGTCAGGACGAGTGATTGCCGGACGATCTCGATTAGCAATCACAGTACCCAATATGGCCGCTTGTAAATCCTGTGGCAACATCTCGCCCAGGCTTGTAGCTACAGGGTTTGCGAGTCCTTGTGCTGACACACCAACAATAACAATTTCGCCATCAAAGTCCCTGGGCAAGTCAGTCAAGCTATAACGTTCTGGTTTTAAACTCCAGTCAATCCATATACGACTTAGGCTATCTGTAGACACAGGACCAAACTTTGGAATACGCATTTTCTCAACGCCCTGCTCGTTGACCTTAACTTGGAATGTTGTGTCACCTGCGGCCACACGAAGTGTTTCCATAGCAAGGCTTGGGTATAGTCGACCATTGTGTGCCACAACCATGGGCATTCTACGAACAACCCCGTCAACTTCGGGTAGTGTGTTTACAATACCAATGCCTGCGGCTGCAGATTCAATGCCAGGTTGGTTGGCAATAATGCCTGGGTATGTTACAAAAACATCCAGACCGTAAGGTCCAATAACAACAGAACCAGGATTGCGGGCCACATTTCTACTAGTTGTTGACCCCACCGAAGGAAGAATGGTTGGGTATTGTCTAAGTGCTTGAATGTATGCATCGTCGCGTCCCATACGATCACGATCAGGAGTGAGGATATTGAACACAACAAGACCAGCATTGCGAGAGTATAAATCTCTAATGAGCTTACCGTATATATCACGGGAAAAAGGGAATTGACCATATCGTTCTAGTGCTTTCTCGTCTATATTTACTACACTTACACCTATGGTTTCAGCGGACCGGCTGGTAACTAATGTGTCAAAATAGCGTAGACGGACGCTTTCAACAAATACAGGATCTGCTACTCGCAAACCCGCAACCAATGCTAATGTAATTACCGCAGTCCACGGGCTTGTTAATATCTTTTTTAACATAGAGTATTTAATCAAAAAAAAAAGGCCTCGAAAGGCCCTTTAAAATATAATACGTAGTCAGCTTGTTGTAGTTATTATACTGACGTAGTATTTAAGAATTGGTCTTAAAAAATAAACTGCGTATACACTCTGAAGCTACTGGCGAATATAGTTATATGTTCCACAGCTAGAACTACACTGTATATTCATGCTACCTGTATTGCTTTGTGTAGGATTAGTCTGCTGAACATTAACGGTGGCACCGTTGGTTCCGTTTAAGTTTAGTTGGAATGTTTTATCTGCTCCTGATCCACCCGACTGTTCAGCGGTTATAGTGTTGGCATTATTAGTAGTTCCTGCTCCGCCAGTGATGGCCATTGAGTGATTGCCCGACCCATTTTGTGTAATATTAACATTGTTGGCACTGCCGTTTAAGTTTTGTATTGCGGCTGTATGATTACCGGCACCTTGTTGTAAAATGTTAACCCCGTTGTTAATGCCCGAGGTAATTTCAACATTGGCAATTTTTTTACCAGAATCCTTTTGGTCAATGGCAATTAAGGTGTTGTCGACACCACCATTTTTCCCCAAGGTTACTGTGGCATCGTGTGCTGTTCCGTCTTGTGCAATTACCACCGTGTTATAACTACCAACTTGATCAATGCTGATACTATTGTCAGCGGCCCACGCACTAAACGCTAGAAAAAATAATAGGTATCTCATGTTAGTTTTGTTTAAGAGTTATGGTCGTGGTGCCACCGGTGTTTACACGATTCTTAAACTCCAACACTCCTTGTGTCATGTAGATAGTTGAATTTTGATTTTTGGGCACAGTTACACTTTGAGTGTTTGATCCATCATTACGACTTAGTGTTACACTCATATCATCTACTTCGGCTACGATGCCGGTGGTGGCTTTATAGTCTGGTAGCAGGCCGCTGACAGTTTTGTTTAATAAATTAAGTTCTGCAACCATTTGTGCGTTGATCAAATCAAGTATGTTGGCCAAGAAATCTTGATCTAATAGATTTTGACTCAGCTTGTCTTTGAAGGCAGGTTCTTGTCGATCGAAGGCATTGACTAATCCTGCCTCTTTGAGAAAGTCCACATCAAGGGCACCCTTGGCTTGGATTTTATTTGAATTTTGGGTTTCTTTAAGTTCTTTAGGTGGTGCCACAATCAACATGTTGTTGATAGCGTCTATGTTGATATTTATTACCACTGGTTTGGTAGGCATCTGGCCGCGTGTTTCTACCTTGGTAACTTGGAATGGTTGATTTAATATTACAAAGCCAGCGTCATTGGTCACAGAGATTTCACCAGTCTTACAATCACGGGCCACATCTACCCAACCAAATGGGCAACTGGGTAGTAGGATAATTGTGCTGGCACCAAGTTCGTCTACTGTGGCAGTAAAGTCTGTACCGCGAACGCCCACAGTAGCAGTAGGAGTATTAACAGCTACGTTCTGCGGATTATTTTTAGCAATCTGCCCTGAGGCATAGCGAACTGTGCCCGATGCTATATTAATTGCTAGTTTGCCGCTTTTGCTTGATTTTGGGTCATAGACAAAGTCATCTATGACCAATTTTGAATTTTCGTTTACTTGGACTTGTGTATTGTCCTGAAAAGTTATACCTACTTTACCCCTAAGAGTTTTTACCTCGTCCTGCATTTCCACTCCGGTTCCCTTGGTACCCGGAAGTGTTGTTTTTGATCTTTGTATCGAGGGTGGTGAGTTTTCTTGAGCCGTAATTGTTCCGATTGCGGCGTCGCAAGTCACACATATACTCAACAAGAGTGCGGAAATTATCAGGTTGCATAGATATGCTCCGTTTTGCATATTTATAACACCCAGTCCTCTACCTTGACCCACGCAACTTCCTTGTCGTATTTTAAGGCAAAGAAACTGTTGTAGGAATTGGTTTCCCACATGGTTATAACAACTTGACCCTTACCGGTAAGCAGTTCACAGCCGTGCTCCTGGGCTTCAAAGCCAATGGTATCTCGGTCACAATTATGTTTGAGATAGTACGAATACATCTTGATAGTTTTGTTCATGATGTATCCAATTATCTAGCATTTTGATTAATTGTAAACGAGTTTGTGCTACCCACACTCTTAATATTGGCCGTGTTGTCCGCGGCTGTACCTTGTTGCGTTACACTTACAGTATTACTTGAGCCATTGAAATCAAGTGTTGTGGTATGGCCAGTTGCTCCGCCACCAGTCTGATTAACCGTATAACTGTTAGTAGCACCCACGCTAGTTATACTGGTGTCGTGACTATTGCCAGTTTGATTAACTGTAGCACCATTGCCACCACCACCTGTCAGGCTGATGCTTTGTGTGTTACTGTCACCAACTACCGTGGAAGTGTAAGCATTGTTGGCTCCGCCGCTTGTGGTCACGCCGATGGTGTTGGTATTGCCGACCAAGTTTAGGTTAGCCGACGCATTGTTTCCTGTCTGAGTAATTCCAACTGTGTTGCTGGCCGCTGTGCCGGTGTTGGCATTATTCATGTTGATTATGCCAGCGGCACTATTACCAGTTACGCTGTAGTTTACAGTGTTACCGGTTGTGCCAGTGCCAGTGCCCCGGTTAATGCCCAGGCTCAAGGTATTACTTGATCCTGTTTGCGTTACTGCCACATTGTTACCGTCGCCAACAATCTTGGCCGGGGTGGTATTGCCTGTGCCCACGCCCTGTATGCCTCGAACTACGTTGCTAGTTCCGTCCTGTGTAACTGCGATGGTAGAATTATCACCGGTTTGATCGATGTAAATGCTATTGTCTGCAGCAAATGCTAGACCCGTTATCAGCATCACAGCTGATAGCAGAATTGTGGATAATTTTCTCGGCAATCCACCACGGCCTGTTAAGCTCTGTTTCATTTTTTATTTTCCTTGAGATCTTGGTCTCTTTGGTTCTTCCTTCTGTGGCTCTACTGCTGGTGCTACCGCTACTGGTGCCACTACAGTAGCCGGCTGAACAACAAGTTCAGATTTTTTAAAATCCCAAACTCCTTTGCGTTCACCTTCTTTGATCAGTTCAACCACTGCGGCCTCGATAGTGGCCTTGACAGCCAAGGTACCGGGTTCGTTGATGGTCAAGCCTGTTTCAAATTCAAACATACTAGCAGTCGGGCTAAGTGAGTTACTGGCACCACCAAAAATCTGACTGGTAATATTTTTATTGTCAATATATTTTAATACAGCAACACTATCAGCAGTGCTGTAAACTATTTTAGTTACACTAATGGCTGCTAGCACCTTGCCGGTGTTGACACTGATGGCTCTAAGGCTAATTGTTACTGTGTCCTTACTGTACTGTGTTTGTGGTCCAATACCCAAGAATCTATAAGCGGCACCGCCAGACTCTGTGCCAGAGTCGTAGCCAATCACGCCACCTTCCATGATTATGCCAGCAAACAGCAATGGCATCAGTGGTTTGGCATCTTTGCCTTCGTAGGCTTCACGCATCTGACGTATGATAGTGCGTTCTTTGGTTATGGCATCTATGTTCACACGCTCAACTACCTCAAACCATGTGCCACGTCCAACATCTTGTAGGGCTTTGATTAAGAATACTTCGCCTCCTTGTGTGACTGCTGTGCTCAAGCTGGCAATGCCAGGCGTAGGTTTACGTTGTCCTGTTTTGTCGGCAAAGCCGTAAACGGCTACAGTGACTCGTTTACCAGCCGGTGCTGGCAAGGTGTCAAACTCTTTTTGCAACTTGTTGGCAGCCACCTCGGGCTTGTACTCGTAGCCCATTTTTTGTGTCATGGCACAACCAGATAAGATCAATGCAGAGAGGACGATTAATATTTGTTTCATTTAACTTCCAAACTGGAACGAGCCAAGTGGGACTGTGACCGTAGTTTGATTACCTACACTGTCAGTTACCTGTAGATAAATGTTGGTACTATCCTTACTCCAAAATATAGTATTGCCTTCAAAGTTAAGTGTGCCAGAGCAACCTACACTGTTACTGGCAGAACAATTATTATTGGCAAACATGGCCGTGGCCAAGTTTTGACTAATTTGAGCATAGACACGACTTTCTAAGTTATTCATAAATTTGGCAATGTTTGTATTGGCCGCATCGGATTTGGCCTTGTCAAGTGCGGCTTGAATATCCTTGGCCACTTGCTGTCTACGAACAAACTCTTGATTCTCTATAGTGAGGACGTGACTGCTATATCCAATGCCGTTGAAGCTTGGACTTTTAAAAGTGTAGTCAATTATGGGTGATGCAACCGCGGCAGAAGATAGCCATAGGCTAACCAGACCGAGTATTTTATTCTTATTATTATGCATACTCTAGCTCCTGTTAGTATTTAACCGGATCTAGAACAATTTAGTAGTGGGTTTTACAAATCTTTGTTTATTTGCTGTTCAGCTTCAACCCGCTCGTGATCAATAGTTTTACCACGTAGATGTAGCACAGTGTTGACCTTTTGATTCAGACGAATCAAGTCATTGTCCAGCATACGGATACGATCAATAAGTGCTATTAGAACGGCATTGGCATCTGAGATTACTGGCTTAATTTCTGTGGTGGCCCAGGTCCACACATACTTGATAATAAAGCCCATGCCAACTGCCATGACAATTGGAAAGCCATATTTGTTTACCAAGTTTACTATGTCACCCATTACATCAACCATCCTACAACAGCACCTGCTACAAATGCAATCATAGCAAATTTAGCCAAATCACTATCTCGCCAAATTGCTTGATGATTTAAATATTCCTGTGTATTTTTTGGTAAACTTTCGTACCAACCATCCCATTTATTCATTATCAACTCCATCTCGTAAAAACTTTTCCAGCGGATCTACTTTGATCAACATAGCACGACCATTGACCTTAGCAACTTTAAAATAATCGCCAGCCCTCCAGCCCAATGCATCTACATCAAGTTCTGAATCTAGTAAGATCTTGCGAGGCTCCAAGTCCCACTCGTAATCATAGTATCTCATTTGACACCTTTGATAACTCACTGAGCCTATCGGCACATTTGCGAATATCTTGACTTAACTCGCCAACTCCAATGTTCTGTTCAATTAATCTAGCAATATCGTGTAAACGAATAACTGCATATTCAAGTTCAAAGTCCATTAGTCTCTCCTTGCGTCCGTCTTGCCGTCTGCACGGGCAATACGATCAGTATCAGGTTTAAGACCCAAAGCGTTACTAACAATGGTATCGATACGGATAACATCATGATTCATTGTTTTAACACGGTTGTCAAGAGCTGTAATAATGCCAGCCATACCTTTTACAGCTGATAGGACACCGGCTAATAGTAGTTTGATTGTGAGATATACAAAGTAGCCACCAGCTAGAGCAGCCGCAATTGGGAAACCCAGATCCCCAATGATCTTGAAAACTTCATTCATACCTAGCTCCTTTTTAGAGTCTTATTATTATGTAGGTATTTATCTAGTTTAGATTTTTGGTATTACTGGACTCCAATTTTCAGATAAAGTCATGGTTTTTAAGAGGTCTATACGAGTTTGTAAATCTTGATAAAATGAGTCAACTTCGCCGCCCCATTTACCTACCAGTTGTTCTATGGCTTGTTCGCAATAGTTCCAGTTTTTTTTAGCATAATTTTTAATCAAATTTGCATGTAAATTTTTAAGATTTTCTGTTTCTTCCAACTCAGTAATAGGAATGTTTTCAATTAAACAGCAGGCAGTATGGGTTGAACCGTCTGGAAGACTAAACGTATCTAAGTCTAATACTGTGTATTTTTCTCTTATTTCTGCCGAATTCTCTTTAAATATTATGTTCATCTGTGATCCTCTGTAAATAGTTATCATGACATTTGCCTTTGATTTAATTTCTGACCTCCATGTTGAAACTTGGGACAGCTTTGACTGGACCGGGCAGGCTACCAGTCCGTACTGTGTTGTTGCTGGAGATGTAGCACGTGATCGCCAACGTCTATTAGACGCATTGGCCCATCTTGGCAAATGTTATCCAGGTGGCGTTTTTTATGTTGATGGCAACGAGGAACACAAAGATTATCTTGATGATCTAGGTGCTAGTTACCAAGATTTAGCCCGAGATATAGATGCCATACCAAATGTAGTTTACATGCAAGACAATGTGATTATTGTCAATGGTGTGGCTATCTTAGGTACCAATGCTTGGTGGACCTATGACTTTGATACGTCTATAGACGTAGATACCAGCATACAATCTATTCAAGATCATTTTGGTATTAATAATTCGGCGGCCACAAACATTATGGGTGTAGCTTACAACGATGCGGCTTACATGATCAACAGTGTGCGCAAGTTACAGACTCACCGAGAAGTAGGCGCTATAGTCTTAGTAAGCCATACTGTTCCGGCACCTTGGATTATTAGACACGACACAGACCTGGCAGGCAATTGGAGATTTAACGGCATGGGCAATAGTCATATTACCCGAGCCATTGACGAAGATACTGAAAATAAGATTAAAATGTGGTGCTTTGGCCACTATCACAGACCGGTAAATCAACAACTAGGCGGAATAGAATATTTTTCTAACCCTCGTGGTCGTGGCAATACTGATTGGTGTCAACGTGCCTACTATCCAAAAAGAATAGAAGTAAAACTTTAAATTGTTTCAGGTTCTAGTTTGATTTGCAAGGGATAATCACGGCTACGAGCACATACTGTAACTTCAATTCCCTTTTGTTCGGCAATTTCATATGGTAATACCGCTACCACAGCCGACCCGGACTCATGAATATTTTGTGTAATTTCCAATGCTGTTTGTTCGTTGTAATTAAACGAATCCAACAGGGTTTCAATCACAAACTCCATAGGTGTAGTATTGTCATTGAGATAGATAATCTTAAACATAGGAGGTTCAGCAAGACCTTGATTAATTTGTATTTTTGTTACAGTTCCTGCTTGTGACATTTTTGATCCTTTGATGTAGTGGAGAGCAAAATACCCTCCACTGTATTTACTTTATTATACTATTTTGTATAGGTGATCGCAATAGTCTTTGGCAGAAGTGCCTCAGGAACCTGGCGTTCTAAACTGACAGTAAGAATACCATCTCGACTTACAGCATTGGTTACTTCTACATAATCTGCCAGGGTAAATGTGCGTATAAAACGACGAGCACTAATACCTTGATGTTCATATAGATGTCCTTCTGGCAAGTCAGTTGAAAGCTTCTCACCTGTAATGATCAATTGACCTTCATTGACATTAACTGTAACCTCACCTTCAGTAAAGCCGGCCACAGCTACTTCAATTGAGTAGGTGGTATCACCAGTTTTTACAATATTGTAAGGTGGATAGTTAGTTGTTGAAGCAGCCGCAGTATCAATTTGATGCATCATACGATCAAATAATTTGTCTACACCGATTGAGTTGCGATAGAATGGACTAAGGTCCAGAGTTGTGATTTTTGTCATTGTTTTCTCCTTTAAATTAAGCAAGTGACATACTGTGGACCCGACCATCGGCATCCACAGTATTATTTATGAAACTAAATTACATCATACCGGGCATGCCGCCCATACCGCCCTGTGGTGCACTACCTTCTTTACTAGGAATCTGCGCAATTGAGCAGTCAGTAGTAAGGATTAAACCAGCAATACTTGCGGCATTAACTAGTGCTGTCTTAGTAACTTTAGTAGGATCAATAACACCTTGCTCTACCATGTCACCATAAGTACCCGTTGCGGCATTGTAACCATAGTTGCCGGTCTTGCTGGCAATTTCATTAATGATTACATCAGCAGGATCACCTGCATTAAACGCGATACAACGTGCAGGCTCTTCTAAAGAACGCAATACAATGCTAATACCAGCTTGTTGATCTGCGTTGATGCCTTTTAAGCCTGAGATTGCTTGTTTAGCACGGATTAAGGCTACACCACCACCTGCAACAATGCCATCTTCAACAGCGGCGCGAGTAGCGTGGAGTGCATCATCAATACGATCCTTCTTCTCTTTCATTTCTGTTTCAGTAGCGGCACCAACACGGATAACAGCAACACCACCTGCAAGTTTGGCCACACGCTCTTGCAACTTTTCTTTGTCGTAGTCGCTGGTAGCTTCTTTGACCTGTGTGCGAATTGCCTTAACACGAGCTTCAATTGCAGTCTTATCACCAGCACCGTCAATGATGATGGTGTTTTCTTTGTTTACTTCAACACGAGCAGCCATACCTAAATGCTCAACTGTGGCCTTATCAAGTGTAAGACCCGTTTCTTCTGCAATAACTTGTCCGCCTGTTAGGATCGCAATGTCTTCCAACATGGCCTTACGACGATCACCGAATCCCGGAGCCTTAACAGCACAGGTCTTTAAGACACCACGCATGTTATTAACTACCAAGGTGGCCAATGCTTCGCTTTCTACATCTTCAGCAATGATCAACAAAGGTTTACCAGCTTTGTTAACCGCTTCAAGTATTGGAATCAAGTCGCGAATATTGCTAACTTTTTTATCAACCAACAAAATAAACGGACTTTCTAGTACAGAGACCTGTTTATCTGGATTGTTGATAAAATACGGACTCAAATAACCGCGGTCAAATTGCATGCCTTCTACAACGTCTAGTTCGTTTTCGAGACCTTTGCCATCTTCAACGGTAATTACACCTTCTTTGCCAACACGTTCCATTGCTTCAGCAATGATATTACCAATGTTTGCATCACTGTTAGCACTGATACTACCAACTTGTGCAATCTCTTTGGTAGTTGTGCATGGCTTACTGATTTTTGTAAGTTCTGATACCGCGGCAATGACTGCTTGATCGATACCACGCTTGAGATCCATTGGGTTATGGCCAGATACCACATACTTCATGCCTTCCTTGACAATGCTTTGTGCCAGGACTGTGGCTGTGGTTGTACCATCACCTGCATTGTCTGCTGTGCGGCTGGCTACTTCCTTGACCATTTGTGCGCCCATGTTAGCAAGTTTATCTTCTAACTCAATTTCCTTGGCCACTGTAACGCCGTCTTTGGTAACTGTTGGGCCACCAAAACTGCGTTCAATTACCACGTTACGACCCTTAGGTCCAAGAGTAACTTTAACTGCGTCTGCCAATACATTAACGCCTTCAACTAATTTGTTGCGACCGTGATCGCCGAATACTACTTGTTTTGCTGTCATAATATTTTCCTTATTCTACAATTGCCATTACATCATCTTCTTTGAGGATGAGGTATTCTTCACTATTGACCTTGACTGTTTGTCCAGCGTGTTTGCTAAACAACACACGGTCACCAATTTTTACGTCCATTGGTACTACCGTACCATCTTCAGTAACACGTCCACCACCTGCGGCCAATACTTCTCCTTGGCTGGGCTTTTCTGTGGCCGCATCTGGAATAATAATTCCAGATTTAGTAGCAGTTTCGGCTTCTAATACCCGAATAACAATACGATCTTTGATCGGTTTTAAATTCATTCTGACTCCTTTAAATTATGAATGATAATACCACAACAATACATTATAACACAGACAAAGGTGTGTGTCAACAACTGTGTTGTTAATTTTGAATAGATTTTTGGGAGTATGACGCTAGGTCACGTAGGTGTGCTTTGACATATAATTTCTCCTTAAAAGTAAGCAAGTAATCTAATAGACCCCACCCGGGCATCTACATGTATATTTATAACACTTTTACCACCGTCTGTCAACAATTTGATACTCAAACTTGGAATTCCAAGTTGTAGCAAATACAGTATAGTGTTGGTCTTTGTCAAAGGCCAATCTATGTGTATATTTTATTGTTTTTTGAGTGTAAGGAATATTGTAGCGTGTTGCCCAATCCACAATATCAAGTCGAATACTATTTAAAACATACCCGTAACTGTCATTCTGGGGCAACGGAAATTCTATAAACACATTAGTATAGTTTTTTAGGCAGTTGTTGATCGCGAAGGCGTTTACGTAGGCGAGCTTTAGCAGAACCTTTTTTGCGTTTGCGTTCTGTGGTAGGTTTTTCGTAGGTTTCTCTGGCACGAAGCTCGTCTAGTAACCCATCTTCTTGTATTTTTTTCTTGAATTTGCGGAGAGCCTGGTCTACCTTGCCATCAACAACTTTAACTCCTCGCTTGTACTCTTTCATGCATTGCCTTGTATCAGTGTCATAGGAGTATTTACCTGGGTTTTATTGATAGTAACTTGCAAAATATTGTTCTTTCGATAGTGCGGCAGATCAAACATGTGCGGTAACAAGATGCGTTCCAGTTCATTATGCAGGCCGCGGGCACCTGTTTTGGTTTTAAGTGTGCGCTCGGCTATAAGCTCTAGACTTTCTGCATCAAACTGCAATTCAACACCATCTTCTTCAAATAACCACTGATATTGTTTAACAAAATTACCGCGTATCTGGGTGAGAATACTAATCAACTGTTCTTTATTAAGATTTTCCAAGGTTACATAATTGCTAAATCGACCTACAAATTCAGGAATCATACCGTACTTGACCAGATCATCCGGAGTCACTGGTTCATTTGTTGTGTCGGCTATAGATGGCAACTGCGCACCAAATCCCATACTAGTTCCCTGAATGCGACGTTGTATAATTTCGTTCATGCCTACAAAAGCGCCGCCGGCAATAAACAAAATATTAGTAGTATCAATTTCTACGGTTTCACTGCTGTTGGTTTTTCTAGTTCCATGCGCTGGTATACGGCATTTGGTTCCTTCAATTAATTTAAGCAAGGCTTGTTGTACTCCTTCGCCAGACACATCTTTGGTTACCGTAGAGCTTTCACTTTTTCTGGCAATTTTGTCAATTTCATCCAAGAATACAATGCCACGCTGACAACGGTCTACGTCACCATCGGCGGCTGTGTATAATCTAGTGATCATACTTTCAACATCGTCACCCACGTAACCAGCTTCGGTCAAGCACGTGGCATCGGCTACCACAAATGGTACATTGAGATACCTAGCCACAGTACGAGCCAGTAATGTTTTACCTGTGCCGGTTGGGCCAAGCATTAGTATGTTGGCTTTTTGTACGTCAGTACCGGATCGTTTGATGCGTTTGTAATGGTTAACCACTGCAACTCCAAGCATAATTTTGGCTTGACTTTGCCCAATCACATATTGATCAAGATAATCTTTTATATCTCTAGGATCAGGAATGATGACAGGGTTGCCTGTGGCTTGTTTAACTGTTTTGCTATCTTTTAATAAATTGCCGCAGAGATCTACACATTCATTACAAATAGCCACCTTGTGACTTACAATTAATTTACCAACGCGATCTTTATGCTTGTCACAAAAACTACAATGAGCTAGAGCCTCTGACATGATCATGCTTCGTTTAGTCGTTGTTCAATACTAGTTCGTTCGGCTTCGCTTAACAGATCAAGATCATATTCACCAGATTTAATTTTTTCAATCAGATGATCAATGTAGGCTCGGTCATACGCATGTTGGTCGCTTAAGGCCTTGTCTACTTCAATCCAGATGTTACCATTAAATTTATACAACGCACTTGGCAATCGATCTACACGCAAAAACATATCGCCTTTGTTAGGATTATCTGGAAATTGTAAGCCAAATCCCTTGACTTCCCCTGCGTGTGGAGTGTTATCGGCTACTAGGCCAAGTTGGTCTTGGTAATCAGGATGGTAGTCAGGGTGGTTCCATGGTAATTCATTAGTATGTCCGGCATTGTGCAATAATCTATGTTTTTTAATTGTTTCGTCGGGGTTTGCTAATTTCCAAGCCCGTTGAGCTTCTTTTTCTGCTAGAGTTATTCCGTCTTCGTGATCGTCGAGCTCAAGAGTATTTTCAACTACAGTTTCTTTGTTGTCATTAAACACCTGCGGTTGTTCTACAAACATCCACCCTGGTGGATGAGGATCTATCGATCGCATCTCAGAGTCTGCAAATAACGATTCTTTAACAATTATTTCGCCTGTTGGTAGATCATCTTTGACTGTTTCACGAATTTGTTCGATCTGATGGTCAGTTAATGGACCATCATCTGGTTCATAGGCAGGAATATCCGTCTCACGATCAAATACTGGTTCAAGAGTGTCGTCTATGAACGCATTGTCTTCTCGTTGTTTATCCCAAAAACGTGCTCGAGTTTTAGCATGATCAAACCAGGACTCTACTGATTCTTCCTCTGCATCTTCTTGCTCT
>Ga0114964_10001378_pt1 | contig 17757 bp, 9 predicted proteins | sample C_131016_MF_Meta_FD_92638 | JGI IMG/M metagenome (GOLD analysis project Ga0114964, IMG submission 92638) | Freshwater microbial communities from Lake Croche, Canada to study carbon cycling - C_131016_MF_MetaG | ecosystem: Environmental > Aquatic > Freshwater > Lake | place: Lake Croche, Canada... | reverse complement strand
TATTCAGGCTATTTGGCAACCGTAACCTCTGCTGATGAAAATGCATTTATAAAACAAATATTAAGTGCCGATGCTTGGATGGGAGCTTCAGATGATTTTTCTCAAATTAACATGGCTACTGGTACAAGTACTTTCGCCAATCAAACTGCATCAGAAGGAAAATGGTACTGGGTAACAGGACCAGAAGCAGGTACAAATTTTAGTGTTAATAATACCCCTACAACTACCTCAGTTTCGGGACGATTCAGCAATTGGGCTTCAGGAGAACCTAATAATGGTGGTGGATCAGAACATTATGGACAATTTTTTTCTTCTAACAATGCATTATGGAATGACCTTCCTAACAGTTATCCATCAATTGCTGGTTATATTGTAGAATATGGTGGTTTGTCAACAGATACTGTTCAAACGCCAAGTTATTCTGTGATGATGTATATTGATGCAACACCTCCAGGAAATGCGTTGAGTTTTGATGGAACAAATGATTATGTATATACACCAACTTTAGTTACAAACCCAACAACATTTACTCTAGAAGCTTGGTTTAACACTACTTCAACTGCAGGTGGAGGAATAGTAGGATTGAATAACGCTCAAACCAATTCATCAACCCAATACGATCGTATTATTTATATAGGTACTGATGGTAAACTTAATTTTGGAGTTTTCAATGGCGCTACTAATAAATTAACTTCAAGTTTGGCATATAACGATGGTAAATACCACCATGTTGCTGCATCATTCAGCACATCAACTGGAATGAAATTGTATGTTGACGGCTTACTAGTTGCGAGCAATGCTGGTTATAATAGTGTTACAGCTTATAATGGTTACTGGAAAATAGGAGGCTTTAACAGTTGGGACGGTACCTCTTATTTAAATTGTAAAATTGATGAAGTGCGAATTTGGAACACCGTTCGAAGTCAGTCGGATATTCAAAATAACATGTACAATGTTATAGCTCCAACCCTTTCCGGTTTAAGTTATTATTATAATTTTGATCAAGGTATTACAGCTGGAACAAATACAGGAAACACCACACTTTTTGACCAAACATCGAATGGTAACAATGGAACGCTGAGCGGTTTTGGTTTGAGTGGAACTACTTCCAATTGGGTAGAAAGTTATGCAATGGTAGTTCCAAAGTCAACTAGTACAAATGCAATACTTTATAACGGTTTCACTGCAAACTGGAGTGCTTCAACCGTTGGAAGTTTTTATAATTATATTTTAGATGTTGCTACAAATGCTGGATTTACGTCATTTGTTACCGGTTTTAACAATAAAGTTTTAGGTTCAGCAACTAGTTTTGTTGTAACAGGCTTAGTTGAAAATACAACCTATTATTGGAGAGTTAGAGCTGACAAAACAAGTGTAACAGGTCAAGGTGGTTATACTACACAAACAGTTTTAACAGCAAAAGAACCAATAAATATTACGTCAACAACAACAACTAATTCGTTCAATTTATTAACCAATTCAGCCATTATTGTTGATCCAAATCTTGCAATTAATTATTCTCAAAACATAAATGGTTTCAGAGTAGTAATCAATACGAATAAACAAGATGGAGATATTTTAGCTTATACAGGAACGTTACCATCAGGAATAACTCCAGTAGCTTATAATGCTTCAACAGGAGTTTTGGCCTTTACAGGAACAACATCGTCAGCAAATTGGGAAACGTTCTTAAGAACAGTTACTTTTAGAGCCTACAAAAACAGCGGCGTTGCAAGAGGAATCTCTTTTTCTGCTGGAGCTTTAAACTCGTTTAGTAATGGCCATTTTTATGAATATGTTCCAGCGAGTAATATCAGTTGGACAGATGCTAAAATTGCTGCTGCCGCTAGAACGCAAATAAATTATTCAGGCTATTTGGCAACCGTAACCTCTGCTGATGAAAATGCATTTATAAAACAAATATTAAGTGCCGATGCTTGGATGGGAGCTTCAGATGATTATTCTCAAATTAACATGGCTACTGGTACAACTACGTATGCCAATCAAGGCGCTTCAGAAGGAAAATGGTATTGGGTAACAGGACCAGAAGCAGGGACTAATTTCTGTAGTTCTAATACACCAGCTGTCCCAGTTTCAGGAAGATTTAATAATTGGGCAACGGGAGAACCTAATAATTCTGGAAATAATGAACATTATGGACAATTTTATTCTTCTAATAATGCATTATGGAATGACCTTTCTAACACGCAAGCAATTTCTGGTTATATTGTAGAATATGGTGGTTTGTCAACAGATATTGTTCAAACACCAAGTTACGCTTTAACGATGAATGTTTTGGCATCCGAGCCAGGAAATGCGCTTAACTTTAATGGGACAAGTAGTTCTGTAACAATTCCAGATGCCAATTCTTTAGATTTAACTTCAAATTATACAATTGAAGCATGGATTAAACCAGAATCATTTACATCTTTGGGTGGTATTGTTAGTAAATATCAGTCGCCATCAGGCAGTGGGTACTTTTTAAGATTGACCGGTAATTCTCCTTACAATGGGATTAGTTTTGATGAAATGACTACAGCAAATGGTGTATTAACGGCTAATAAATGGTATCATATAGCTGCTGTGAATAGTAATGGAACTAGAACACTTTACATTAATGGCGTAATTGTACCTTTAACTGGAACTGCTGGTACTGTAATTGCGAATTCAGATCCTATAAGAATAGGTTGTGATTATAGTAATCGTTTCTTTAACGGAAACATTGATGAAGTACGTATATGGAATGTTGCTCGTAATCAATCACAAATTGTTGCCAACATGAATGGACCAATTTCGCCAACAACCGCTAATTTAGTTTCATATTATAATTTTAACGAAGGAATAACTAATGGAGCAAATACGGGGTTAACGACACTTTACGACCAAACTTCTAGTTTAAATAATGGTACTTTAATCAACTTCAATTTGAGTGCAGGCACTGTTACTAACTGGGTAGAAAGTTATGCAATGGTAGTACCAACAACTACTGCTGCAACAAGCAAATATTCCTTAGGATTTACTGCGAATTGGACCGCTCCTTCTAATGGAACTACAGATAAATACTTTTTAGATGTAGCTACAGATGCAGCGTTTACTTCATTTGTTTCTGGTTATTCTAACAAAGATGTTGGAACCGTAACTTCATTTGCTGTAAATACAGGACTGTCTGCAAACACTACCTATTATTATAGAGTTCGTGCAGAAAAAGCTTCGGTTACAGGAACAGGTGCTAATTCTAATACAACAAGTGTTACAACAAACACAATTGAAACATTAGTTGCAAATGCTGCTTCCAACAGAACATCTGTTAGTTTTACCGCCAATTGGTCAGCACCAGCAGTTCATAATATTTCAGCTTATTTATTAGATGTTTCAACAGTTTCAAATTTTGCAACTTTTGTTTCTGGTTATAATGGATTGTCTGTAACTGGATTGTCACAATCCGTTACGGGATTATCAGCAAACACTCAGTATTTCTATAGAATTAGAGTTTCTGGTTATAACAATTCAAATACCATTGCAACTTCTACAAATGCTCCTTTTGGGAATATAGCAACGTCTGCAATATCAGTTTGTCTTAATGGAACACAACCAACAATAACCTTTACAGGATCTGGAAGCGTTGCTCCTTATACCTTTACTTATACTATTAATGGTGGAAGCAATCAAACTGTAACTACTGCTTCGGGAAATTCAGTAACTGTTTCAGTTCCGACAACTACTTCAGGAGTATTTACGTATTCTTTAGTAAGCGTAACCGATGCTAGTAGCGGCACCAATTCACAAACAGGATCTGTAATGGTAACTGTACATGACTTACCTGTTCCAACATTCAGTTCAGCCACTGCTGCTGCAATTTGTTCTTCAATAAATACAACTTACACCACTCAAAGTGGACAAACTAATTATAGTTGGTCAGTTCCAGGAACATTAAATACCGATTATACCGTTTCATCTGGTGGGGTTGGAACCGGTTCTTCAACGGTAACATTAAAATGGTTGACATCTGGTAGCAAAACAGTAACTGTAAATTACACCTCTTCAGCAGGTTGTACGAATAATAGTCCTGCAAGTACCACTACTTCAGTTGCTATAACTCCTACAGTTGCTGCCATAACAGGTACAACCACTTCCACAGTAGGATTATCAACTTCACTATCTAACACAACTGTTGGAGGTGTTTGGAGTTCTTCTAATGCTGCAATAGCTTCTATCAATTCATCTGGAGTTGTAACTGCTGTTGGGCAAGGAACGGCAACAATTACTTACACCGTTACAGCTGGAAGTTGTAGTGATTTTGTAACCACAACGTACACAGTAAACGCTGCACCATCACCAACTATTACTGCGGTATCACCAACGAATCCAGTAGTAGGCGCTACGATAACAGTTACAGGTACTAATTTTTCAGGTGCTTCTTTAGTTACCGTAGGAACATATCAAGTGGCTTTTACAGTGGTATCAGCAACAGCTATTACTTTTGCACTGCCTTCAGGAACCGGAACTAATTTAGCAGTTGCTGTAACCACACCAGGAGGAACTGCTACAAGCTCAAGCCCTAATTTAATTACTTACAATACCGCTGGAGTGCCAACAATTACCTCTTTTACCCCAACCTCAGCAGGTTCAGGGCAAACAGTTGTAATAACAGGGACTAATTTAACCAATCCTACCACCATTACTTTCGGTGGAACTGATGTGGCAAGTTATACAGTAAATTCAGCTACTCAAATTACAGTTGTAATAGGTTCGGGAACTTCAGGAACTGTGGTAGTAACTACTGCAAATCCAACACCTGCATCAAAAACTGGTTTCACTTATCTTACTTGTAGTGGAAACCCAACACTTTATGCTGGTGGAAGTATGACAATATGTGCTTCACAAAATCCATTGAACATTACTACAGAAGCAAATGCATCTAACTATAGTGCTTTATTATGGACAACAAGTGGAAGTGGTACTTTTGCAAATAATACTACTGCAAATGCATTAACAACTACTACCTATTCTCCAAGTGCAGCTGATATATCATCTGGCTCAGTTAGATTAACTTTAACTGCAACTGCAAATTCAGGATGTTTAGATGCTTCTAGCTCTAAAGTTCTAAATTTAAACGCAGTAACAGTAGCAGGAAGTATTTCTCCTGCTAATGCAAATGTTTGTTTCGGATCTACTAGCGGTCTTTTAACTCTTACAGGTCATTCTGGAAATATTGTTCGTTGGGAAAGTACGGTTAGTCCTTTTACGACTTGGACTACCATTGCAAATACAACATCAACTTATACTTCAGGTGTGTTAACCGAAACCACTAAGTTTAGAGCAGTAATAAATAATAACAGTTGTGGCGAAGAAAATGCAACTCCTGCAACTATTTCAATAAAAACTTCTACTTATGATGGAGTTTCATGGAGCAACGGAACTCCAGACAGTTCTACTACAGTAATCTTTACTGGTAACTACACTATAAATAGCAATTTTAACGCATGCTCAATTAGAGTTGCTAACAATGCCGCAGTAACAGTTAACAGTACTAATAATGTGTATTTAAACGGAGCCATTACGGTTGAGTCAGGAAGTAGCTTTACAATGAATAACAGTACTAATTTATTACAATCAGATGCCTCAGCAGTGAATACTGGAAACATTGTAGTGAAAAGAAATACTTCACTAATCCGCCGTTTGGATCATACTTTGTGGTCTTCTCCTGTAACTGGTCAGAACTTATTATCTTTCTCACCAAATACTTTAGTAAATCGATTTTATGTGTACAACACTGAAACCAATAGCTATGTGAACACAGGATTATCTAATACTTCACTGTTTACTCCAGCAAAAGGTTTTGCAGTTCGTGCACCTAATAACCAATCTGATGTTACATCAGCAGAATGGACAGGAACCTTTACTGGTGTTCCAAACAACGGAACCAAATATTTTACATTAGCTACTAATGCATCTAATACTTTCAATTATAACTTAGTTGGAAATCCTTATCCGTCAACAATAAACGCTACTGATTTTTACAACGCCAATTCAACAAAAATTGGAGGAACTTTGTATTTCTATGCGCATACTTTAACTATGAATGCCAATGGTTTATTCCCAACAGGAACAAACTATGCTACTTGGACAGGATTAGGTGGTACAGCAGCAACATTGGGAGACGGACAAACTCCTGCAGAAATACCAAATGGAATCATTCAAGTTGGTCAAGGGTTTATAGTAAAAGCAATAGCAGCTGGAGATGTTACCTTTACCAACGCTATGCGAGTGGCTAACCTAGCAAATCAGTTTATGAGAACTAGTTCAACACCAGAAACACACCGCATGTGGTTGAATTTAAAATCAGATACCGGAGTAGACATCAACCAAATCTTAGTTGGATATATTGATGGCGCTACACAAGGAGTAGATGCTAATTTAGATGGATTGAGTTTTGGAAACACGGGAAGCTATTTGTATTCTAAAATTGAAAACAACAATTACGTGATTCAGGCGCGCAGCTTACCATTTGATGTAACTGATGAAGTTGCGTTAGGATTTAATTGTGCTACAGCTGGTAGTTATAAAATTAAACTTACAAATACCGATGGCTTGTTTGCTGGTACTCAAGATGTATTAGTTAGAGATTTATTAACCGGAACCGATACAAGCATAAAAACAACACCATATACTTTCACATCGGAAGCTGGAGTTTTTGACAACCGATTTAAATTGGTTTATACGCAAGCTTTAGGAATTCCTACAACTAGTTTTACAGATAATTCGGTTATAGTATACAGAAATACCGACTGGTTCCATGTAACTACTAAAGGAATTGAGATGAAGGACATTATGGTTTATGACATTTCTGGACGATTAATTTACAATCAAAAAGATATTAATGCTACCACAACAGTTCTTAATGGTTTAACAACTAGCAAACAAGTATTGTTGTTGAAGATAATTTCTAAAGAAGGTAGTACAGTAACAATTAAAGTAATCAACTAATATAAAAAGAGCGATGAATAATAATCATAATAATTACAAGAAAATTTTATTAATTACTTTACTTACTCCATTATTAGCATTGGCAGACGATCCGCTGCCAGCAGATTTTGGACCAAGTGGCGATCCAAACCCAGTTGATGCGCCTATAGATGTTAATTTATGGATTTTGGTTGTTGCTGGAATTATCTTTATAGGATATAAATTGTATTGCAAAAAAAAGATTTCAATTTAAGTGATACATTATTTTAGTAAATGCTTATTTGAATATTAAATTATTTTAAATAAGAGAGAATAATCGAGGGGACTTTTATTTTGGTGTGCAAGATTTATTTGCATTCCAAGACACAAAGTCCTCTCTTTTGTTTTAGTATTAGTTTATCTTTGTAAATAAATTTAGTTTTTTATGACTAACTTGAAGTTAAATCAGCACAACCGTAATGAATAAATTAATTTTCCTACTTCTTGCAAAATCAATAGGATTTTATATCAATTTGCTCAGTTGTTTAGCTCCAAAAAAAGCTGTGCTAAAAGCATATACTATTTTTAGCAATCCAAGAAAAGGAAAAATTGAACTTGAAAATTATCCTGAAATTCTAAAAGATGCCGAGGCTTTGTCCTATGATTTAGCTGGTAAAACCATTCAAACGTATTTATGGAAAGGCAATGAAACGGTTGTTTTTTTGATTCACGGTTGGGAAAGCAATTCTTCACGGTGGAAGAAAGCCCTCCCCTTTTTATTAGAAACAGGAAATACTATTGTTGCCATTGATGCTCCTGCACACGGATTGTCTGGCGGTAGCGATTTTAATGTTCATCATTATTCTGAATTCATTCATCACATCGCTAATATATACCATCCTAAGATATTAATAGGTCATTCGATAGGTGGAAAAGCATGTTTGCATTACCACTCTTTTTATCAAAATAAAACCATTGAAAAAATAATAATACTAGGAGCTCCTTCCGATTTTAAAGCTATTTTTGAAAATTACACTTCACTTTTGAGCTTGAATTCAAAAGTACATAAGGGATTAATAAACTACTATTTAAAGAATTTTAACCTCAGTACAGACGAAATAAAAGCGCCATTATTTTCAAATGACAACAAGCCAAAAGGCCTAATTGCTCACGATACTGAAGATGCCATTGTAGCATTTGAAGAAGGTAAAAAAAATGCAACTATTTGGAAAGAGGCGCAATTTATCGTCACTAATGGATTAGGCCACAGTATGAATGATAAGGCACTTTTTGAAAAAATAAAGACCTTTATTACCGAACCGTAAAATTAAAAAGAAATTATTTTAAAAACCAACTTGGTTTTTGAATAATCTGTTTACTTTTAAGATAATTTTTTGATATATAAATTGTTTGATAATTACTATTTATAAAGTTTAATGATATCTTAATGGTTCTATATTAAACTCCTTTTCATTTTTTAATAGTTTTACCACTTATTAAAGATTATCAAAAGAAATATATTATATGAAAAAGTGTTCAATTATAGTGTTGTTTTTACTTTGTTTTAATACCTTTTTTGCTCAGCGAATTACTGTAAATACAAATCAAACTCCTACACAACTTATAGAAAATATATTACTTAATAGTGGAGTTTGTAGTAGTGTTGCCAACGTAAGAACTTCAGTTGGAGTGGCAACAACAGGTGCTAATAGTCCCTATGGTTCTTATACTCAAAATGGTACTAATAATTTGTTTACTCAGGGAATGATTTTATCTACTGGATTTGCAACAAAAGCAGGAAATACAACTATTAGTACAACTTTAAGTGACAACATTGGCTCTGGAGGAGATAACGATTTAGCTACTGCCTTTTCAATTGTTGCGCCAGCAGTTTTAAGCGATGCAGCTTATATTGAGTTTGATTTTACACCAATAAGAAATAGTATAAGCTTTAAATATTTTTTAGCTTCTGAAGAGTACGAATACAACAAAAACTATCCTTGTCAGTTTAGTGATGCTTTTGCTTTTTTGATAAAAGATAATACAACTGGTGGTGTTTATCAAAATATTGCATTGATTCCTGGTACTTCTACACCAGTTGGGATTCTAAGTATACATCCTAATTTATCTAATTTAACTGGAGGTTGCCCTGCCTCCAATCCTACATTGTTTAATGGTTACAACCAAAATCCTCCAAATATAGATGGAACTAATTTTAGCGGAAGCACTAAAGCTCTTGTCGCTACTTCTTCAGTAGTTCCAGGTCATACTTATCATATTAAAATGGTCATCGCAGATTATGGAAGTGCTTCATCAAATAGATTGTACGATTCTGCTGTATTCTTAGAAGCAGGTTCTTTTGATTTATCTGGTTTTATTACCGACTCGAACAATGTTGTCTTATCAGGTTCAACCACTTCTTGTACATTAGTAGCTAATTCTCAAATATTAAATCCAGTTTATCAGTGGTACAAAGATGGTGTGGCTATACCTGCTCCTCAAGGTACAACAGCCACATATACAATTCCTATTGGAGATTCGGGAGTATATAAAGTTACTGTTATTGATTCTGTAACAAGTTGTGCCGATACAATTGCTCCAATTACAGTGGTTGCATTAAGTTCTCCAACTGTAACAACTCCTCAAACATTATGCGTTGGTGCTACTTTAGCTAATTTATCTGCTTCAGGTTCCAACTTGAATTGGTATTCTTCTGCCACAGGAGGAACGCGTCTGGCAGGTAATACCATTTTGATTTCTGGCACATATTATGTTTCACAAACTGTAGGTATTTGCGAAAGTGTAAGAACATCAGTAGTGGTAATTATTGGAAATCCAACTCCTATATTTTCATCAGTTCCAGCAATATGCTCAGGAAATACAATAGCACCATTGCCAACTATATCCAATAATGGTATATCAGGAACTTGGTTACCCGCAATAAACAATTCGATAACTACGACTTACACATTTACACCTAATGCTAATCAATGTGGAACTGTAACAACTTTAACAATTACAGTTAATCCAAATGTGACACCAACATTTAATTCTGTAAATCCTATTTGCTATGGAAATACTTTTGCAGCGTTACCTACAACTTCAAATAATGGAATATTAGGTACTTGGTCACCAGCTCCAAATAATACGAGCACAACTACCTATACTTTCACACCCAATACTGGACAATGTAGTGTTTCAAATAACTTAACTGTAGTAATTAATCCATTGGCATCTTTGGCATTAACGTCTTCAGTTGCTTTTACTAATCAAACTTTGTGTAATTCTTCAGCTATTATACCAATAATTTATACTTTTGGAGGAGCCGCAACATCGGCTACAGTTACAGGATTGCCGGTTGGTGTAGCTGCAACTACTTTTGGCAATACAATTACAATTAGTGGTTCTCCAACAACAACTATTGGTTCTCCATTTAATTATACGATTACTACAAGTGGAGGATCGTGCGGCTCTCCTTCTTTAAGTGGACGTATAACTGTGAATCCAAATGTGACACCAACATTTAGTATTGCACCAGCTCTTTGTTCTGGTGGTATTGCTCCTATTTTACCCTCAACATCTTTAAATAATATAAACGGAACTTGGTCCCCAAGTATAGTAAATAATACTACTTCTCAGCAATATTCTTTTACACCAGTTACATCAGCTACTTGTGCAACAAATTTTACACTTAATATAACTGTTCAAAACAATTTTGATTTTACTATCGAGGGAATTTGTGTAGGTAAGAATTTTGAACTACAAATTAAACCTTCAGCAAATCTAAATTTAAATACCGCAACTATTAATTGGCTTAATGCTGCTACAAATACGGGATTTACTGCCTCAAACTTTAATGCTACACAATACCTATCTTCACAAACAACAACTACTTTGCCTATTTCATTTACTGCTACTATAACCGATGATGCAGGGTGTATTAGGAATCATTTTTATTCTGTAAACGATTTATATTGTGATATTCAAAGAGGAATTTCTCCTAATGGAGATAAATTAAACGACTTTTTTGATTTGATAAATTTAAATGTAAAAAAATTAATTATTTATAATAGAAATGGATCGGAAGTTTTTTCGAAAGAACAATATACAAATGAATGGATTGGGCAAACCAATTCAGGAAGTGAACTTCCTGACGGAACTTATTTTTATGTTATAGATTTTAATAATCAGTCTGAACCGAAAACGGGTTGGATTTACATAAATAGAGAACATTAAACGCTGCAAACAATGGATAATTATTCTGTTTCATCAAAATTTTATTTTACTAAATTAACAATTCAATTATTAACTGAATTTTTGCATTTGGAGCTGTCAACTTTAGCATTAAAACTATATGATAATAAAAATAACCAAATAAAATAATCAAAGATTCTAAAATTAGCAATTAATAAATGATAAATTATCATAGAATGAAAAATACATATTTGCTCATATTGTTAACTATATTGACATTTTTTGATGTAAATGCCCAACAAGACCCCCAGTACACTCAATACATGTATAACATGAGTATAATGAATCCGGCTTATGCAGGTTCTAAAGAAAATATGACAGGAGGTGTACTTTATAGAAAACAATGGGTAGGATTAGAAGGTACTCCCACAACTGGAACCTTTTTTATAAATAGTCCTGTTGGAAATAATGTTGGCCTAGGATTGTCTTTAATCAATGACAAAATTGGACCAGTTGAAGAAACGAACATTTATGCTGACTTCTCGTATACTTTAAATCTTGGTGAAGATAGCCATTTAGCATTTGGTTTAAAAGGGGGTGGAACTTTTCATAAAGTCGGTTTGTTTTCTCAAATTGGGGATGGTCACCTACCCGACTTAAATGATCCTGCTTTCCAACAAAACTCTGGTAATTCCTTTTTGAATATAGGAACTGGTTTATATTACTATACTTCCAAATACTATATTGCTGCCTCTATTCCAAATATGTTAAAATCTACATATTTAGATTATAATGGAAAACGATTTGGAACTGAAACCCTTCACTATTTTATTACTGGAGGATATGTATTTGACATTAATTCTGATCTTAAATTCAAACCATCTACAATGATCAAATCGTCACTAAACGCACCTGTATCCATTGATTTTTCTACTAACTTCTTCTTTTATGACCAATTTGAGGTTGGTGGGACTTATAGATTACAAGATTCTTTTGGTGGAATAGTAAATTATACTTTGAGTCCAGGTTTAAGAATTGGATATGCTTATGATCATATCGTGTCTAATTTGAATGTTACTACTCAATCTTCTCATGAAATAATTATTTTATTTGATTTGAATTTCCCGAAAAAAGTATGCCAATGTCCAAGATATTTCTAATTAAATCCACGCAAAAAAAATGAAAAAAATATATATAATAGTAAGTGTTTTAATAATTGGTAGTTCAGCCATTGCTCAAAATCAAGACACTAAATCAGCCGATAAATTATTCCTTAGATACGAATACGTTAAAGCAATAAAGGAATATCAAAAATTGGTCGATGCAGGTAAAGCTGATTCTTATGTTTACAAGCAATTAGCAGATATTTATTACAATATGTTTAATACTTCAGATGCCATTAAATGGTATGCAAAAGCTATAATTTCTAATCAAGATGCGGAAACGTATTTTAGATACGCACAAATGCTAAAATCAAGTGGAAAGTTCGAAGAATCTAACCAACTTATGAACACCTTTGCTATTTTGGTTCCTAATGATTTAAGAGCCAAGGCTTACAAAGAAAATCCTAATTATATCCCTAGATTGCCACAAGGAACAACATATGAAGTAACTTCGTTACCAATTTGTTCTGACAAAATGGATTTTGGGGGAATTATGTATGACAAAACTTTATATTTCTCAAGTGCAAGAAAGGCAAATGGAAAAAATTATGGTGCAAATGGAGAACACTTTTTAGATGTTTATACTTCAGTTAAAGAAGATTCTGGAAATTTTTCAGCACCTATTCCATTAACTTCTATAAACCATAAACGTCATGATGGTCCTGTAACTATTAGTTCAGATGGAAATACAATGTATTTTTCAAGTGATAGTTTTAGAAATGGTCTTTTTGAGAAAGACAATAACAATCACCTTAAATTAGGTAGAAATAATTTGTTTGTTGCCACTAAATCTGGAGATTCTTGGGCTAACATTAAAGCTTTACCCTTTAACAGTAATCTTTATTCTTTGAGTAATCCTAGTTTAAGTAGAGATGGAAAAACACTTTACTTCTCTTCTAATATGGAAGGAAGCATCGGCGGAGTAGACATTTGGAAAGTTTCAATCAATGGAGAACAATATGGAAAACCGGAAAATTTAGGTTCAAAAATTAACACTGAAGGCAATGAAAGTTTCCCATTTATTGCCGATGACAATACCACTTTGTATTTTGCATCAAACGGAAAGCCTGGATTAGGCGGTTTGGATATTTTCAAAATCAATCTTGCTGAAGGAACAGATGCAGAAAATATGGGCAAACCTTTAAACACTGAAAAAGACGATTTTGACTTTACATTTAACAAATCTCAAAATATTGGTTTTTTATCTAGCAATAGAAATGGGAACGATGATATCTTCTTGGCGACACCAGTTTGTGCTGTTGATTTGATTGTAGTGGTAACTAACGCTAAAACTGGAGAAATCTTACCTGATGCTAAAGTTGCTATTTTAGATACTAAAAATAATACAATCGCTACTGAAGTTTCTGGTGCAAATGGGGAAATGAAATTTAAAATTGAATGTAATACTTCTTATTCTTTACTAGCATCTAAAGAAGGTTTTGAAGGAAATGAATTTAATGTATCAAAAAGCAAAGGCCCTACATTTAATTTATCGTTACCATTAAAACCTATTAATGAAATAATTACACCAACCTCGATTGTATTGCAGCCAATTTATTTTGAATTTGATAAGAGTAATATCACCCAACAAGGCGCATTTGAATTAGACAAATTAGTTCAAGTAATGAAAAATAATGAAAATTTGGTAATTTTTGCAAAATCGCACACAGATACAAGGGGTAGTGACGATTATAATCTTTTATTGTCCGACAGAAGAGCACAAGCAACAGTGCAATATGTAATTTCTAGAGGTATTTCTGCAGCACGTATTACAGGCAAGGGATTTGGTGAAAACGAACCTATTGTTCCTTGCAATTCCTGTACTGAAGAAGAAAATGCAAAAAACAGAAGATCTGAATTTTTGATTGTTAAATAATTTTTAATAATTGGTATCAGTAATCATTACAAGAGGATAATTTTTTTAAGATATTTAATTACTTTCGAACCAAATCTTAGAATTTCTGACTCATTTTGTTTAGAAAATACCTTAAAAAAAATTAAATTACTCAAAAAGTGTTTTGTTTCGACTGTGAACCCTATGGACTTATTCTCAAAACAAATGTTAGAATTTCTGGGTAATTTTGTGGAAAAAATGCCTTAAAGACAATAAAAAAATTAAAAAGAAATATATTAAAAACTATCTTTGTTTTTAAATAAATCAAAACACTTTTTACTGACAATTTACAAACTGCTATTTAATACTGCTTATTATTGCACCGACTCAACTCTTATAAAGGTATGATAATCGTAGCAATAAATTAGAGCACCACTAGATTTCCATATTACATAATCTCCTTGATTGAGCTGAATAATGGCTGAAGTAGAAGTCGCAATATCAAATGAACCAGAAGGCTGATTTACAGAGGTAATGTTACAAACTTCTGACCCATTTTTATAAGCATACACTCGAGGATTGGTATAGCTTGCATTTTGATTGAAATAAATATTACTGGTAACTCTGTATAAGCCGTTAAATGGGGCAATCCATCTTTTATTGGTATTGTCCCAGATAAGTGTTTCCATATAATGTTTTTACATTATCCGCTTTTGTAATACCCAAACAAATAATTGTATTTCCAGCTGGATAGTTTGCGTTATTTCCCGAACCATGTATTTCACTATAAACTACTGCTGCTCCAGTCTGCCAAGAAGCATTGCCATTGATATCTGATGTAAGAATTTTACCAGATATAGCACCAGTAGTTAATTTCAAACCAGTTCCAGTTCCGCCAGTTCCAGATATTTCTAAAACATTGGAAGGAGTAGTAATCCCAGAACCAATTCCCACATTTCCAGAACGAACAATAGCACTCGTTTTATTACTTCCTGCATCAGTTGTTCCGCCAGCAAGATTCCAAGCAATACTTGCAGGTGGTGTATAAGTAATATAGGTTGAACCATTGTAAGTCCACTGGCTACCATCAACAGTACTCACATATACATAATCTTTACTATTTGAGTATTTGGTGTAAAAACCACACCTGCTGTTGTTGGAGTTGCTTTGTTAAAATCTATCGTAGCATCGGGTTGTTGGTTTATAACGCGTTGCCATTTACTACCGTCGAAATAATAAAGTCCAGGCGTTACATTGTTTGGAGAAGTACCCGCTGTTGCTGTATTATAAATAAATAGACCTGCAATAGGGCTCGCTATTGTGGTACCATCGGCTGTTCCTGTGAGTGATACTCTTGGAGGCAAAAATCCTTTATTGGTAGCAGTTATGTCCAACATTGCAGAAGCATTAGGCGTAATAGTGCCAATTCCTACTTGTGCAAAAAATAGAAAAGGAATTAATAACAATAATATTATTAAAAAATTATTTTTCATAATTAGTGTATTTATTTGATTTTATGAACGGACTTTTTTGTAAGATTAGCTAAAAAAAAATGAATAAAAGATAAAGAAAATTAAATAAATTGCAACGTCGTTTGTGAAAAACAATAAAAAACAATTAACTCCAATCAATTCCCAAAAAGTAAGGTATCTTTCTAATTCATAAAAGAAATATAGAAAGATACCTTACCAATATTGAATAATAATTATTATTTAAATCTGAATAGAAAGATTTTTGATTATTCAACCACAATAAAAACACTTCTTCTGTTTTCTTGGTGTTCGGCTTCTGTACACTCTACTCCATCTTCACATTTATTAACCAATTCCGATTCACCGTACCCTTTTGCTGTCAATCGCTTTTTATTGATTCCTCTTTCAATAATGTATTCCATTGTTGATTTAGCTCTTTTTTGCGAAAGAATTTTATTAGCATAGGTACCTTGTCTTGAATCAGTATGAGAACTAATTTCAATTTTAACTGTAGGATACGTATTTAAAAAAGTAATCACTTTTTCCAATTCTATTTTTGCATCTTCTCGAATAAAATATTCGTTTAAATCAAAATATATTGGATTAATATTTATTAATGTCGCTATGGAAAGTCCTTTTGGAAATTTCTTATTCTGATTTTCAACTGCAAACGGAACATTTATTTGAGCTTGATTCTTTGTAATTGTAATTGGTTTCGAATTAGAAACATAACCGTTTTTCTTAATTTTTATATTCAATTTTTGATCTGGTTTGACTGGTTCAAAACTGTAATTTCCTTTTTCATCGGTTATCGTTTTAGAAATTACATTGTCATTATTATCCAATAAAACTACTTCTGCTCCTGGTAGAAATTCTTTTGAGATTTCATCCTGAAGAGTTCCTTTAACTATTAAATCTACATCAAATACAAATGGAATGATTTCTTCAAACAAATAGATGTCATCGTCTCCTTTTCCACCGTCACGATTACTCGAAAATGCCCCTCTTTTCTTTTCTCTATTCCAAACCATGGCAAAATCGTCCATTGGGCTATTGATAGTTGAACCTAAATTTATAGGCAAGGCATTTGGATTGTCAAGATCCAAGGTGAAAATATCAAAACCACCAAATCCTGGATGACCGTCTGAAGCGAATAACAGTTTATTGTCACTGGTAACAAAAGGATAGCTTTCTCTGCCTTCGGTATTTATTTTTGCTCCTAAATTCTCGGGTGTATCAAAACTGCCGTCGTCATTAATTTTAACTTTAAATAAGTCGGTTTTTCCTAATGTACCCTCCATGTCAGACGCAAAATACAAGTATTTTTCATCAGCGCTAAAAGCAGGATGAGCCGCTCTAGAAGTGTCATTTATAGCAATTGCTGCTTTTTCAGAAGCTGACCATTTTCCGTTTTTAAGTACCGATTTGTATATTTTAAACAAACCATTTGTAGGCTCTCCTTTTTTATTTAATTTTAATTCATTCTGTGTAAAATACATTGTCTTCCCATCTTTAGAAAAAGTTGGAGTTGCTTCATGAAATTTAGAATACGTTTTTGATGAAAATAATTTAGGCTCTTGATAAATATTTGACTTTTGCGTGGTGTAATACAAATTAGTAAAGGACTGATTCGTTCTAAGGTATTTAACATCTGCTACATTCTGGCTTCGTGCACTAGCAAAAATTAAAGTATCGCCTTTGTAATTGGCACCGTAATCTGATTTAGTTGAATTTACTCCTAAATTAACGATTTTAAATGCTTCTGTTAATTTTTCATTGGTGTTAGGAGTTCCGTCGTATTTAGTAAATAATTTTGCTCTGCTTTCAGTAACTGCATTATCAGCATATTGCTTTAAAACCTCTTTTGACTTATTCGCTTTTTTTGCAGACTTTAAACTCTGTCCGTAACGGTAAAGCTCTTCCGATTTACGTTTTGGATCTAGCTTAAATAATTTTTCATACCAAAAACTAGCTTTTACATAATTTGCATTATAATAATTTGCATCAGCCAAATTTAACAAAACAGTAACTGAAGAATCTCCTTTAGAAACCATTCTCTCGTAAATTTTTATAGCATCTATATAATGTTCTTGTTTGAAATTATCACCAGCTTTTAACGTTGCTTTCTTTTGGGAAAAAGCACTAGCTA
>Ga0114964_10001376_pt1 | contig 17764 bp, 18 predicted proteins | sample C_131016_MF_Meta_FD_92638 | JGI IMG/M metagenome (GOLD analysis project Ga0114964, IMG submission 92638) | Freshwater microbial communities from Lake Croche, Canada to study carbon cycling - C_131016_MF_MetaG | ecosystem: Environmental > Aquatic > Freshwater > Lake | place: Lake Croche, Canada... | reverse complement strand
TGTGAAAATTTGAGCCGCCCCACACCGTCCGTGCGTGAGCTAAAGCGATCCAGCCATTTCCTGATCAAGCATCTCGTTATTTCACCATCGCTTGCCATGGCGGAAGGGCTGGAGTGTCACTTGAACTCCATAATCACCGCGTCCACTGCCAAGCTATCGCCTTCTTTCGCGTAAATTTTGGAGATGGTTCCGTCGCGCTCGGCGCGGAGGACATTTTCCATTTTCATGGCTTCGACGATGCAGAGTATTTCGCCTGCTTTTATTTCCTGGCCAACGGCAACAGAAAGGGCTTTGACGAGGCCCGGCATGGGGCAAATCAGGCTTTTAGAGGTATCAGCTTCAACCCTCGGCGGCATAAAGGATTCAAGTTCCGCCTCGCGTTTGGTAAAAATCCGAACGACGGAACTCGTGCCGCTGCAAGTAACTGCAACGCCATTGATCGTCGGGCGAATTTGGGCAGCGACGGGCTTGCCGTCGATGACGCCGTGCCAGACGAGTTGGCCCGGACACCAGTCAGAACTAATATTTACTGTTCTTCCGGTATCGATGATCCGTAAAGTAAACGTCTCATCTTCGCTCTCGATGACGATAGGAAGTCTTTTTTCGCCGAGCGCTACCACCCGGTCGCGGACGAAACGCACCGGTGTCGCGGCGCGTAACTGGCCTGAAATATGGCGTTTACGCTCGTTCAGACGATGGTCAATCCAAGTGGCAATAGCGGCAACGATAACCAGTGTCTCGCCTTCGGGTTCGACCAGATGGAAGCCTTCCGGAAATTCTTCCGCAATAAAGCCCGTCGAGAGCTCGCCCGATTGCCAACGCGGATGGGCCATCAAGGCCGATAGAAAGGGGATGTTGTGGCGGATACCGTCAATCGCGAACGCATCGAGTGCGTGGGCTTGAACGGCAATCGCTTGCGCGCGGGTCGGCGCATGGGTGACGAGTTTGGCGATCATCGGATCGTAATAAATCGAAATTTCGCCGCCTTCATAGACGCCCGTATCGTTACGAACAGTAATACCGTTTTCGCTGCCTTCGGCAGGTGGACGATAAACGTTGAGACGGCCTGTCGAAGGCATGAAATTCCGTGTCGGATCTTCCGCATATACGCGCGATTCAACTGCCCAACCATTCAGCTTAATGTCCGATTGTTTCCGGCGCAGTTTTTCACCAAAGGCGGAGCGGATCATTTCTTCAACAAGATCAACGCCAGTAATGAGCTCCGTCACAGGATGCTCGACCTGCAAACGGGTATTCATCTCGAGAAAGAAAAAGCTCTTATCCTGACCTACGACGAATTCTACCGTGCCAGCTGAGTCATAGTGCACGGCTTTTGCGAGAGCCACCGCTTGCTCTCCCATTTTTTTACGTGTCGCTTCGTCGAGCAACGGCGATGGGGCTTCCTCGATTACTTTTTGGTTGCGGCGCTGAATAGAACATTCCCGCTCGCCCAAATAGATCACGTTGCCGTGCTTGTCGCCCAAGACCTGTATTTCGATGTGGCGGGGGTTGACGATGAATTTTTCAACAAAGACCCGATCATCTCCGAACGAGGATGCTGCTTCCGATTTGGCACGGGCAAAACCTTCGGCGACTTCGTCCGATGAATAGGCAATACGCATGCCTTTACCGCCACCACCTGCGGAGGCTTTGATCATCACGGGATAGCCTATTTCATTCGAAATTTTTACCGCATGTTCGGGATTTTCGATAACGCCGAGGTAACCAGGCACGGTTGAAACTTTTGCGGCATTGGCAAATTTTTTGGATTCAATCTTGTCGCCCATTGCCTCGATCGCGGCGATGTTGGGGCCTATAAACACGATTCCTGCCGCTTTGAGCGCTTCGGCGAATGCGGCCCGCTCGGACAAAAATCCGTATCCCGGATGAACAGCCTCTGCGCCCGTAGACTTACAGGCCTCGATAATCTTCTCAATGACCAGATAGGATTGGTTCGCCGGTGCCGGACCAATATGGACGGCCTCATCGGCCAATTCGACATGCAGAGCTTCTTTATCGGCGTCGGAATAGACCGCAACCGTGGCAATACCCATTTTTTTTGCAGTTTTGATAACACGGCAGGCGATTTCGCCGCGATTGGCGATGAGAATTTTCTTGAACATTTCCGGTCCCGATGAGAGGCAAGCCTAAGCTTTCTAAACGTATAAGGCGAACCGGTAAACTCGACCTTAGGACGTAGGCATACTATTGCCCCACCGTTCGGCCATAGAACACTGCCAGTGCGGCCTCGTTTGCAATAATATCGCCAGATGTTTGGTGAGCGCACCCGGCGGATCGGCGCATTCCTCATTTAAAATCGTCAACAAAGCCCGTGTTGCGGGCGTTGGCCCGGTGCTATCAAGACCAAGGCGGAAGGCAAGCCACTCGATATCACCGTCAGACAAACGTCCGGTTGGCCTTCGTTCCCATATAAAAAAGCCAGCCAGGCTTTCAACAAAAAAGGCCAGCCAAAGCGGGCTAATCCGTTTGACGTGGCGCTCGAGCCGGACCAGATCACCGGCTTCGCCCGCCGTTAGACCGCCGCCGGCGGCCAATAATTGCCGCAAACGTTCGACATCGGCGTTTTCAACACAGCAACGCTCAATCAAAAGTGAAACGGTCGATCGTATGCGGCTATCGCTCATCGGAGAAACTCTGCTTGCCCTTGGGTAAGAAACAGTTTCACCCGTTTAGAAAAGCAAAGGGTTAATAGCCAAAATTCAACCCGTTTTCTGGTTAATTCCCCGTTTCAAAATTCGAATCAAAGTATATGAAGATTGGAACAAATGGAGCGCCCATGAACGATCCTACGTTTATCCATCGCTATCTCGCTGGCACCGACGCAACCCATCATCCGCTGCTGTTATTGCATGGCACAGGCGGTACTGAGGATGACCTCGTTCCAGTCGGAGAAATGATCGATCCAACGGCAGCTCTCCTCTCACCCCGCGGCAAGGTGATGGAAAGCGGCATGCCGCGTTTTTTTCGACGGCTTGCCGAGGGCGTCTTCGATTATCCGGACGTGATTGAACGGACGAACGAGCTTGCCGATTTTGTTGCCGGACAATCCGATATACACGCGTTTAAAAAGCCGATTGCCGTCGGATTTTCAAATGGTGCAAATATCGCGGCCGCTCTGCTCTATTTAAGACCAGAGGTGTTGGCCGGTTCAATCTTGATCCGCGCAATGCTGCCACTGCCAACCCGACCGGAGCACGCATTGAAGGAAATGCCGGTAATGATCATCTCTGGCCGTATGGACCCCATTTTACCCTTGGACAATGCTGTGAAATTAGCCAACGCGTTGCGGGAGAACGGCGCACGGGTGGATCACCGTGTCCTCGAAACCGGGCACGGCATGACGCGCAATGATGTGGATTTGGCCCGCGGCTTTATTGCGGGAATTAACAATTGACGGTCTGCGTTATCATACCCGCATGCGATGCAGAGGCAACGATTGAACGCGCGGTGATAAGCTTGTTTCGCCAGACAGATGGCGACTGGGAAGCAGTCATTGTGTCGGATGATCAACGTGATTATTCGACTTTTCTATCCTCCAAGGGTATCGGCGATCCGCGTTTAAAGTTTGCTTCGACGAAGCTTATTCGCTCCGGCTGCCATCACGCTCGCAATATCGGTTTCGATTTAATATCAGGAGCTTATGCAACACAACTTGATGCAGATGATGAACTCTCTCCGGACCGTCTGGAAACGCTCAAACCGCTTGCGCAGACCTATGGTGCAGCGGCGGATAACCTCATGATGATTGACGAGGATACCGGAGCGATAATCAGCACAGTAATGGGCGAAAAAGCAGAAATATCGCTGCTCGACCTCTCTGGTTTTATGAAGCTAAACGCCCCGTTGGTTCCCCTGATCCGTCGCGATCATATTTTGAAGCGGGAACCTGGGATCGAGTTCTCGGAGGACGTGGTGGCTAATGTTCAGTTGATCAACAGGGTTGGCAAACTTCCGGTGACGGCGTCGTCCTCTTATCTGTACCGGATCCATGCGCAGTCGATGGCAAATACAAGCGGCGCTTCCGATCGCTTTGAACGAGGGTATTCGAACTATATCGAGCGGCTTCAAACGGGCGATGCTTTTGGGTTGACGCCAACAAATCGGCTTATCGCGGCCGACGGACTCATTGCCAAGCGGGCACTAAACCGCGCTTTTATACAAGCGCAGAGGCTTCAACCCGAATTAGGGTTTCAAGCCTTTGTAGAGCGGATGTAATTTTCCCTCATTGTTTCACAACGGAATATTATCGTGTTTCTTCCATGGTCGCTCGGCCTTTTTGGTCGAAAGCATCGCTAAACCACGCGCAATACGACGTCGGGTCGAATGGGGCATAATAACTTCATCAATGTAGCCTCGTTCGGCCGCGACAAAGGGCGACAGGAAACGCTCTTCGTAATCCTTTGTTTTGGCAGCAATCGCATCGGCATCGCCAATATCGGAGCGGAAAATGATTTCAACCGCGCCTTTGGCTCCCATCACAGCAATTTGGGCGGTCGGCCAGGCAAAATTGATATCACCCCCCAAATGTTTAGACGCCATGACGTCATAGGCACCGCCAAAGGCTTTGCGGGTAATAACGGTAACCAACGGTACGCTGGCTTCGCCATAGGCAAACAGGAGCTTGGCACCGTGCTTGATCAGGCCGCCATATTCCTGCGCCGTGCCGGGCAAAAAGCCCGGCACATCGACGAAGGTAACAATCGGGATCTCAAAAGCATCACAAAAACGAACAAAGCGCGCTGCTTTGCGGGACGCGTCTGAGTCGAGCACTCCAGCCAGAACCATCGGCTGATTGGCTACAACCCCAACCGTGCGGCCTTCGATACGACCAAAGCCCGTGATGATGTTTTTGGCGTAACTCTCTTGGATCTCAAAAAAATCGCCCTCATCCACCGTTCTGTGAATAAGCTCTTTCATATCATAGGGTTTGTTCGGGTTTTCCGGGACCAATGTGTCGAGCGAGCGATCAACACGCTCGGCCGTATCAAAACTCGGCCAGTGCGGCGCACCATCGGTGTTATTGGAGGGAAGAAAATCGATCAGACGGCGGACCTGCAAGAGGGCTTCGACATCATTGTCCCACGCACCATCGGCGACGGAGGATTTGGAGGTATGTACTTTCGCACCGCCCAATTCTTCCGCTGTAACCGTCTCGTTGGTTACGGTTTTCACAACGTCCGGTCCGGTCACAAACATATAAGAGCGATCCCGCACCATAAAGATGAAATCTGTCATGGCGGGGGAATAGGCATCGCCACCCGCGCAAGGTCCAAGGATAACCGAGATCTGCGGAATGACACCCGAAGCGATGACATTACGCCTGAAGACTTCTCCGTAACCACCCAAGGCGGCTACGCCTTCTTGAATACGGGCGCCACCAGCATCGAACAGGCCGATGATCGGCGCTCGCATTTTAAGCGCCATATCTTGGATTTTGTTGATTTTTTGAGCATGGGTCTCGGACAACGAACCGCCGAAGACGGTGAAGTCTTTGGCAAATACAAACACCGTACGACCGTTAACCGTGCCCCAACCCGTGACAACGCCGTCACCGGGTATTTTTGTTTTTTCCATCCCGAAATCGGTGGAACGGTGTTGGACGAACATATCAAATTCTTCGAATGACCCGTGATCCATCAAAATCTCGATCCGCTCGCGGGCTGTGAGTTTGCCGCGCGCGTGCTGAGCTTCAATGCGCGCCTCGCCGCCGCCAAGATGGGCTTGGGCGCGCCGATGATCGAGTTTTTCGAGAATGTCTTTCATTGAACGTTCCTCCAAGACCCGTTTAACACGTCCGTAACGCCATCGTCAGTTCGACAATGGTGGGGGTTATTTCTGCTCGGCAAGGAAGAGTGCTGCCGCTTGAAACTCGCTAAAACGCCTCGCACGACGCGCTAAAGCCTCTTCATCTTGCCCCCAGATCGCCATTTGGACGTCTTCGTCGACATGGGCTGCCGTCCAGATATCCTCAGCGCTGAAAGGGCCTTCGGCGAGGGCAAAGGCTAAAATGGCAGAGCCCGTCAGAGTAGTCACGACATGCAATGCAGCAAGATAGAACGGATTTGTGATCGCCTGAGCACGGTCCGAGATGGATATCAGTGTTTCCTGCGGTTGCGGAACGTGCATGACCCCCGCTGCAAGGTTAAACCGCCACCTGTGCCGCTCGAGCGCCCAATCGAGCGGTGGATCCCACAGCACCATCTGCCGTTCGACCAACCGCGTTGGCGATGTCGCGCGATAGCACAACAGGTCGGTCCCGGCATATTTGGCCAGGTCCGCTGCTGTCTCGGCCATCGTGTTTTTCACGCCTTCAATCGTGGAGTTCACAATCCGGGTGAGCGGCATTTCCGAAGGATCGAGAAACTCGCCCACTTTACGCCACTCATCGGCGACTTTTTCGGCATGGGAAGCGTTCGAAAGCAAGACGGGGCGTTGGTTGGGCGTGCGGGTCGGGCGACCATCGAGCAGAATGGCAAAGCCGCCGTCGACCTCCGACACCGTTACCTCTTTCCAGAAGCGCTTGGGCAGATTTTTGCGCAAATCTTTGCGGGCCATTTCGTGCGGATCAATCGCAGCAAGAGCGGCGTCAAAGATGGAGCGGTCAGACGATGCCATGCACTTACTCTTCCGGCGCTTCGGCGATGGGATCATAGCGCTTGGAATCGAGCGCCAACAGGTTCCAGCTCTGCTGCATATGCTGGGGCAAAGGCGCTGTCACATCAATCGGCTTTCCGGAGCGCGGATGCGGCACCACGATGCGGCGCGCCAAAAGGTGGAGCCGGTTTTGAATGCCGCCCGGTAGTTCCCAATTCTCGATGTTGAAATATTTCGGGTCGCCCACAATCGGGTGACCGATATGGGCCGCATGGGCGCGGAGCTGGTGGGTCCGGCCTGTCACAGGCTTCATCGACAACCAGGCAAGCTTTTGGGCGGCCGTTTCAACGACGGCGTAATAGGTGACAGCGTGGCTTGCCCCCTCGTCGCCATGATGGGCAACCTGCATCTTGGCATCGCCCTCATCGTCCTCGCCTTTGGCGAGATAGGTGGACACACGACCCTGTTTGACCCTTGGCACACCTGCCACGAGAGCCCAGTAGATTTTACGCGTCACACGCGAACGAAAACTTTTGGCCAGCGCCGATGCAGCAAAGCGGGTTTTGGCGATCACGATGCAGCCGGAAGTATCCTTATCGAGCCGATGCACCAGACGCGGCTTTTGGCCTTGCGCATCGCGCAGCACCTCGAGCATGCCATCGAGATGCCGCACGGTGCCCGAGCCACCCTGCACCGCTAAGCCAAACGGCTTGTTCAGCACCATCATGTCATCATCTTCATAAAGCACCATGGCGCGGAGCGCCGCAGCATCGCCCGCCTCGGCTTGCGGCGAGCGGGCAACCACACCGGTTGCCTCGTCAATGCGAAGCGGCGGTACGCGAACGCTTTGACCGGCTTCCAATCGATCCTTCGTCTCGACGCGTTTCATGTTCACGCGCAACTCGCCCTTTCGCGCGATGCGCTGGATATGGCTAAAGGAGAGGCCTGGAAAGCGATGCTCCAAAAACCGATCCACCCGCATGCCCGCTTCATCCTCGGTAACATTGAGGTTGAGCACCGCGGTAGGCAGGGGCGCATGTTTGACGACCGGTTTTGGCGCTTGCTCGATCACGCCGGATTCAGCAACGCGTTGCGCCTTTTCTTTGGCTTGTTTATCGCGCCTCATGTCAGAATCCTAACGGCGTAAAGGCCGAAAGCGAGGCCAAGGATAGAAAGCACGACCGAACCCACAACATAGACCAGCGCGGTTAAAGCCTCGCCACGCTCATAGAGCAGCATCGCATCGAGCGAGAAAGCAGAAAACGTGGTGTAACCGCCCAAAATTCCGGTCGTCACAAACAGCCGCGCATCTTGCGACCAGCTCTCGGTGGCCTTGAACGCAAAAAAGCCAGCGGCAAGCCCCATGATCATGGAACCCGTGATGTTGATCGCCATAATCCCGAACGGAAACTCCGTCCCCGCTAGGCGACCAACGGCTTGGTTCACGAGGTGACGGACAGCCGCGCCGATGCCGCCGCCGAGGAAAACGATGAGGGTTGCGTTCATACGGGGGGTGATAGCAGAGAATAAGGAGGGTGAGAAGCGGGAGGAGAAAGATGACGCCGGCAAATCATTTCCTAGCGTTTTTTATTCTGGTAGCCCGGTCGATACCACGTTTAAGGCGCCAATTGCCACGCCGCCTCCGAAGCGGTTTGCACACCGGTTGAACATAAAACGAAATGCCGCGCACGTGAACGCTAGCCGATATGAGCCGTTCGGTGTCGACTCCAATCCGCCTGCTGATGTAGCGCATGGCAGAGCATGACAGGAAAAAGCGCCAAACCGCGCACTCACCAAAGATCGCATGATGTCTCTGGAAGGTGAGACAAACCGCTTTGGAATGTTTTTTCGCCTCAACGAGGCGGGAACCGCGCGGACCACTAAGCCGGAATATTTTAATCGCAGTTGTTAAAACTCTCCTGAACACACCGCGTTGCCAACGCCTGGGCCTGTGAAATTTGCTCGGCTGTCAATTTCAACGACACATCGTCCCGGAACTTTCCCGAATCCTTATTCGTATTCTCAATGGCAGCAATGTTGAACCACATATGGGCTTTAACATAATCTTGGGCGACGCCGTTTCCATCATAATACATAAGACCAAGATTATTTTGGGCGTAATGATCGCCAGCTTGAGCGGAAAGACGAAACCATTTCACCGCCATTGCATAATCTTGTTCAACCCCTTGGCCGTATTTGTACAACGTCCCGAGATTATTTTGGGCTGGGGCATTTCCGTGTTCTGCCGCAAGCCTATACGAGCGAACGGCCGTTTCATAATTTTGATCGACGCCCTCGCCATATTGATACATCCAGCCAATATTATTGCAAGCAGGATAATGTCCTTGTGCTGCCGATAGGCGGTACCATTTAAGAGCGGCAGAGTAATCGAGCGCCGTCCCTTCGCCCTTTTCATACATCCAACCGAGATTATTTTGCGCTGATGGTTCGCCCTGCTCGGCTGCCAACATGTACCAATGAAGAGCCGCTACCGGATCGATATCGACACCCAAACCTTCCTCATAAATTCGGCCAAGACCAAATTGCGCCTTAACGAGGCCTTGCGCGGCTAATGGCTTGAAAATTTCGCGCGCTGTTGGAAAATCACCTTTTTCAAAGGCGGCCATTCCATCGTCATACTCATCGGCAACCACAACGTCGCTAAGGGATGCCATCATTAAAATGGCCAATGACGCACCGAATTTGCTGATCTTTGACATGCGTTTCCCGTATGTTTAATTACGCTACGGCAAATTTTATCCTATTTCTCGTATGTAGTGCTCGTAAGCTTCATTCCTAAATATTATTAAATTTTATATTTTATAATAAGCTCATTTAAACCAGATCTGCAATCAATTTTCATTGCGTAAGACATCAACCAGATGTTCGGTGTTGTGCGAACGATAGGGAATTCAACGTTTTCACCGTAAACGATTACCTCACAACCTCATCGGTGACGATTTTCCTATCCGCGCTCGGCCCTCAATTTCGCCCAATAGTCCAACCGCTTTTTAATATCGCGCTCAAACCCCCGTTCAACCGGCTCATAAAATTGGCGCCGCCCGATCTTTTCGGGAAAGTAGTTTTGGCCGGAAAACGCGTCGGGCTCGTCGTGGTCGTAGCGGTAACCTTTGCCGTAGCCCTCTTGCCCCATCAGTTTCGTGGGCGCGTTGAGGATCGTCTTCGGCGGCATCAGCGAGCCGCCTTCTTTAGCGACCCGTAAAGCCGATTTCCAAGCGGTGTAGACCGCGTTCGATTTCGGTGCGGTGGCGAGGTAGACGGTGGCTTGCGCCAAGGCCAATTCACCCTCAGGGGAGCCTAAAAAATCATACGCGTCTTTGGCAGCGTTGGCGATAACAAGCGCTTGCGGGTCGGCCATGCCAATGTCTTCGATCGCCATGCGAACGAGCCTGCGACCCAGAAACAGCGGGTTCTCGCCCGCGTCGAGCATACGGGCCAGATAATAAAGTGCTGCGTCAGGATCGGAGCCGCGCACACTTTTATGCAGAGCACTGATCAGATTGTAATGTCCATCTTCACTTTTGTCATAGATTGGGGCGCGGCGTTGCACGACTTCGGCCAACGTTGCCGTGTCAAACATTTCGCCGGGCTTGGCGGAGCGCCAGATTTCTTCCGCCAACGTAAGAGAGGCGCGACCATCGCCATCGGCCATGGCGAGCAGGGCAGTACGGGCATCGGCATCGAGTGGCAGAGGCTTGCCTTCTGCTTCCTCTGCACGGGTCAAGAGACGCTCGATGGCAGCTTCATCAAGGGCGCGGAACGTGAGCACGCGGGCACGGGATAAAAGCGCCGCGTTGAGCTCAAAGGACGGATTCTCTGTCGTGGCGCCAATCAGAGTGATCGTCCCGTCTTCCATAACGGGCAAAAACGCATCCTGCTGGCTACGGTTAAAACGGTGGATTTCGTCGACGAAGAGCAAAGTCCCCTGCCCGCTCATGCGCCGGCCACGCGCAGCCTCGAATACCTTTTTAAGGTCTGAAACCCCGGAAAAAATCGCCGAGATCGGCTCGAAATGCAACGTCGTCTCATGCGCTAAAAGCCGGGCAATGGTGGTTTTGCCGGTGCCGGGCGGACCCCAAAAAATCAGTGATCCCAACGAGCCAGAAGCGATCAGACGCGTGAGAATACCGTCCGCACCAACGAGGTGATCCTGGCCGGCTACTTCGTCGAGCTTGGTCGGACGCAATCGATCGGCAAGCGGGCGTGGCGCTTCCTTCTCAAGGCCCGCGGCTGTGAAGAGATTGGACATTAGCCACCCACTTTGCTGGTCAGCGTTTCACCGTTGCGCTTGATCACCAAGGTCCAGTAATATTGCCGTGTTCGTTGTAGCGCTTCGACGTCTTTTGTCGCTTTGACGGCTTCGCTGTCGATGGAGACGATGACATCACCTTTCTTTAGCCCGAGACCTTCGGCTGCCGATCCGGACGTTACGTCCACCACCACCACGCCGTCCAACCCTGCCTCAAAGCCGATTTCTTCAGCCAGAGCTGGCGATAGATTGCCGATCTTCGCTCCCGCCAACGGCCAGCGTCCCTGCAAGGTACGGATATCGCGCGGCCTCGTCTCGGGAGCGGCTTGAGCACTAACAGATATTGTCAAAGGCTTTCCCGCGCGGTTGATCTTAAGCGCCGCCTTTGTACCCAAGGCTTTGGTAGCAAATCGAAATCCAAAGCCATCGGCATCCTCGACCAACTGATCGTCAAGAGAAACAATAACGTCACCCGGCTTGAGTCCTGCGCCCGCAGCGGGGCTATTCTCAACAACGGAGACGACCAACGCACCCACCGGGCGCGCCAAGCCAAGGCTTTCGGCAATGTCGGCGGTGACCGGCTGCATTCTGGCACCGAACCACGGCCGACGCACGACCCCACTTCCCGCACGCGCGGAGTCGACAACAACTTTTACCATGTTGACGGGGATCGCGAAGCCAATGCCCTGACTACCGCCAGATTTCGAAAATATCGCGGTGTTGATGCCGATCAACCGCCCTTCAACATCCACCAAAGCCCCACCCGAATTGCCAGGATTAATGGCGGCATCGGTCTGGATAAAGAGTTGGAAATCCGACGCGCTGACTTGCGTACGGGAGAGCGCCGAAACGATACCGGAGGTTACCGTCTGCCCAACACCAAAGGGATTGCCAATCGCCAGAACGAGGTCGCCGACATCAATCGCATCCGAATTACCGAGTGCGATGACAGGCGCATCTTTGATCCCCTTCAGCTTCAAGACGGCCAAATCGGTGCGGGGATCGCGCAGCACAATATCGGCGTCGAATTCGCGTTTATCCGAGAGTGCAACTTTGACCTCCGTCATACCCTCGATGACATGCTGGTTGGTAACAACCAAACCATCGGCGTCAATAATCACGCCCGACCCTTGCGAGCGCTGCACGCGATCGGGCATTTGCCCGCCTTCAAGGCCGAAGAAATGCTGAAAAAACGGATCATCCAGCAAAGGATTGCGAACGCCCTTTTGCACCCGCGCCGCATAGACATTGACGACAGCAGGTGCGGCGCGCTTCACGATGGGGGCAAAAGAAGCCTTCACCTCCGCAACGGATTTGGGAACTTGGGCATGGGCCGAACCGAGGACGATACAGGCCATGAGGGTCAAGAGTTTTGCGAATCGATGCATCGGGCACTCCGTTCTACGCTTCGACATATAGAGATGCCGTTTGATCCGCAAAAGGGACCGTAACGAAAACGGGCGACCCTAGGGCCGCCCGTTTCAAATTCTTCTGCTGTTAGCGAGCGCTCAGCCCACTTCAACCATTTCGGTTTTCATGGTTGGACCCGAATCAAGACCCTTCGCGTCAAAATCGCGGTCGATGAATTCGATCACCGCCATAGGCGCATTGTCGCCGTAGCGGAAACCAGCCTTCAGCACGCGGGTATAGCCGCCATTGCGGGCCTTGTAGCGTGGGCCGAGTACGTCAAACAGTTTCTTGACGAGAACGGCATCCTTGATCTGCGCAATCGCCTGACGGCGGGCGTGAAGATCACCGCGCTTGCCAAGCGTAACCAGCTTTTCCACAACCGGGCGAAGATCCTTCGCCTTTGGCAGCGTGGTAATGATCTGCTCGTGCTTGATCAGGGCTTGGCACATATTGGCAAACATCGCTTTACGATGTTCGACGCTGCGGCCGAAACGGCGACCTCTAAATCCGTGATGCATGGCTATCTCTCCTTGTTGAGGGGGTTATCCGGCCGCCGTGCCACGGTACGTCCGGTTTTTTAGGGTGTAGGGACTAGGGTGCGGGGCGAAGATACTGTTCTACACCCTACTCTCTAAACCCTGCTCCTTGATGATCAATAATGCTCTTCAAACCGCTTGGCCAATTCGTCAATATTCTCTGGCGGCCAACCGGTAACGTCCATACCGAGATGGAGGCCCATGGTGGCGAGCACTTCCTTGATCTCGTTAAGCGACTTGCGGCCAAAATTCGGCGTGCGGAGCATTTCCGATTCCGACTTCTGGATAAGGTCGCCGATATAAACGATGTTGTCGTTCTTGAGGCAGTTTGCGGAACGAACCGACAGCTCCAACTCGTCGACCTTCTTGAGAAGGGCCGGGTTGAAAGCGAGTTCCGGCATCGACGATTTTTCTTCCTCGCGGCGTGGCTCCTCAAAGTTCACGAACACTTCAAGTTGGTCCTGAATGATACGCGCGGCATAGGCGACCGAGTCTTCCGGCGTAACGCCTCCATTGGTTTCAATCACCATGATCAGCTTGTCGTAATCGAGGATCTGGCCTTCGCGGGTATTCTCGATGCGATAGGATACTTTTTTGACCGGCGAATAAATGCTGTCGATCGGAATGAGACCGATCGGTGCATCTTCGGCGCGGTTACGATCGGCAGGCACATAGCCCTTGCCGGTCTTGACCACGAATTCCATCCGCAACTCTGCCCCATCATCGAGCGAGCAGATCATCATATCGGGGTTGAGGATTTGAACGTCGCCGGAGACGGCAATGTCGCCTGCGCGGACAATGCCAGGACCGGTTTTGCGCAGCGTCAGACGCTTGGTGCCCTCGCCCTGCATCTTGATGCCGATGGCCTTGATGTTGAGGATGATATCCGTGACATCTTCGCGAACGCCCGGAATCGACGAGAATTCATGCAACACGCCGTCGATCTGGACCGACACGATGGCCGCGCCCTGTAGCGAGGACAACAGCACGCGACGCAGCGCGTTGCCGAGGGTCACGCCAAAGCCGCGTTCAAGCGGCTCAGCCACCAAGGTCGCGATGCGCTTACCATCTTCCGATGGGGTGACAACAAGCTTGTTCGGCTTGATCAGATCTTGCCAGTTTTTCTGGATCATTTTGTTCGTCCTTCATAGTGAGGCAGCGAGCATATCGGTCCGTCGACCCTGGCTCTGCGCCTTCGATGAGCTAACCCTGTCTTTAACAACAGGTAACCGCCGCCGCACCCGTCGGTTGCGGCGACTTAAACGTCGATGGATAGATTAGACGCGCCGACGCTTGCGCGGGCGGCAGCCATTGTGCGGTATCGGCGTCACGTCACGGATCGAGGTAACCGTAAAGCCAACCGTCTGCAACGCACGCAGAGCCGATTCACGACCCGAACCGGGGCCTGTCACCTCAACTTCGACCGTCCGCATGCCGTGTTCGGCAGCTTTGCGGCCTGCGTCTTCTGCTGCGACCTGTGCGGCATACGGAGTCGACTTGCGCGAACCCTTAAAGCCCATCGTGCCAGCGGACGACCAAGACACGGTATTGCCCTGTGCATCGGTGATGGTAATCATCGTGTTGTTGAACGAGGCGTTCACATGGGCCACGCCCGACACGATATTTTTGCGTTCGCGGCGGCGGACGCGGCCTGCTTCTTTAGCCATAATCTTTGATCCTTATTAGCGCACCCGTTGTTCCAGGTGCTGGGGATGGAGGTGGTATCGGGAGAGTGTAGGGATGAGGGCGTAAGCTAGGTGCGTTTTAACAAAACACCCTACGCCCTACCCCCTAAATTACTTCTTCTTGCCCTGGATGGCCTTTGCCTTACCCTTACGGGTACGCGCATTGGTGTGGGTACGCTGACCGCGAACCGGCAACTGACGACGATGGCGCAGACCGCGATAGCAGCCCAAATCCATCAAACGCTTGATGTTCATCGATACTTCACGACGAAGATCGCCCTCGACGAGATAGTCGCGGTCAATCATTTCGCGGATCTGAAGAACTTCGGCATCGGTCAACTGGTTGACGCGACGCTCGGCTGGGAGGTTAAGCGCCGTGACGATCTCTTCCGCCTTCTTTGCGCCAATACCGTGAATATACTGCAACGCGATGATCACGCGCTTGTTCGTAGGAATATTGACGCCTGCAATACGGGCCATCAGTCTTCTCCATGTCGGCTTTAGATCCGTACGGAACCAAAGCGGGTTACAGATACCACGCACCGGTGGAGGCCGGCCTACGCGTGGGGAAGCTCAACAAAAAAACGCCACCCGACAATCCTTAGCAGGATTGCCCGATGACCTATAAGCCAAGCCAGTGGACGCGTGATAGGGGAACGCATCACCCGAGTCAACTCACGAAGACCTTGCAGACTTAATTTAAGCCCCGCAACACGCCCGAAATCGCAGAACTCACCTGATCCATCGGCTGCATACCGTCGATCTTGGTCAGTTTCCCCGCCTTCTCGTAATAGGGAGCAACCACGGCTGTATCGCGGTTATAGGCCTCCAACCGTGTCTTAAACACTTCCGGATCATCATCCTTACGAACAGGCTGGCCAGCGGCTTTGGCTTCTTCGGCCCGTTTTACGATCCGGTGGACGAGGGCGTTTTGATCGACAACGAGTTCGATGACCGCATCAAGCTTCAAGCCTTCGGATTTAAGCATTCCATCCAGCGCTTCGGCCTGGGCAACCGTGCGTGGAAAACCGTCAAGGATAAAGCCGCTCTTCGCGTCCGGTTCTGCGATGCGGTCCTTGATGATACCAACGACGATATCGTCGGAAACAAGGCCACCCGAATCCATCACATCCTTGGCCTTGATGCCAATCGGCGTTTTGGCGGCAACGGCGGCGCGTAGCATGTCACCGGTCGAGAGTTGCGGTATCGTATGGCGTTCGACTAAGCGCTGCGCCTGCGTTCCTTTACCCGCTCCCGGCGGGCCCAGCAGTATCAGTCTCACCTCTTCCCCCCCCGGAGACGGGCCTTTTTAACAAGACCCTCATATTGATGGGCTAACAGATGGCCATGCACTTGGGCCACTGTGTCCATCGTCACACTAACAACAATCAGTAACGATGTACCACCAAAATAAAACGGAAGAGCCGCTTGGGATACGAGCAATTCGGGTAACATGCAGATGATCACGAGATAGCCAGCGCCCAAAACCGTAATCCGCGACAGTACTTTGTCGATAAATTCAGCGGTCCGCTCACCGGGACGAATGCCGGGTATAAAGCCACCTTGCTTTTTCAAATTATCCGCCGTTTCGACCGGATTAAATACAATCGCAGTATAAAAGAAGGCAAAAAACACGATCAGACCGGCATAGGCCACCATGAACAATGGACGGCCATGCCCGAGATAGGCGGCGATGGTTGATAGCCAACCCACATTGCCATTCTGAGCGGCAAAGCTCGAAACCGTCGTCGGCAAAAGCAAAAGCGAAGACGCGAAAATAGGCGGGATAACGCCCGACGTATTGAGCTTCAACGGCAAGAACGAGGTCTGCCCCTCATAGACGCGATTACCCACCTGACGCTTTGGATAATTGATCAAGAGACGGCGTTGGGCACGCTCCATGAAGACGATAAATGCGATGACGCTGAACGCCATCACGACGACCACCAAAATCAAGAAGGTCGAAATGGCACCCTGACGACCGAGTTCCAACATATTGGCAATAGCGCTTGGCAAACCCGCGACGATACCCGAGAAAATGATCAAAGAAGTGCCATTGCCAATGCCGCGCTGGGTAATCTGCTCACCCAACCACATCAGAAACAGCGTACCGCCCACCAAGGTAATCGACGTCGAAAGCCGGAAAAACATCCCCGGTTCAAGCACCACATTCGTAGAACCCTCAAGACCAACCGCGATTCCATAGGCTTGAAAGGCAGCAAGAACCACCGTCAGATAACGCGTATATTGGTTGATGACCTTGCGGCCCGCCTCACCCTCTTTCTTGAGGGACTCGAGGGTGGGAATAGCCGACGTCAAAAGCTGAATAATGATCGAGGCGGAAATGTACGGCATAATGGCGAGCGCAAAGATCGCGAGACGCCCGACCGCACCACCCGAAAACATATTGAAAAGGCCCAACATGCCTTGCTGCTGCTGCTTGAAGAATTCAGCAAGAGCCGAAACATTGATGCCAGGAAGCGGGATATAGGTACCAAGCCGATACACCAGCAACGCGCCCAGTGTGAACCAGATGCGTTTTTTGAGTTCGTCCGCCTTTGCAAGCGCGCCGAAATTCAAGTTTGCCGCAAGTTGCTCAGCCGCCGATGCCATGCCGCGCTCCCATCCGATGTGAACAAAAAAAATGCCGGGCGAACGGACCAGAATCCGACGCCCGGCAACAACCTAGAAATGGCGTGCCCGAAGGCAAAGATCAAGCCGTAGCTTCAACCGCCACGTGGACAATCGTTACCGAACCGCCTGCCTTCTCGATTGCAGCTTGCGCGGACTTTGTCACGCCGGCCACTTCGAAAGTCAGCTTGGTCTTGATATCACCCGAACCGAGGATCCGGACGCCATCAAGATGCTTGGAGCAAACGCCCGCAGCAACCAACGCCTCAACCGTAACGGTCTTCTTCGCGTCGAGCTTCTTGGCGTCGATCGCAATCTGGATCCGACCAAGATTGACTTCATTGAAGTGCTTGGCATGAATGTTCGTAAAGCCGCGCTTTGGAAGGCGACGATAGAGTGGCATCTGGCCACCCTCGAAGCCCTTGATCGCGACACCCGTACGAGCCGTCTGACCCTTTACACCACGGCCCGACGTTTTACCCTTGCCGGAACCAATACCACGACCGACCCGCATGCGGGACTTCTTGGCACCTGAATTATCGCTAATACCATTGAGTTTCATGGTGCTCTCCTCACTTCACGGCCGCGTTGTCATCGACAACACGAACGAGGTGACG
>Ga0114964_10001375_pt1 | contig 17765 bp, 18 predicted proteins | sample C_131016_MF_Meta_FD_92638 | JGI IMG/M metagenome (GOLD analysis project Ga0114964, IMG submission 92638) | Freshwater microbial communities from Lake Croche, Canada to study carbon cycling - C_131016_MF_MetaG | ecosystem: Environmental > Aquatic > Freshwater > Lake | place: Lake Croche, Canada... | reverse complement strand
AGATCATGAAATCAGCCGTTATCACATTCCCGGGTTCGAACCGTGAAGGGGACGTTATTCGTGCCCTTCGCCAATCGACGGGTCACGAGCCAACATCCATTTGGCATCAGGATACAGACCTTCCAAAGGGCACTGACCTTGTCGTTTTGCCCGGCGGCTTTTCTTACGGTGATTATCTTCGCTGCGGCGCGATTGCGGCCCGCGCACCCGTGATGGATGCCGTCCGCGTCCACGCGGCGAAAGGCGGCTTGGTGCTCGGCATCTGCAACGGCTTCCAGATTTTGGTTGAATCTGGCCTTCTCCCCGGCGTTCTTATGCGCAATGCGGGCCTCAAATTCATTTGCAAAATGCAGCATTTGAAAGTGGGCCGCACGGATTCAGCCTTTACCTCGGCCTATATCAATGGCCAAATCATCAAGGTCGCCATCGCGCATGGTGAAGGCAATTATGTGGCTGACGCCGATACCATTGCTCGTTTAGAGAATGAGAACCGCGTGGCTTTTCGTTACTGCTCCGCAGATGGCGACACCAAAGCTGGCAACCCGAACGGCTCCCTCAATGACATCGCCGGTATCTATTCTGAAAACCTCAACGTGCTTGGCATGATGCCCCACCCCGAAAACCTGATCGAGACGCTTGTCGGCGGCACAGATGGCCGCGGATTATTTGAGAGTCTCTCCATACTTCGGGGCGCCGCCTGATGAAAAATGCAATCACCATTACCCCTGACGTCGTGGCCCAACATGGCCTCAAGCCCGATGAATATCAGCGGATTTTAAAACTGATTGGTCGCGAGCCCACGCTTACCGAACTCGGTATTTTCTCGGCCATGTGGAACGAGCATTGCTCGTATAAATCCTCGCGACTGCATTTGCGTGGATTGCCCACCAAAGCCCCTTGGGTCATCCAGGGCCCCGGCGAAAATGCGGGCGTTATCGATATCGGCGACGGTTTGGCTTGCGTATTCAAAATGGAAAGCCATAACCACCCGTCCTATATCGAGCCCTATCAAGGGGCGACGACGGGCGTTGGCGGCATTTTGCGCGACGTCTTTACGATGGGCGCGCGACCGATTGCTTGCCTCAATGCCCTTCGTTTTGGCTCGCCGGATCACCCTAAAACCCGTCACCTCGTTTCAGGCGTCGTTGCGGGGATTGGCGGCTACGGAAATTCCTTCGGCGTGCCAACGGTTGGCGGACAGATGGGTGTCCACACCCGCTACGACGGCAACATCCTCGTCAACGCGATGGCTGTCGGTATCGCCAAATCCGACGAGATTTTCTACGCCAAAGCCACCGGCGTCGGTAACCCTATCGTCTATCTCGGCTCGAAAACCGGACGTGACGGCATCCATGGCGCGACCATGGCATCGGCAGCATTTGACGATGCAGCGGACGAGAAGCGCCCGACCGTGCAGGTCGGCGACCCCTTCGCGGAAAAGCTTTTGTTAGAGGCCTGCCTTGAGCTGATGCAGACCGGTTCGGTTATCGCCATTCAGGACATGGGCGCGGCAGGGCTTACCTCGTCAGCCGTTGAAATGGGTGCCAAAGGCGATCTCGGCATTGAACTCGATCTTGATAAAGTGCCCTGCCGCGAAGAAGGCATGACAGCTTACGAGATGATGCTGTCGGAAAGCCAAGAGCGCATGCTCATGGTGCTCGATCCGGCGAAAGAAAAACAAGCCGAAGCCATTTTTGTGAAATGGGGTCTCGACTTCGCCATTGTTGGAAAAACCACCGACACGCTGCGTTTTGTGGTCATGCACCAAGGCGAAGTGATGGCGGATCTGCCCATCAAGGAATTGGGCGATGAAGCACCGCTCTATGATCGGCCTTACGTCGAGACGCCCAAACGCCCCGTGCTCGAAGCGGCAGATGTCCCTTCGCCTCGGTCAAACCGCGACGCTTTGCTCAGGCTTATTGGCTCGCCCGATCTCGCGTCGAAACGTTGGGTCTGGGAACAATACGATCATTTAATCTTGGGAAATACGGTTCAACAACCCGGCGGTGATTCCGCCGTGGTGCGCGTTGGCGAAGGCCCGCGCGGTTTGGCCCTCACCTCGGATGTCACACCACGTTATTGCGAAGCCGATCCGTTCGAGGGCGGCAAACAGGCGGTCGCCGAAGCCTATCGCAACATCATTGCGGTCGGCGGTACGCCAAAAGCCATTACGGACAACCTCAATTTCGGCAATCCCGAGCGCCCCGACTATATGGGCCAACTCGTCTACTGCATCCGTGGCATTGGCGCCGCTTGCGAAGCACTCGATTTCCCCGTCGTGTCAGGCAATGTCTCCCTCTATAACGAAACCAACGGGCGCGGCATTCTGCCAACGCCAACCATCGGCGGTGTCGGCGTTTTGGATGACGTCACACAATCCATGTCATTGGCCTTCAAAGCCGATGACGAGATCATCGTCCTCTTAGGCGAAACCACCGGCTGGCTCGGCTCTTCATGTTGGTTAGCGGAAATAGCAAAGCGCGAAGATGGTGCGCCGCCGCCGGTTGATCTTCTCATGGAGAAGCTAATCGGCGAACTTGTGCTTGGCCTCATCAAGGACGGGCTTGTCACCGCCGTACACGATCTATCGGATGGTGGTTTGGCGGTGGGCGTCGCCGAGATGGCGATGGCGGGCGGCATTGGCGCAACGATTGCGGCCCTGCCCTTCGGGCTTCCTGCCCACGCCGAACTTTTTGGCGAGGATCAGGCCCGCTATGTGGTAACGGTCAACAACAAAGAAGCCTTGACTGAGATTTCACGCCGCGTTGGGGCGGTCGTTGCGACCGGTGAAGCCTTAGTAATCATGACAGTGATCGGCAAAACCGGCGGCGATGCATTGACGCTGCCGGGAGAAATGCCCATATCGTTGACGGAATTGCGCAACGCACATGAAAACTGGCTGCCTTCCTATATGGCGGGCGAACTCTGACGGGATCACAAGACCATGGCCATGAAAGCCTCTGATATCGAAACCATGATCAAAACGGCCTTCCCGGATGCCGTTATCGAGATCAAGGATTTGGCCGGCGATGGCGATCATTACGCCGCGACCGTCGTGTCTGAAGCGTTCCGCGGCAAAACACGTGTGGCACAACATCAGATGGTTTATGCCGCGCTTCAAGGCAATATGGGCGGCGTGTTGCATGCGCTTGCTTTGACAACATCCGCACCCGCGGCATAATTTCAAATCTATCCTTTTACACGACAAGGACACCTGCGATGAGCGCTCAAGATACGATTAAATCAGAAATCACTTCCAACGACGTCGTCCTGTTCATGAAGGGCACGCACCAATTTCCGATGTGCGGATTTTCCGGTCAGGTCGTGCAAATTCTCGACTATATTGGTGTGAGCTTCAAAGGCATTAATGTGCTCGACGATGCCGATTTACGCCAAGGTATCAAGGATTACGCGAACTGGCCGACGATTCCGCAGCTTTATGTGAAGGGCGAGTTTATCGGTGGCTGCGACATCGTTCGCGAAATGTTTCAATCGGGCGAATTGGTAACCCATTTGAACGACCATGGCATCGCAGCAACAATGCCCGCTAAGGCTTAATCCGCTTTTACCTGACCATCGCGGCCTTGATTGCCGCGATGGCATCCGCCCCCGACCAATCAGCGGGCCCGGACAATTCTGCCAGCAGGCAACCGGTGTCGTCCACCAAAAGTGTGGTGGGCAGGCCCGTCACCAAACCTTCCTTCCGCAAGCTTTGGAACGCCTTGCCTTGCTGGTCGGTGTAAAGCGTCAAAGCCTTGATCTGATTATCCGACAACCATTGCGGTATCTTCTCCACATTGCGGGTATCCATATTCAAAGCCAGGACGTTAAAATGGTCTCCGCCGAGATTGGATTGCAGGCGATCAAGCGACGGCATTTCCGTTCGGCATGGCACGCACCAAGTCGCCCAGAGATTAAACAGCACCGTACGTCCCTTGAAACTCGCAAGCGTCAATGGCCCGTCGGGGCCGTCGAATTCGATCACGGGTGCGGGACGCGGCGCTTTCAAAAAGCGCAAACCGGCAACCTCCCCTTTGGCCAAAGGTGTCAAAGCCGCAGATTTTTGCACAGCAGCGCTACATTCGCCCGCTGCCTGATTGCCCGCCGCCCCTGACTTCCCGTATAGAGCGAGGGCTAGCCCCGCTATCGCGATGACCCCGACCACTGCAAGTGCAGCGAGGAAGCGTTTGGAGAGAGTTGGGCGTGCAGGCATGGGCTTGGTCCGTTTGAATGAGAGAAAGAACGAAACGATGAGCAATCAGATGTGGGGTGGACGGTTCTTATCAGGTCCCGACGCGATCATGGAAGATATCAACGCCTCGATCGAATTCGACAAGGCCTTGTGGCGGCAAGATATCGCAGGTTCGCGCGCCCATGTCGCCATGCTCGCCAAACAGGGCATTGTTGAGGCAAAAGACGCCGAAGCCATTGCCAAAGGTCTGGACGCGGTCGAAGCCGAAATCGCTTCCGGCCAATTCACCTTCTCCCGCGCGCTCGAAGACATTCATATGAATGTCGAATCCCGCTTGGCTGACATCGTTGGTCCGGCGGCAGGCCGTCTCCACACCGCGCGCTCGCGCAATGATCAGGTCGCTACCGATATGCGCCTTTGGGTGCGCGATACGCTGGACGCCCTTGATGAGCAGATGGCCGATTTACAATCCGCGTTAGTCGAAAAAGCACTTGCATTCGCCGGTGCCGTAATGCCCGGCTTCACCCATTTGCAATCTGCCCAACCCGTGACCTTCGGCCATCATCTGATGGCTTATGTCGAAATGCTGGGCCGCGACCGGGGCCGGATACGGGACGCCCGCAAGCGGATGAACGAGAACCCGCTGGGTGCTGCGGCTTTAGCCGGAACCTCCTTCCCGATTGATCGGCATATGACGGCAAGCCTTCTCGGCTTTGACCGCCCCACCTCGAATTCGCTCGATAGCGTTTCGGACCGCGATTTCGCGTTGGAAGCACTCTCAGCCGCCTCGATCTGCGCCATGCATCTGTCGCGGTTTGCCGAGGAAATCGTCATCTGGACGACACCGCAATTCGGTCTTGTTGCACTGTCGGATAAATTCACCACCGGCTCGTCCATCATGCCGCAAAAGCGCAATCCGGATGCAGCTGAACTCGTTCGCGGTAAATCAGGCCGCATCATCGGGGCACTCACCGCTTTGCTGATCGTGATGAAGGGCCTTCCACTCACTTACGCCAAGGATATGCAGGAAGACAAAGAAGGCCTGTTCGACGCGTTGCACTCGCTCTCGCTTTGCTTGGCAGCGATGTCCGGCATGGTGCGGGACATGACGCCCGATACCAAAGCCATGAAAAAGGCGGCGGGCTCGGGCTATGCGACCGCCACCGATCTGGCCGATTGGCTGGTCCGCACCTTAAAAATGCCCTTCCGCAACGCCCATCACGTAACAGGGCGGATAGTCGGCTTGGCTTCCGATAAAAAGATCGGGCTTGAAAAGCTGACGTTGGCAGAAATGCAGTCGGTTGAACCGAAAATCACGTCGGAAGTCTTTGCGGTGTTAGGCGTCGAAAAATCGGTCAAAAGCCGCACGAGCTTCGGCGGCACTGCGCCTGCCAATGTGCGTCGCGAGGCGAGACGCTGGATCGCCAAATTGGCCCGCGAAAAGCGCTGATGCCCCCGCTTCCACTCTGGGCCCTAATGGGGCTATGATGACGCTTCTTGTGGAGATATTCCTTTGCGCCGTTACGCCTTAAAAATTCCCGCCATGACGCTGATATTGGCACTCGCACTGGCGGGTTGCGGTCGTAAAGGTCCGCTCGAAGCGCCCAACACGGCTGTCCCGACAGCTGAAATGGCAAAGGTTGACACCAATTCGGCGATCACACCCCTGCCTAAACAGCCGAAACCCGAGACACCGAAACAGGAAGTGCCGAACAAGCCCTTCTTTCTCGATTTTCTTCTCTGACGCGTAAAGAGTCCATTTGATGTCCTCGTTTTCCTATCGTGATGGCGTATTTCACGCCGAACAGGTCGATCTGCGTGCCGTGGCTGCAACAGTCGAAACGCCGTTTTATTGCTATTCGACCGCCGAGCTTGAGAAAAACTACCGCGTGTTTTCCGGTGCCTTTGCCGATGTCGACGCGATGGTGTGTTACGCGATGAAGGCCAATTCCAATCAGGCGGTGCTCAAAACATTCGCAAGCCTTGGCGCAGGTATGGACGTCGTCTCGGAAGGCGAGTTGCGCCGTGCGCGCGCCGCTGGGGTTTCCGGGTCCAAAATCACTTTTTCCGGCGTTGGCAAAACCGATCGCGAAATCGCCTATGGACTAGACGAACACATCCACTGCTTCAATGTTGAATCCGAGCCTGAGCTTTACCGGATTTCGGCCATCGCCTCCGCCAAGGGGCTGACCGCAAAAATTTCACTGCGCGTCAATCCGGATGTGGATGCCAAGACGCACGCCAAAATCTCGACCGGTAAAAGCGAGAATAAATTTGGTGTTCCCATTTCGCGCGCCCGTGACGTTTATCGGGAAGCGGCTAGCCTGCCGGGTATTTCGGTTTCCGGCGTTGATATGCATATCGGCAGCCAAATCACCGATTTACAGCCGTTTGACGATGCGTTTGCGCTGATGGCCGATTTCGTCACCGAGCTGCGTGCGGACGGTCATGTGATTGACCATCTCGATTTAGGGGGTGGTTTGGGCGTACAATACCGGCCCGATAATTCACCTCCGCCGCATCCAGACCTCTACGCAACCGTCATCAAAAAACGCCTCGGCCATTTGGATGCCCGACTGGTGTTGGAGCCCGGCCGTCTCCTCGTCGCCAATGCGGGGATTTTGGTGACCAAGATCGTCTATATGAAGTCTGGCGAGGGCAAGAGCTTTATGATCGTCGACGCGGCGATGAACGATCTTATTCGTCCAACGCTCTACGAGGCCTTCCACGACATCAAGCCCGTCAACGAACCGTCGACCCACCAAGCTCGGGTCGTTGCCGATGTGGTTGGTCCCGTCTGCGAGTCGGGCGATTATCTGGCACTAGGCCGCGATTTACCGGCACAACAGGCTGGCGATCTGTTGGCGATCCTCTCGGCAGGAGCTTACGGCGCCGTGCAGGCGGGTACCTATAATACGAGGCGTTTGGTGCCGGAAATATTGGTCAAAGGCAACGAGTTTGCCACCATCCGCCCGCGGCAAACCTATGAAGAGTTGATTGGACTCGATCATCTGCCCAACTGGCTGTAGTCTTGGCCTCTATGGCACCACACGATGCATCTCTGCCACCCGATCAAGCAGCCCTTGAGCGAACCTTAAAAAAAAGGCTGGCGCAGGCTGGCTTCGTTTTGGCGTTTGAGCGGGCTTGGCCGTTTGTTGTGCTCAGCCTCTCAATCGCTTCGCTCTTTTTAACATGGGCTTGGCTCGGGCTGTTTGACCTTTTGCCAAATTTGCCGCGTCTGCTCGCCGCCTTTGTTGTCATCGTAGCGGGTGTTTTCCCGCTCTTGCTGGCTTTCCGCTCAGGACGGGCGCGGTTACAAGAAAGTGTGGCGCGGCTTGACCGCGACTCCGGCCTTGCCCATCACCCGGTAGCAACCGCACTTGACCAACCCGTCGCACCCTCAACGGACCCACTGACGGATGCTTTATGGCGCGCCAATCAAAACGCTGCCTTTGCACAGATTGTGGCGATCCGCGTCAAAGCACCCGATCCGCAATTGGCGCGGAAGGACCCCTATGCGCTTCGCTTTGCATTCCCGCTTGGGGCGCTCGCGGCCTTTTTTGTGGCGGGCTCCGAACAGGACGCCCGTTTGGCCGGCGTGTTCAACTGGGACGATACAGCCTTAGCAGCCCAATCCGCCCGCCTCGACGCATGGATCGATCCGCCCGCCTACACCCATCTGCCACCGGTTCTGATTGATCTGAAAGCCAACGGCACGCCGAGGCTGAAGCCGTTTTCGGTACCCGTTGGCTCGACCGTCATTCTGCGCAGTTCGGACCCAACCAATGTGACCGCCACACCTTCGAGGGGACTTGAGCGCAACGCGGATTTGGCATCAACGACAGTCCCGGAATGGCGGTGGACGCTGAAAGCCACCTCGCAATTGGTGATACGAGTCGGCAACCATCCGCTCCCTGCCCTCGCCTTTGACGCGGTTCCCGATTTACCGCCGCACATTGAAATAACCACACCACCGGTCAGCAGCGAGACCAGCCTAACGCTCGCTTATCGCGCGGGCGATGATTATGGGCTGGCAAGTGGCGAACTCCGCGTCAGCCGCCCACGCACTGGCGCACACGATCTCCTTGGTAAGCACCCGCCTTTGGTTGAAGCACCGCGACTACCGATTTTGCTGCCAATCGATCGACGTGATGGCACTGCTAAAACCAAAATAGAACCCTCCGAGAGCCCTTGGGCAGGCACGAACGTTGATCTTACCCTCACCGTCAAGGATGACGCGGGCCAGGAAGCGTCCACCTCGCCGGTACCGCTCCGCTTACCACAACGCCTCTTCACCAACGGCATCGCCCGTGCGCTGGTTGAACAGCGCCGCCGGATGGCGCTTGCCCCTGACCGTTGGCATGATGTCGACGCGGCATTAAACGCCCTTTTAATCGCACCCGATCGCTTCTTGCCGGACGCAGGCGTGTATCTCGGGCTTCGTGCGGTTGAGCGCGAACTCGCCAGTGCAAGAAGTGATGCCGATCTTTTGCAATCGGTCGACTCGCTCTGGAAGCTTGCGGTATCGATCGAGGAACACGAACAGGGCGACGAGAAAAAAGCACTTGATGCCGCGCGTGAGGCCCTAAAAAAAGCACTCGAAAACGGCGCGTCTCCGGATGAAATCAAAGCCCTCACCGACCGGCTCAAATCCGCATTGGATGCCTATTTAAAATCCTATGCCGCCAAAGCGCAAAAGAACCAGAAAGCGGCTGGCGAGAACCGTCAATCGTCGGGAAAATCCTTTCGACCCGAAGATTTGCAAGCCATGGTTGATCAGATGAATGAGCTCGCCAAGCGCGGTGCAGCCGATGATGCGGCGCGGATGCTGGAAGCACTCAATGCGATCTTGGACCAATTGCAGACTAGCGAACCACAATTGGCCGATCCATCGTCGCAAGAAATGAACAATGCGCTCGGCGAACTCGACAAAATGATGCGCGAGCAGCGTTCGTTGCGTGACGACACGTTCCGGCAAGGAAAGGGAAATTCCGGCTCCCCGAAAGGTGACAGTAAATCCCTCGCCGAGCGGCAAAATGCCTTGCGGAATAAACTCGACGGTTTGCTTGACCAGATGAAGGAACTCGGTGTGCCGGATGAAGGCGCTTTGGGCGAGGCCGATGAGGCAATGAAAAACGCCGAAGGCGCGATTGGCGAAGGCGACAATCAAGGCGCGTTAGGCGAGCAAGGCAAAGCGATTGAAAGCCTGAAAAAAGGCGCTCAAGCGCTCGCCAAATCCCTTGATGGCAACGCGCCGGGCAATGGTCCGGGAAAACGTCCCGGTGGACAAAACCAACAAGGCAACGGTAGCGGCGCGGGTGATGATAAAGATCCCTTGGGCCGCTCAGCCCGCCAACCTGATTCAGGTGAAGGGGCTTTGCACCAAGGGGGTAAAGGCGGCAGCTTGGAGAAGCGCAGCCGCGAAGTTGTCGAAGAACTTAGAAAACGCTTGGGCGATCCCAGCCGCGCACCGGATGAGCTTAATTATTTGAGGCGGCTATTGGAACGGAATTAAATTTATTTGATGAGAAAAAATAACAGTCCCTCTCTATTTTTGGAGAGGGTGGTCCGCGAAGCGGGTCGGGTGAGGTTTTGATGCCAATCATCGACGCTTCTTTTCCGTCAAATATCTCTTAATCATCGCCCAAATTATGCTAGCACTAGATCCTAATCCGTCGGCTCCGCCGACACCTTCTCCCCCGAGGGAGAAGGACCCGATTGACGAGAAACCCATGCTCAGAAAACTCTACGACTGGATTGTCGCCCTCTCCGCCCGCCCGAGTGCACCTTGGGCGCTGGCGGCTGTGGCCTTTACCGAGAGTTCGTTTTTCATCGTGCCACCGGACGTGATGTTGGCACCCATGGCGCTAGCGAGGCCTGAGCGGGCTTGGTATTATGCCTTTGTCTGTACCATTGGCTCAGTTACGGGCGGCATGTTTGGCTATGCGATTGGGCATCTCCTGTTTGATTCCGTCGGCATGTGGATTTTGAACCTCTACAATCTTGGCGGCAAAGTCGAGACGATCAAAGAAGCCTATGCGCAATGGGGCGGATTGCTGATCTTGCTGAAAGGGCTGACGCCTATCCCTTTCAAACTCGTGACCATCGTATCGGGTGCTCTGGATTATAACTTCCCGATGTTTGTGCTGTTATCCGCGATCACGCGAGGGGCTCGCTTCTTTCTACTGGCAGGCTTGTTGAATAAATTTGGCGAACCGATGCGGCACTTTATCGAAAACCGGTTGGGGCTCGTGGTTGCGGGAATGGTCGCAATTTTTATTATCGGCATCGTGGTGGCCGCGAGACTGGCTTGAGGGCTTCAATATGATTGTTTGGCGTTTCATAACCCGCTTTAACGTCGCGCTGCTCGTCCTCTCAGGCTCCCTCTTTGCCATTGGCGGAGCGTGGTTCATTGAATTGGCCCTCGACATCAAACCGTGTCATCTCTGCCTCATTGGCCGTGTCCCGCATTATGTCGGTATACCTCTGGCGCTTGCGGCCATTATCGCCAACCGCCCCAATCAATCGCCCCTCACTGGGCGCAGCCTGTTGGCGCTGCTGACAGTGGTATTCCTAGTGGGAACTGGCATTGCCGCCTATCATTCCGGCGTCGAATTCGGTCTCTTTCAAGGCCCAACGGACTGCACCGGTACGATTGAGAAATCAGCAAATATCCAAGATTTCTTGAAACAATTGCAAACCGTCAAAGTCATCCGCTGCGATGAAGTCGCCATGCGGATTTTCGGCCTATCGCTTGCAAGCTGGAATGCTCTGATCTGCGCGGTTTTGGCAGGAGTAGCGGCGGTGGGGGCAGTAGGCAGTAGGCAGTAGGCAGTAGGCAGTAGGCAGTTTTTTAACGACACCATTTGTTGTCAAACATCTGCTGACGACTACCTAATGCCCAAACTTAAGGCTCCAGCTCGGTATCCCAATACAAATAATCCAACCAGCTTTCATGCAGATAATTGGGCGGAAACAGCCGGCCATTCTGATGAAGGTCGAAAACCGTCGGCGCATAAGGCTTTTGCAGCGGGAACATTTTCGCCACCTTCGGCAGCTTGTCGCCCTTGGCAAGGTTGCAGGGCGAACACGCCGCCACGACATTCTCCCATGTCGTCAGCCCGCCTTTGGAGCGCGGCGTCACATGGTCAAAGGTCAACTCGTCGCGTTGTCCGCAATATTGGCAGGAAAACTTATCGCGCAAAAACACGTTAAACCGTGTGAAGGCGGGGTGCCGCGAAGGGGGTATGTAGGATTTGAGCGAAACGACCGACGGAAGACGAATTTCCGCGCTCGGACTGCGAATGGTTTTATCATAAAACGACACGATATTGACGCGGTCCAGCACCACCGCTTTGATCGTGTCCTGCCAGTTCCACAAGGACAAAGGATAGTAACTCAACGGCCGGAAATCGGCGTTAAGCACCAAAGCCGGACACGCTTCCGGCGAAACGGGCGGAGTGACGTGGATCGTCAACGAGCCTGCTCCCTACATCAAACAGAAACCGAATCTGTCTTGAGGGATAATCTACACACCGTGTGTCGGAATTGTGAAGCCCGGAATGGAACAGGGTAAGAAAATAGGCTTTTTTGTCGCACTAACGCGTAGGAACCGGTACTTCGCCGCGATAATCATAAAAACCACGGCCTGTTTTGCGGCCCAACCAGCCCGCTTCGACATATTTGACGAGCAACGGGCATGGCCGATACTTCGAATCAGCCAAGCCTTCATGCAGCACCTGCATGACCGAGAGGCAGGTATCAAGACCGATAAAATCGGCCAATTGCAGCGGGCCCATCGGGTGATTGGCACCGAGCCGCATCGCCGTGTCGATCGCATCAACGCTACCGACACCCTCATAGAGTGTATAAATCGCTTCATTGATCATCGGCAACAAAATCCGGTTGACGATAAAGGCCGGAAAATCTTCCGAAACGGTAATCGTCTTGCCGAGCCGCGCAATAAATTCTTTTGCCGCTTCAAAGGTAGGGTCTTCGGTGGCGATGCCCCGGATCAGTTCGACCAACTGCATCTTTGGCACCGGATTCATAAAATGAATACCGATAAACCGATCGGGACGATCCGTCGCCGACGCCAGCCGTGTGATCGAAATCGACGAGGTGTTGGAGGCTACCATCGTCTTCGCCGGCAGTGCCTTGCAAAGCGCGCTAAAAATCTTGCGCTTTACCTCTTCGTTCTCGGTTGCGGCCTCAATCACGAGGTCGCAATCGGAAAGATCGGTATATTCCGAACCGGTGGTGACCAACGCTAAAGCGGCCTGGCGTTGCGCCTCCGTCAAGGTTCCTTTGGCGACAAGCTTGGCCAGATTACCATTGATTGTCGCCAACCCCGCCGCCTGACGGTCGACGCTCAGATCATGGATGACCACCGACATTCCGGATTGCGCGCAGACCTGAGCGATGCCGGTGCCCATTTGTCCGGCACCAATGATCCCAACCGATTGAATCGCGTTTGTCATGGTTCGCTCGTTTCGTAACTAAGCCTTGGATAGTGACGCACGCCATTAACCTGCTTTTGCGAGTTCCTTGTCAAGTTCTGGAAGTGCCGTAAACAGATCTGCCACCAATCCGTAATCTGCGACCTGGAAAATCGGGGCTTCATCGTCCTTGTTGATCGCCACAATGACTTTGGAATCCTTCATGCCCGCCAAATGCTGGATGGCACCCGAGATGCCAACGGCGATATAAAGCTCAGGAGCGACCACTTTACCGGTCTGCCCAACCTGCCAATCGTTCGGCGCGTAACCCGCGTCGACGGCGGCGCGCGAGGCACCCATTGCCGCGTTCAGGCGGTTGGCAACCGGCTCGATATAGGTCTTGAAATTCTCCGAATTGGCCATCGCGCGGCCACCCGAAATGATGATCTTCGCCGATGTCAGTTCCGGACGGTCAAGTTTGGCGAGGCTTTCGCCTTTGAACGTCGAAATCCCCGGATTGGATGCCGCCGATACCGCCTCGACCGGTGCTGAACCGCCTTCTTCGGCAGACGCAAAAGAGGCTGTCCGGATGGTTAAAACCTTGGTCTTGTCGGACGACTGGACGGTTTGAAGCGCGTTGCCCGCATAAATCGGCCGCTCGAATGTATCGGCAGAGAGAACCTTGATCACATCGGAAATCTGCATCACATCGAGCAGCGCCGCCGCGCGTGGCATCACATTTTTGCCTGTGCTGGTCGAGGCGGAAACAATTGCCTGATAGTGGGGAGCGAGCGATACAATAAGGCTCGCCACATTCTCGGCCAAGCCATGCGCATAGAGCGCATCGTCAGCCAGCAAAACCTTGGCAACGCCCGAAAGCTTGGAAGCTGCATCAGCGGCAGCTTTCGCGTTTTGTCCTGCCACAAGCACATGCACCGGATGCCCGAGCGCGAGGGCTGCGGTCAAAGCCTTTGCCGTTGTATCTTTCAGCGAAATCGAGTCGTGATCGGCGAGAAGAAGCGTAGCCATCAGAATACTCCTGCTTCGGTCTTGAGTTTTGAAACCAGTTCGGCAACGGAAGAAACCTTGACACCGGCCTGGCGGCCTGCAGGTTCTATCGTCGTTATCACTTTAAGCCGCGGCGCAATATCGACCCCGTAATCGGCAGGAGTCTTTTCATCGATCGGCTTTTTCTTGGCCTTCATAATATTGGGCAAAGAGGCGTAACGTGGTTCGTTCAACCGGAGATCGGTCGTTACAATCGCCGGAGCCTTCAGCTCGACGGTCTGCAACCCACCATCTACCTCACGGGTTACTGTGATAACGCCATCACCCATCTCGATCTTCGAAGCAAACGTGCCCTGCGGCCAACCTAGCAAGGCCGCCAGCATCTGACCGGTCGCATTCGCATCGTCGTCGATGGCCTGCTTGCCGAGGATCATCAGACCCGGGCCTTCGGCTTCCGCCACGCCTTTAAGAATTTTAGCAACGGCCAAAGGCTCGACAACGTCGTCAACCTTCACGTGGATGCCGCGATCAGCCCCCATCGCAAGGCCCGTGCGCAAGGTCTCAGCCGCGCCGGCAGGACCAATCGATACAACGATAACCTCGTCCGCTTTACCCGCTTCCTTGATGCGCAGCGCCTCTTCAACGGCGATTTCATCAAACGGGTTCATCGACATCTTGACATTGGCAAGGTCGACGCCCGAGCCGTCCGGCTTCACGCGAATTTTAACGTTATAATCGACGACCCGTTTTACCGGCACAATAATTTTCATCATCTTCACCCCAGAAGGCCACGCTCGCGGATAGGCCTAAACAACCACTGCCGCGAACTAATAACCGAAGACCATCATTGTCAACGGTTTGCACATGCGACTATCGACAGAGTGCGACTGTGTTTGTCGGAATTTGAATATCGCGGCTGATGACGACCGCTCTTACCGCGTTTGACCCGGTACCCAAAGGACATCGCCTTCACCGCGCCGGTTCACATACCGCGAAGCGACAAACAGAAAATCCGACAGACGGTTGATATAATGCAAGGCCGGTTCGCTCACCGCCTCGTCGGGCAGGCTCGCAAGCTCGACCATCAACCGTTCGGCACGACGTGATACGGTACGGGAGAGATGAAGACCGGCTGCGGCGGCTGTACCACCCGGCAACACAAAGGAACGCAACGGTTTCAATTCCGCATTCAACACATCGATTTCGCTTTCGATCCGGCTGACTTGCGAAGCCACGATGCGTAAAGGCTCCCAAGCCAGTTTCTCTCCCGTATCCGGTGTGCAGAGATCGGCGCCCAAATCGAAAAGATCATTCTGGATACGGCCCAGCATGGCGTCGACCAACGGCTCGCTGTCTTGGGTGTGAAGCCTTACCAACCCGATCGTGGCATTGGTTTCGTCAACGGTTCCATAGGCTGCGACCCGAAGGTCAAATTTGGGCCGCCGCGCGCCGGTTCCCAACGCCGTTGTGCCGTCGTCGCCCGTCCGCGTGTAAATTCGATTTAAAACAACCATCTCAATCCGCTTTTCTATCGTCCCGGCTTGATGCCCAAAAGACGATCACCACAATGCCGCAGCTTTTGCTACGTAACGGAGTGAGCAAAGGATCAGAACGCCCAAGAATTAAAAAGCGTAGCCGAGCTTCAGACCGAAATTGGTAATGCCATTGTTGGGCAAACAGAGATTGGCATTCGACATATGCTCGGCAAAGGCCATCACCGATACATCGGAGGTAATCTGGTAGCCGATACCAAACGCCTCGCGGAACAGAGCATTACATCCCAATTCCGACCGGCCGGAGCCACTTTCGCTCGTCTTTTTACCATCGTTGACGGAGCCGCCCAGATCCGCTTCGATCTTAAAATTGGCCGGTAACCGAACCACCGCTGCAAAACCCGCAAAAGCAGCGTTGGTCTTGCCTTGCGTGTTAAGATCAACGCCGATCTGGGGATGCAACGAGAAAGCATCGCCCGACAGCGGCTTACCGAGATCAAACGCAGGCAAGAGCGCATCAACAGAGACGTCAACGGTGCCCGATTCAGCACTCGCATAGCCGTGATACGCAGCACCTACCCGAATTTCACCACCTGTAGGCTTCGATCCGCCCGCTTGTGCGTTTCCCATGGGTGCCAAAAAAACACCGGACAAAACGGCTGCAAAGGCAAGGCGAAGTGCGGGTTTGATCGAATAAATCATTTGAATTCCATGAGAACAGGCATCTCAGCTTAAGCTAGAACATTTCAATAACGGTTTTTTTAAAACTTGATAGCACCGAGACCGAATTTTTTCACTTTATGATGAAGAGCTCTTCAACCATATCACCGTCAAAATCACAACGATCGCGATGAACTGTAAAATAACGCGCCACCGCATCAGATTTTGCGACACCGACGCACTCCCGCCCCTGAGCATGTTAAAAAGTCCGAGAACCAAAACAATTGCGACGGCGGCCACCGCAATCGGCGCCGCAAAATCCAAAAGATTATCCATTGTCTCTTCCAAAAAACGGCCGGTTCAGGTCCGCGACCGATCAACAATCTCGAACGCATTGACATTAACATACACATAAAAGCTCTTTATGGCATCGTTAGCGAAGAGGAATCGTTCAATTTTGCCCGAAAATTTCACTGTGTAGCCGTTATAGAGCGGCTCGGTCAGTCCCCCCGCGGGCAAGGCCAAACTGAATACACTTCCGCGCATGCCATCCAAATTGATACATTCAAAACTTGCGGTCCGCTCGCCGGTCACCAATTTGACTTCACGCGATTGCAGGCTCCATGGCTTGCAGACCCAATCCTTCACCGGTCGATCGGTCATCGTATCGCGCGTCTGGGTAATGAAAGCGGCTAAAGCCTGACCGGTTTTATCGGCCAGTCCGTCCGTCTGATGGGCAACCGCGTCCTGCCACAGCGCGTAATAGCGCTCATCCAACGCCTTCTGATCCGACGGTTTGGTACCATTTTGCGAGAAGCAGGCGGTCAAACCCGCCGCCAAGAGCAGCCCGACGGCCAATTTCACACCCGATGCAAACACCATCCTATGCCCCCAAATCACGCTGTGAAATGCGTCAACTCCCAGTGGAGCCTTAATCCCCAAAGGTTAATAGCAATTTCCCTGCCAGTTTTTTCTTGATCCCAAAGCGAAGAAGGGGGCTTTAAATCCTCATCAAGCCCCGCTATACAGAGCGCGCGTTGCCCCTGTGGCGGAACTGGTAGACGCGTCCGACTCAAAATCGGATTCCGCAAGGAGTGCTGGTTCGATTCCGGCCAGGGGCACCATTATCGTTGTAAACGATTGATTTATCTGCTTTATTTTTTAGTGGGACACTTTCAGCATCGGAAAGTGGGACACTTTTGTTCCCGATTAGTTTCGCCATCCCCGCTTTAGCCATAATTTTTTGGCTGGCAGCTTTGGTGTAACGGTTGACCTCGTGCGAGGTCTGGTGGCCGGTGATGGCGCGAATTTCGAGTTCCGTCGCCCCTGCCTCGGCGAGACGTGCGGCTGCGGCTTTTCTCAATCCGTGGGCCGAGCAATACGCCGGCAACCCCGCTTCATCGCACCATTTGCGAAAGCGATTACCAAAACCGTTTCCTGTGAAGGGCTTGCCAAATTCGGTCGTCAGAAAGGTAAAATCCCCCGAATGCGTTGCGCTAATCACGTGACGCAAGTCGGGATGAAGGGGGAGAACCAGCTTGATGGGCTTTCGGTTCCGGTTCTTTTGCTGGGTAAAGTGAATGTTGCCTTCCGAGAGATGCTGTCGACCCAACAGGACAATGTCGGATCGCCTCTGACCGGTGTACAAAAGTAAGGCGAGCGCCAAACGGGCTTTTGTTCCAACGGGATAGAAATCTTCAAACAAGGCGATCTCATCCTCGGTCCAAGAATGATGCCCTTCCGAATAGCTCTTCAGGTATTTGACATCCTTTGCGGGATTTCGGGTGGCGTGGCGATATTCAATCGCGAACGCATAAAGTTGCCGAAGGGCTTTGATCAGAGTATTCGCGGCCTCTGGCGTGTCGGCTTTATCATCCCGCCATTTCAGAATGCTCAACGGGGTAAGCCTTGCAAAAGGTAAAGGGCCGGCACCGCGTTCGCAGAGTCCATTGAGGATCAAGCGACGAACATGTT
>Ga0114964_10001373_pt1 | contig 17774 bp, 6 predicted proteins | sample C_131016_MF_Meta_FD_92638 | JGI IMG/M metagenome (GOLD analysis project Ga0114964, IMG submission 92638) | Freshwater microbial communities from Lake Croche, Canada to study carbon cycling - C_131016_MF_MetaG | ecosystem: Environmental > Aquatic > Freshwater > Lake | place: Lake Croche, Canada... | reverse complement strand
GGCAGTGGAGTTTCGTTGACTTCTAGTGCAATCACGGTTCGCGTACCGATGAATGCCTCAAGTGGTCGAGTCCAGGTGTACACCTCGGTTGGATTTGTCCAAAGTACCGACATGCTCACTGTTTACCCAGCGCCAAAAATCACCACGATGAAGGTGCTTTCGGTAGCGGCAACTGGTGCATCGCGTGGTCAGCTCGTAGCGCTTACCGGTTCAGGCTTCTTGAACGGATCAGTAACTATCGGTGGAGTCTCTGCACAGATTGCACCGACCCCAACACCAGTTGACACTGGAATTACCGTTGTGGTGCCTAACGGTGTAACTCCTGGCTCGAGTGTTAGCTTGATTGTTACCTCAAAGTACGGCGTACCGTCAGCACCACTGAGCTTTGCCGTCGGCTATGACAAGCCTGTTGTAACCTCACTTTCGGTTAATGCCGGCAAGTTTGGCTCAACCGTGACGTTAAACGGCCATGACTTCACTGGTACCACTTCGGTGAAATTCAACTCTGGCAAGGCTGCAAGTCTGGCCTCTGGCGATGCAACAATCACCGACTCGGCCATCACAGTTCGCGTCCCAACTGGCGCAATTAGTGGTGTGATTACGGTAGTCGCTCGAGGTGGCACTGGAACATCGCCGTCATTCACTGTGTATCAACCGCCAAAAATCACTGTTGTCACACCAGCGATCGCCAAGGCAGGCGCGATTGTTACTGTCTCTGGCACAAACCTTGACAGTGGCGTGTTCACCATTGGCGGAGTTACTGCGAGCCCAGCACCTTCAACTGTTGCTTCATCCACCACGGCGAAAATCGTGGTACCGGCTGGCGCTGCAGTGAGCAGTGCCGTGAATGACAGCACGTTCGGAGTTGTCGCACTCGGCGGAACAACTTCTAGCCCATTCACGGTTGTGGCAGCACCAAGCATCGATTCACTCGGCAGCAGTAGCGTGGTTGTTGGCAATGTCCTAACAATTAACGGTTCCAATCTGCTGAATCCAACTTCGAGCCCAGCAGTACCTGTTGTAGTGAAAGTCGATGGTATCGCCGCTACGGTCGCTAACACATCAACTAACTCACGACTACTAGTTACGGTTCCGCTCTCAGTTGCCGCAGGCAGCAAGACTGTGAGCATTGTGACCTCAGGTGGAACAGTAAGTGCGGCAGTGACGGTTATCCCGCTAGCGCCAGTCGTTAGCTCGCTATCAGTTGCATCGCAGAACCGCGGTCTGACTGTGAAGTTGACCGGAACAAATCTGGCCAATGCCACTGTCACTATCGGCGGAGTCGCTGCGACAATCGCGACGGGCGCGACAGCGACATCGGTAACGATAACGGTCCCTGCTGGGGCATCCTTGGGAAGTCAGACTGTGGTCGTAACGACAGCCGGTGGCTCGGATAACTCGAAGTCCCTCACGGTCAAGACACAGTTGCCAACAGTTTCTGCGGTGACCCAATCTTCCTCGGCTAAGCGTGGAGTCGGTACTGTAACTGTTACCGGATCATTCCTAACGGGCGCAACGGTCAAGGTGGGCACCATTTTGGTGGCAGGATCGGCTGTTTCGATCAATAGCGCAGGCACCTCGCTGACTTTCACTATTCCAGTAACTGCCAGTGCTGCCACCGCTGCCACCATCACCATCACAACTGATGGCGGCACCTGGACTTCAACCGCTAGCGGGGAAAAGATCCGAGTAACGATTGCTTAACGGTGCGGTTAGTTGATTTCAGCTACCCACAAACGAGTTGGTAAGCCTGGGTGCTCTATTGCGATGGAGCACCCAGGTTTTCGACTTAAAGTTGCAAGGCTAAAGGACACATTTCTATAACAATTTGGTTAGCCCTTAAATTTTTTGGGAAAAACACTTTTGTCCTAGTTAATGTTGGAATGTAAGCATTCTGGAAGGATGACAATGATGTCAGGTATTGGCCTATTTAAGGCAAGCCGTAAAGCTGCCCTCGCGCTATTGGCAGTAGGGGCTTTGTTATTCGGGTTCAACGTTGCAGGCGCAAATGCGGCGCTTCCGACAACGGTTAACTTGACCATTCATTACTTCCGAGATGCGGGTGACTACGCGACTCCATCTGGTGCGACCGGACCATGGAACGTTTGGATCTGGAAGGATGCGCCTGGCGCGGCCGACGATGTGGCTGTTAATGCACCAAATGGCAACGCCTTCACGCAACCGACTGGCACGAAAGTGCTCGATAGTTGGGCGTATAGCGACACATTAAAGCTTGCAGTAACTGGCATGCTGCCAATTCACACTCAGCTCGGCTTCATTGTGCGCACTGGCTTGTGGGATGCCACAGATATTGGCTTCGACCGATTCATCTCAAACATTGATTCAGTCACTGGCAATGCCGAAATTTGGTTGAAGCAGGGCGATAAGAATGTGTACACCAGCCAACCACGACTAGGGCCAGGTATCAAGAGCGCCAGTGTTGACGATTTCCGAAAGATCACGGTTAATCTAAACCGTGCTCCAGCAAGCGGCACCACCAACACAAACTTCACTCTTTGTCCCGTATCCACACCGACCCCTGCAGCCGTACCAGCAGCTCCAACAGGCCTAACTGCAACAGCAGGCAATGCAAAAGTTTTCCTAAAGTGGACACACTCCACGGGAGCGACTAGCTACAAGGTGTACCGCGGCACAACTTCAACTGTCGTTACCACTTTGCTCGGCACAGCAACTGTCAATGGTTACACCGATATCACAGCTATGAACAACACCGCCTACTGGTATGCGGTAAAGGCAACAAATGCGACGGGCGATTCAGTGGCGACCACTGCGGTCACCAGCACAGCGCTTGCAACTTCAACAGTTGTGGCTATGCCAACACCGACTCCATCAGCAGTCGCACCGGTGGTTACTGCGCCTTGCCCAAATGCGACTGGCGTTCCAACAATTTCCTCGGCAAGCATTAGTAGTTCAGTTGCGACACTGACACTTGGTTCAGATGTAACTCTTGGCACCAACTACCTAGTTTATCTGACCGATAAAAACGGAGTCGACTTCGGAAGTCAGAAGACTTACTCCGGCAAGATTCTTACCTCCGCGCAATTTAATGCAAGCTATGTTTACGCAGGCTCTGATTTAGGTAACACCTATACCGCGCAAAATACAAAATTCCGCGTGTGGGCGCCAACAGCGTCAGCCCTATCCGTAAAGATTTATGATTCGGCCACCGCTGCGACTCCGAGTTCTACCGTGCCAATGACTAAGGATGTTAACGGCACCTGGGTAGCGACAATTACTGGTGACTTAAATGGCAAGGTCTACATGTACGGAGTCACAGTAGATGACCGAGTGCTGGAAACAATCGATCCATATGTGCGCGCTACTACCATCAACGGCACCCGTGGGGTGATTGTTGATCTAACTAAGACAGACCCTGCCAACTTCGCCACCGAGACCAAGCCAGCATTTAGTGGTAAGGCAACTGACGCTGTGGTTTACGAACTGCATGTGCGCGACTTGTCGATGGACCCAAGTAGCGGCTACCCATCAGCACAGCAGGGTAAATTCTCCGCACTCACTAATTTCAACACCACATATTGTGCGGCATCATCCCCAGCACCAGTTGCACCAGCAATCCCCACTGCGCCACTTGGTCTCGTGGCAACTGCTGGAAACGGAAAAGTTTTCTTGCAATGGACTCACAGCACTGGTGCCACGAGTTACAAGATTTTCCGCGGTACTTCGGCGACGACTGCAACTGTCCAGCTAAATACTTCGGCGGTCAATGGCTACACCGATGCCTCGGTAATTAACGGCACCAAGTACTTCTACGCGGTGAAAGCAACCAACGCTTCCGGTGACTCAGCCTTCAGTTTGGTGGCCTCCGCCAGTCCAGCAGTCACCTCAACTGCAACTGCCACCCCAACCCCAACACCGTCGGCAGTTCCATCAGTTGCCACGACTCCTTGGGTCTGCCCATCGGCATCATCAATAAAGACCGGCATGGGTGCGATCAAAGATCTTGGGGTAACTCATGTTGAATTGATGCCTGTCTATGATTTCGGCTCAGTCAACGAAGCTAGCCCTACTTTCAACTGGGGTTACGACCCACAGAATCCAAATGTCCCTGAAGGTTCATACTCAAGTGACGCGACCAATCCAACTGCCCGTATTACTGAGCTAAAGCAGGGTGTGCAGGCAATCCACGGCAACGGCATGCGCGTCGTGATGGATGTTATTTACAACCACGTGATGAACCCAAATACTTTCAGCGAAGAAAGTTTGGTGCCTGGCTACTTCTTCCGCACCGATGCGTTAGGCAACTTAACTAACCAGTCAGGCTGTGGCAATGATGTGGCTTCGGAGCGACCAATGGTGCGTAAATACATCGTTGACTCAGTTAGTTACTGGGCTAAGCAGTACCACATCGATGGCTTCCGATTCGACATCATGAGTCTTATCGACAAGACCACCATGAGCCAGGTCGCAACGGCGCTCAAGACAATTGATTCCAAAATCATCGTCTTTGGTGAAGGCTGGAGCTACGACCCAGCTAAGGCACAACTCTCCGCTAATGATCAATCACGTCAGGCGAATGCCGGTACTACTGAACTAGCAAACGTTGGCTTCTTTAATGACCAAATGCGAGATGGCATCAAGGGTGATACCGGAAATGACATCCTGCCCGGCTACGTAAACGGTCTTGCCGGAAACTACATCAATCAGGTGATCAACGGCATGTTCGGTCAGACTGCTACTAACTTCAATACCGATAAAGCATCGAGCCGCAGTTGGACAGCGACCACTCCAGGTCAGTCGATCAACTACGTTGAAGTGCATGACGGATTAACCCTTTGGGATAAGTTGAAGGCATCCAGCTACGCAGGTACCGATGCTGATAAGCAAAAACAAGATCGTCAAGCTGCCTCGCTGGTCTTATTAAGCCAAGGCATGCCATTCCTTCAGGCTGGTCAGGAATTCCTGCGTACTAAGGGCGGCAATGCCAATAGTTACACCGCACCAGACACCGCTACCACAACTGCCGCGAAGCTCACCTGGGAATTGGCCACCACATCGCTTAAGTGGAGTTCGGCGTACACCAATCGCGCCAATGTTGCCTACTACAAGGGTCTCATCGCAATCCGTCAGGCGCATCCACTCTTAAGGTTGAGCACAGTAGCCGACATTAATGGCCACTTCAACTGGCTGGCAGGTTATGGCACAAATGCGCTTGGCTTCTATTACTCAGGCGGCGCATCAGTAAGTGATAGTTGGAGTCAGATTGCCATTGGTGTGAATCCAAACAGCACAGCGCTGACTATGACATTGCCATCAACTGGCACTTGGTATGTAGTGGCCAATGACACTGGAGCTGGCACAGCGACTCTGCAAACATTGACCGCAACTAACAAAGTAACAGTTCCTGCTTACTCAACAGTGGTAGTGCACAACTAATTAGATAGTAGATTCTTGTCTAAGGGGATTGAGAATATGAACAAAGTAATGAAGCGTCTTTTTGGCGCTGCAACTGCTACTTCTTTGGTGGCCGCCGCGCTAACCGTTGCACCTTCGCAGGCGGCCGGCAAGCCGGTTGTTATTTGGTGTGACAACGCCAGGGTGGCAATTATCAAGCTCTGGGCCACTTCTAACTCAGCCGCGCTTGGCCCGGTGACTGTGATCGGGCAAGACAGTGTTAAGGCCAGTTTGAAGACCGTTCGTACTCAGGATGCCCCTGACATTATTCTTGGCGCGCATGACTGGATCGGTGCGCTGAAAGCCAATGGGAACATTCAGCCAGTTGTGTTGCCGGCTACCGCGAAATTTGATTCAAAAGTCAAAGCAGCATTCCAAATTTCAGGATTGCAGTACGGCGTACCAATGCAGACTGAAAATGTTGCGCTATTTCGTAATACCAAGTTAGTCCCGACACTGCCTAAAACTTTTGCGGACTTGGAAAAAGTGGCGCTTGCCTTGAAGAAGAAAAATGCTAACAACCGCAACTTCGTCCCATTCGCGGTTCCGCAGGGTGCCGGTGGCGATGCGTATCACATGTATCCACTGTTCAGTGGCCTTGGCGGCTACTTCTTCGGCGGCAGCTCACTCAAGTGGAATACGAATGACATCGGTGTCGCGAATGCGAAGTTCTTAAAGCACGCAAGCTTGATCGACCAATGGTACAAAGATGGCTTCATCAAAGCCTCGGTAAGTTCTGACATCGCCCTAAATGCGTTTACCAGTGGCAATGCGCCGTTCTACATCACTGGACCTTGGAATCTGGGCAAGATTCGTTCTTCGTCCGTACCGTATGCAATTTCAGCGGTGCCCACAATTGTTCCGGGCATCAAGCCGGTGCCACTTATCGGTGTTCAGGGCGCGATGTTAACTACATGGGCCGGAAAACATGGAGTAGCAATTTCGGCGAAGAAGGTATTAACTGCGCTGGCTGGCACTGATGCCCAACTATTTATCTCGAATTTGATGCTGCGCGCTCCAGCCAACTTAAAAGCTCTCGCACAATTTAGCCGACCTGGTGCAAGTGAATTCCAAGTTGCTGGCCAAGGCGGCGTTCCGATGCCTGCGATGACTGCGATGAATGCAGTTTGGGCTGCTGTCGGCACTGCCTGGGTTAAAGCAACATCAGGCTCGTCAAAAGCCGCTCCGGCATTCAAGTCCGCCGCTATAGTTGTGGGCAAATCAGTCAAGTAAACCTGCTTAGACTTTGCGCTAGTTTCTTTGTGGGTTCGGGTATTCTCGAATCCACAAAGAATGTGTCTCGGTAGCTTTGGCTCCCTAATCGGACGAGAGGATTTTTGTGGTCGCCCTACTTTCTCGCATCCTGATCTTGGGAGTATTGGACGCCTTCGCTATTGGTTCGATTCCTCGCGTACTGAGTCAGCATGACTTGTTGGTCACAGTAATTTTCTTCACGGTTTTCATTGCTCTTAACTTTGTCTATTTTTGGCCAAGGGCCAAAGCCTCCCGCTGGCTTGCCCCGGGAACAACACTGCTCGCGATATTTGTCATCATCCCAGTACTAATCAATGTGGTTATCGCTGGCACAAATAATTCGACCGGCCACGATGGAACTAGGGCGCAGGCAATTACTGCAACCGTCGCCAGTTCTGTTCAACAAAATCCTGATGGCGTTGTTTATGATGAAGTTGCTGTCCATAACGGCGACCAAATTGGGCTGCTGCTGACTAACCAGTCTTCCGGCCAAGTTTCGCTCGGCACATTATCGGGCAATCAAGTCATCGCTACGCCTAAGCGGCAGGCTGATGGATCATTGATTCCGCCGATGGGTTGGGTCGCGTATGGTTCAGGTGCGGCTGATCAGCAGCAAATTGTCGACTTACTCAGCGCACTGCCAAATCAGCAGTTAGCTATTCCTAGTGGTGAAAACAAGTTCATTGTCTGGGATGGAGCCAACAACCCTTACAACGCTACAGCGGTTGTGATCTATGACAAGAAAAAGGATCGACTGGTAGACACCACCACTGGCTATGTGTACCAAGAGGCGAATGGTTCATTCATCGGACCGAAGAGCCCAGATTTTCCAAACGGCGAAGACATGACGGCAAATGAGTCATGGGTTGGCTGGAAGGTTTGGGTCGGCTTCGGTAACTTCACGCGCATCTATCAAGATCACGACATCCGTGCGGCCTTTGTAAAGATCTTGATTTGGAATATTGTGTTTGCAATTTTGGCGGTGCTCACATCATTTGGTGTTGGCCTGTTGCTCGCGCTCACACTTAACCATCCACGAATGAAATTCCGTCGCACTATGCGCTCCTTGTTAATCATCCCTTACGCTGTGCCGGGCATCGTTGCGGTATCAGTTTGGGCCGGCATGCTTAATGACGACTATGGATTTATCAATGGCGTGCTCGGCACTCACATTCGCTGGCTGATGGATCCGACTTATGCAAAGATTTCCGTACTGCTGGTGAACCTGTGGATGGCATTCCCGTATTTCTTCTTGATTACCACTGGAGCGTTGCAAGCGATTCCAGCTGAATATTCTGAAGCGGCCGAAGTCGATGGAGCGAAACCGCGCCAAGTGCTAACAAAAATTAAGTTGCCATTGCTTATGGTTGCCTTAACTCCATTGATGATTGGCTCCCTTGCCTACAACTTCAATAACTTTATGAATATCTATCTATTAACCGGCGGCGGGCCTTTCACCGGCAATGATCCTAATGCTGGCGATACCGACATTTTGCTCAGTTACACCTGGAAGATGGCATTTAACTCAGGCTCTGGCCAGCAGTTTGGCCTGGCCTGTGCAATCTCGGTCTTAATTTTCTTCTTTATCGCTCCGATATCCATTTACGGTTTCAAGCGAGCTCGATCAATCGAGAACTTGGGATAGGCGCGGAACATGAATCAAACAGTGAAACCGCGCAGAGTCACGCCAAAACCGGCAGGCGTAAAACCCTCGCGCGTGCTTAACCTGAATCAGCGGGGCACAATTTGGTGGCGCTACATCATCGGGATTATTGCTATCGGCTTTTCGTTATTCCCAGTGCTATTCGTAATCTCAACTGCGTTCAACTCCTTGGGCATTCTCGATGGAACCCATCTTTTGCCGCAACACTTCGGCTTAGATAATTTCCGACACTTGTTTGTTGACTTCAAAGATCCAAATGCCGATGCGAGTTTGCCTGCATCGCACCCACCATTTTGGTCTTGGTATCGCAATTCGCTCGTGCTAGCCACCACTGCAGCGTTCCTCCAGTGCGTGATCGCCGCGTATGCAGCTTTCGCATTTAGCCGGATTCGATTCCGCGGAAAACGCACAACCATCAGTGGATTGTTGATTGTCCAGATGTTCCCGCAGGCACTTGGTTTGGTTGCGTTAATTACGGTCGCACAGCGACTCGGCACAATTTGGCCAGCTTTTGATCAAAATACCTATACAGGTTTACTTGTGATCTACTTGGGTGGCGCAATGGGATTCAACGCGTACTTAATTAAAGGGTACTTCGACACGATTCCAGTTGAGCTCGATGAAGCGGCCACAATTGACGGCGCAACAACTGCGCAAACATTCTTCAAGATTATTTTGCCGCTCTCGGCGCCGATCTTGGCCGTCGTAGCCTTGCTCTCATTCATTGGCTTGATCAATGACTTCCTGCTTGTCCAAACATTTTTAACGCTAACTGGCAGCGGGGACACCCGAAACACTTTGGCAACTGGCTTACATAGTTTGGTCGGCGACCCTCGCTCATCAAACTGGGGCGTATTCGCAGCGGGTGCATTGCTGGCAAGTATCCCGATGGTTATTCTCTTCCAGTTCCTTCAGCGCTATATCGTTGGCGGGCTAACTTCAGGCTCGGTTAAGGGCTAACTCGAGCGCAGTTCTAAGAGCTAGGCCGGTAAAACTGTGCAACGGCTGGTTAAATCCGATCAATGTGTAACAAAATCGTGACGCAAAATGAAAAATTTTTGTTGATTTTGCCTTGTTTCTGGGGATAGTCTTTAGCAGAAGCACAAAGAAGTCTTCTTCTTGAACGCACTATTGTGCTCGTGCTCATTCGGGAAGGGTTGCTGCAGTGACTAATTTTAAGAAGTTTGTGACCAAATTAATCTTGGCCGCGTTGGCTTTCGCGTTTTCTGGAGCGGTCACCCCAGCCCAAGCTGCCCAAAGTGGCGACCTAACTGTAACTGTTCACTACCATCGTGCAGACAATATCTATACCGCTTCAAGTGGTTGGATCTGGATTGACGGCACTGGCACCGGAGTCTTTGCCGGAACATCAATCGCAACTTCGGCAAACAACAAAGCTGGCACTTGGGTGCCGATGAATAATGCGGGTACCGATAGCTACGGCTCTATCGCGACATTCAACATCACTGGCGCCGTCAGCGTTTCAACCGTTGGCCTGGTCATCAACTGTCAAGCAAACTGGACCACCACGTGTAAAGACATCGCCACAAATCGATTAATCACGCTTTCTGGCACCACCACTGAAGTGTGGATCAGTTCAGCGAATAACACGGTCTCAGCAACTAACCCCAACCCAACCCCAACTGTTACGGCAACCCCAACTGTTACGGCAACCCCAACACCGACCCCAACCCCAACTGTCTCCACAACGAGTGGCGATCTCACGGTAACGATGCATTACGCACGCCAAGCTGGTGATTTCACAGGTCGTTACGCATGGGTTTGGTACACCGGAACTTCGCCTGCGGGGACTTATGGCGGAACTGGAGTAGTTCCAGGTACTAGTGGCGCTTGGGTTCCGGTGGATAATGCCGGCGTGGATTCATACGGCGCAGTATCAACATTTACCCTCACTGGTGCAACAGGTATTGCCAGTTTCGGCATCATTGAATGTTCTACCAACTCATGGGGCACGAATAACTGTGGCCGCGACCTGGCAAGTGCGAACAACCGTTTCTTCAATGTGCAGGGTTTAACTTCGGAGGTTTGGCTGCGCTCCGGCTCTGCGGCAACTGCTGATACAACTATCTACACCGCCGACTCTTTGGTGCCAAATGCAGTAACCACTCAGACGGTTACCGTTCATTACAGTCGCCCAGACGGTACATATACTGGCTGGAAATTGCACATGGGCACAGAGAGCAAAATTATGGCCTCGACCTACTGGGTCAGCCCACAAGATTACGACTTCTCGTCAACGAATCCAACTGGTTACACCACTGGCACCGATCGATTCGGCGCGTACATAACCACCACCCTGCCTTATTACGCTGGGCAAACTAACACAATCAACATGGTTGTCTACTCGCTCGGCGCTGCTAGCGCTTGGGTGAAAGATGGCGGAAATATTGACGGCAATCGTTATCTCGCTGCTGACTCAAGTGGCACCACAAACATCTGGCTAGTATCTGGTGACACCACCGGCACGGCGGCTTTGTCAGCCGACCCGGGAATCACTGGAGGCACACCAACACCGGTACCGTTCCTATCTGGAATAAGTCCCGCGTCAGCACTTGCTAGCGATCAAGTGACCCTCACTGGCACAGACCTGCAACCAGGTGCAGATACACCCGTTGTTACGGTTGGCGGTGTTGCGGCCACTGTTAGCGCGAGTAGCAACACTTCGGTCACCTTTGTGGTCCCAGCCGGTTTAACTACTGGCGATGCAACCGTGACTCTCACGACAGCCGGTGGATCATCGAACAGTGTCGTTCTAACGATTGTCGATGTGCCAGCAGCTGCAGGACCGGTAATAACCTCATTATCGCCAGAAGCAGGACATCGTGGAGATGTTGTTGCAATTTTGGGAACTGGATTACTAAACGCAGCTGTCAGCATTGACGGCGGTGCAGGCCCAGGAGATGTAGTGGCCGGTGATACCGCCATTACTTTCACGCTTGCCTCAGACATTGCAATCGGTAGCCACACATTTACGGTTACCACAGCAGCAGGATCAGCTTCGACGAATTACACAGTCTTGCCAGATGCTCCATCTGTTGCTTCAATTACGGACCAGTCAGGTAACGCAGTTACCACGGTTCAGACAGGCGATGTAATTGTTATTCATGGAACGAATCTTGCCAGCGTGCTCAATGTTTCATTCGCTGGTCAAGATGCAGACTTAACAAATGCAAGTACAGTCATCTCAGACACTGCGCTCACGGTAGTTGTTCCAGAATCTATTTCAGGCGTTGTCACGGTTAACACCGCAGGTGGTTCTGCATCGAGCGATCCACTTACCTACACAAATGTCACTCCGCCAGTAGTAGACAGCGTGGCACCAGCCAACGCCCGCGGCGGCGACATTGTTGCTATCAGTGGCTCACATTTAGTTGGCGCCGTGGTTACTATCGGCGGAGTTACTGCGCCGAGCATCATTAGCACCGCAACTTTAGCTACCGTAACTATGCCAGCAGGCCTCGCATTAGGCACCGCAATTGTGGTGGTAACTACTGACGGCGGTAGCGCAACCTCATCTATCTCGGTTTTGCCAGATGCGCCGACCATCAGCGGGATAAGTGTGCCTAACGCATACGTCAATGACTTAGTGACCATTACTGGCACTGGATTTGCAGACACTAGTGATGTTTCATTCAACGGCGCAGCTGCAAATTTGTCGGACCCTTCATTTGCAGTGAGCCCAGATGGCAACACGATTTCGGTAGTTGTACCAGTGGGAGCATCAAGCGGCACTGTTTCTGTTACTACTCCAAACGGCACAGCAACATTCGATGGATTCGTGATTGGCGATTTAGTCACACCAACCCCAACGGACAGTGCAACCCCAACGGACAGTGCAACCCCAACGGACAGTGCCACTCCGACCGATACTCCAACCCCAACGGACAGTGCCACTCCGACTGACACCCCAACCCCAACGGATACCGCAACACCACCCGGCACTCCGGTCATTTCACTGATTGATCCGCAAGCAGCGCAGCCAGGCGACGTGGTTACACTGATCGGCTCTAACTTCGGCAACAACCCGACTGTGACCATGGGCGGCGTACCGGCAACATTGATTGATTGCGGTACTTACTCGCAGGATAGCAACGGCCTTTGGTCGCCAGATTTCACAAATTGCGATGGCGGTTCAATCCTGCTCGTTGTACCAGATGGCCTGGCTGTCGGTGCCGCTGATGTGGTCGCAACTTGGGATAACCAAACTTCAGCGACTGCCTCCTTGGCTATAATCGACTCGCCACCGACAGTAGACGGACTAAGTGCGCAGGCGGGTAAGTCTGGCGATGTGATCACAATCTACGGCTCGCACTTAAGTGGAGTTTTGTCGGTCAGCTTCGACGGCGATAGTTCATTTGGGCCAGTGCTAGTCGACCCTACTGATGCTAATTACGCGGTGAATCCTGATGGGTCAGGCGTCACGGTAACCGTGCCAGCGTATGCAACTACTGGCACAGTGACTGTGACAACGCTTAGTGGGTTTGTAGTTAGCAACGACACATTCGAGATCCTGCCAGTTCCAACAGTTACCTCGCTTAGCGCATTGACTGGAAAACCAGGCGACACGGTGACCGTAACCGGCACCGACTTGGGCAGCGTTACCTCGGTCACCTTCGGTGGTGTGGAAGCAGACCTAACCGATCCAAGTACTGATGTATCTGACGACGGTACGACTCTGACTGTGGTGGTACCTGATGGTGCTGCTTCTGGCAATGTCACCGTGACCACACTGGGCGGTCAAGCAACCTCAGCCGATGTTTATTCAGTTGCGATTGTGCCCACTATTTACTCATTCAGTGTTGGTGGCGGCAAAGTCGGATCAAAAGTCACAATTACTGGCTCCGGTTTTGGAAATGTCTTGTCGGTCAGCTTCGACGGTGATGACCAAAACACTCCCGTGCTCGCGGATCTTTCGAGCAGCGTGACCTTTATTTCTGATACCCGTATCCGAGTTGCTGTGCCAGCGGGAGCGACCTCTGGCACCATAACCGTTACTTCGGATACTGGCTCGATCACCTCAGACGATGTTTTTGAAGTCTTGCAGCCACCAGTAATTAGCTCGATGAGTGCAACCTCGGCACGGGTGGGCGACACTGTCGTCATCCGCGGAACAGGTCTAGCTGGAGCAACAGTTCGTATTCGTGGCGTACTCGTCACGCTCTCCGGTGCTGCCACTGCAACCAGAGTTACATTAGTTGTACCTCAGGTTGCTGCTGGTGGAACGAACTTAGTTGTTACTACTTCAAGTGGATCCGCGACGCAGGCCATGACAATCGTCACGGCCGCACCAATCATCAAGTCATTCACCCAAAGCAAGTCAAAGAAGCACGGTGTCGGCACAGTTATCGTCACCGGACTCAACTTAAGTGGTGCAACTGTGACCGTTGGCGGTCTAACCGCTCGCGTCCGCGCAGCTTCAACTGCAACTCGCTTGGTCTTCACTTTGCCTGCGAAGGCAAAGGCAACTGCTAAGGGTGTATTTACTGTGACAACTGATGGTGGAACCGTAAAGAGCAAGGCAACACTAAAGATCACTGTTCGCTAAGTACGCTGGAATCCATGTCTGTGCAAAGTTTCATTCATCATGACGGCTCCGCGCTGTACACGAGCAATCCGCAGCCACAACTTGGCGAAACAGTGCAGTTGTATTTGCGAGTACCGCTGACACTTTCACCAAAAGTGGTTGCACTTCGCACTGTTCGAGATGGCGAGCCAGTAACCGTCCACGCTAAAAAAATTGACTCGCCGTTTCCTGGCGACACCGATCAGTGGTACGCGGCTGATTGTGTAGTTCATAATCCACGGACTAACTATCGTTGGTTTGTCTCTGGTGGTGACGTCGGCTATGGATGGTTAACTCAACTTGGCTGGATGAACCATGATGTAAATGATGCGAGTGACTTTGTAATCACGCCGCACTCCGCGATTCCAGCCTGGGCTCGCCATGCCGTTATCTATCAGATTTTTCCAGATCGATTCGCAAAGTCTGAGCACACTTACGAACCTCCCACCTGGGCGGTGCCTCGTCAATGGGATGCTCATCCAGAAGGTCGCGGACCGAATACCTCATTTGAATATTTTGGTGGCGATTTATGGGGCGTAATTGAGAAACTCGATTACATTCAAGGCCTAGGCATTAACTGCATATATTTCACCCCGATGTTCCCAGCAAATTCATTGCACCGCTATGACGCCAGAAGCTTTGATGAAGTGGATCCGCTGCTTGGCGGGGATGAAGCCTTAATTGCTTTAGTCGAGGCAGCGCATGCCCGCGGGATTAAAGTCATTGGCGATATAACGCTTAACCACTCGGGAGATACTCATGAGTGGTTCCAGGCAGCTCTGGCTGGCGATCCGGTTTATCGAGATTTCTACATTTTCAATGAATCTGTGCCGCACGGTTACGAGTCCTGGATTGGCGTCAAATCGCTTCCGAAGTTTAATTACGAATCCGTGGCACTGCGCGAGAAATTAATTACTGGCCAAGACAGTGTCATTCGTAAATGGCTTCGAGCACCGTATAACTTAGACGGTTGGCGTGTGGATGTAGCGAATATGTCTGGTCGCTTAGGTGCTGTGGATCTCACGCATGATGTTGCGCGCTGGACTCGTGAAGCCGTTCAGCTGGAGGGCGCGGACAAAATTCTGATTGGTGAACACAATCATGATTCTGGTCCAGATTTAGATGGTGATGGCTGGTATGGAAACATGAACTACACCGCATTTAGAAACCCTGCATTGATGTGGTTAGTCGCTGATGAGATGTCCAACATTGATGAAATTGATTACACAAAAACTCCGCAGGGAATTATCCCGCAGGTTCCTGCGCAGACGATGCTCGATGTGATCCGTCAGTATTCTTCGCGCATGCCTTGGCGTAGCTATTCATCATCATGGAACTTGCTGAGCAGTCATGACTCTCCACGAGTTAGATCAATCGCTGGATCTCGCGACCGCCAGTTGGCGGCTGCCACGCTTATGGCTACTTTCCCGGGCACGCCGATGATTTTCGCTGGCGATGAATTAGGCGCCGAAGGTTTGTGGGGAGAGGATTCTCGTACACCTCATCCTTGGCAACATGAAGATCAATGGGACCACGAATTGCTTGCCGCCTATAAGGCAGTAAATGAGATCAAGTCGTCCAGTGACGCATTAGCCTTTGGCGGCCTTCGCTTTGCGTATGTCACCGACGATGTAATCGCCTATCTTCGAGAAACGGCTGAAGAGCGCATCCTCGCAGTCATTGCTCGTAAACCTGTTGGCACAATTTCTTTCTCCTGCCCAACCTGGGATTTCCGCGACTTAGAGAACCTATTTGGCTTTAGCGCTGCATTAGATGGCAAAACAGTTACTGTGAATGTAGACAAAGCAGGCGGAGGAATCTGGCGACTAGTATGAAAAAGTTACTCACCTTTTTCGTAGCAGTCGGCCTGACGACAGTCGCGCTATTCACTTCTGGCTTCGCGGCAAGGGCCGCTGACCCAACATTTGCGATGGCAAAACATCCAATGATTTATTTTGTGATGCTTGACCGCTTTGCTAATGGTGATCCATCAAATGACAGCGGAAACATCCCAGGTGGCTTCACTAAGTCAGGTTTTCAACCAAGCGAAACTGGCTTTTATCACGGCGGCGACCTGGCCGGCCTAACCAGCAAAATCTCATACATCAAGTCACTTGGCTTTACCGCAATTTGGGTGACGCCAGTGGTGCGCCAGGTTACCGTGGCGCCAGATGGCAGTAGCGCGGGCTACCACGGATATTGGGGCGCCGGCTTTGATCAGGTGGACCCGCATCTGGGAACTATGCAAGACTTCAAAGACTTTGTGAGCGCAGCTCATGCGCAGGGCCTCGGGGTAATTTTAGACATCGTGGCCAACCACACCGGTGACGTCATCTACTCGTCCTACGGGACGATGTACTCAGATACTCAGTACTCGCCGTACTTAACCAAATCTGGCAAACCATTTGATGCCGCAAAATTAGCTGGCACCTCAAAATTTCCAAAACTCAACCAGCTCAGCGCAACCGTGAGCTTCCCAAACCCACCACTGATAAATAATGCTGACGAACATGTGAAGAGCCCTGCTTGGTTGAACGATGTGCGCAACTACCACAATCGCGGAAACAGCACTTTTTCTGGTGAATCAAGTCAATACGGCGACTTCTATGGACTTGATGACCTATTCACGGAGTCGGCAGTTGTGGTTAGTGGAATGGCCAAAATCTTCGCCGATTGGATTGCAAATACGAATATCGATGGGTTCCGCATCGACACCGCTCGACATGTCAACAAAGAGTTCTGGCAGTCTTTCTTGCCGGCGATGCGCAAGGCAGCCAAAGCAAAGGGCACTGCGTATTTTCCAATGTGGGGTGAGGTGTACGACACTGACGCATATGCCACTTCATATTGGATTAAGAATGCCTCTTACAACGAGGTCTTAGATTTCCCGTTGCAGAGCAAGTTGATTGAATACATCACCTCCGGCTACTCAGGTGGGCTGGCTGATGTGCTTAACAACGACGACCTGTACAGCACAGCTAACAGCAACGCGAATCAGTTGGTCACATTCCTCGGTAACCACGACATGGGTCGCATTGGCTCATTTATTTCACAAGACACCGCTAGTAAGCCGCAACAACTCAGCGAAGATCAAATGGCCCATGCTTTGCTATTTACGCTGCGTGGAAATCCAGCCGTCTACTATGGCGATGAGTTTGGCCTTGAAGGTGCGGGCGACCAGCAGGCGAGGCAGGATCTCTTCCCAACGCAGGTTGCCCAGTGGAAAACGCAAGCCCGAATTGGCGGAGTGCCAATTGGGTCTGGTAGCAGTTTCGACACCACAAATCCACTGCAAGATACCCTGCGGGCATTAACTGCATTGCGAACTAACGACGCCGCCTTTTCTGATGGTCCGCAGATTATTCGACAGGCAGCTAACGGACTATTCGTTTTCAGTCGGATAAACCCAACCACCGGCGCGCAGTACCTTTGTGCATTCAACGCAGGTGGCGCAGATGCTAATCAAACTATCAATCTTGGTAGTGCGGTATCTGGTTGGACCAAACAGCTAGGCGATGGAAGTGTTACTGCCTCGGGAACTGGCGCACAGATCCAATTGGGTGCTGGAAAATGGGGAGTATTCAAGGCGGCCGACAATTCCGTCTCGCCAACCGCTACCACAGTCACCTTAGATGCAGTAAAACCTAACGCAATGGATAGCTCGCAGTTTATGGTTCAAGCGCGCGTGGCTAATGCGACATATCAGCGAGTTGATTTTTATCGTAAGACAGCAAAAGGTGCTTGGGTGCTACTTGGCTCCGATAACTCGCCGTTGTATTCAAGCAACACATCTGCTAGTAGCAAATATATTTATCGAATTTTTCCACTGCGTTCGCAGTT
>Ga0114964_10001371_pt1 | contig 17781 bp, 16 predicted proteins | sample C_131016_MF_Meta_FD_92638 | JGI IMG/M metagenome (GOLD analysis project Ga0114964, IMG submission 92638) | Freshwater microbial communities from Lake Croche, Canada to study carbon cycling - C_131016_MF_MetaG | ecosystem: Environmental > Aquatic > Freshwater > Lake | place: Lake Croche, Canada... | reverse complement strand
TTTGAACTTCTCTATTACGCGCAACCATGGGTCCTAAATTAAGGCGCTGAAGTTCGGATTCTATAGTAGGCACACAAACAATTCCACTGCCATAGCGAATCATCATGTTGACGGTTTGTGGCGTTACCTTGGAAGCAGCCATAATCAAGTCCCCTTCATTCTCCCTATTCTCGTCATCTGTCACGATAACAAGTTTACCCAAAGCGATATCGGCTATCGCCTCTTCAACGGTACTGAAGTGAACTGCGTCAGACATAGCTAAAAGTCTCTTTTTTAAGACAGGAATGTCAAATGGAGCCTTTAAGCTTCGATTTAAGTACTCTCCAATGCTCGAGTCTCTCAGCAATAGCTTTCTCAGATCCGTTTAATTTTGGCGTGTAGAGTTTAAGCGGTTTTTGAAGGTAATCTTGTGGAGATATACCCTCTGGGAAGTCATGCGAGTAGACATAGTCTTTACTCTGACCTAAGCGTTTATTAGCGAGCCCTCCTTTGTCTTTTAAATAAAGAGGCACGGTTTGAACAGGCGCTGCCTGAATAGCCTGGTGAGCAGCAGCAAGGGCGAGTGTTGCTGAATTACTCTTTGGAGCTGAAGCAATGTAGAGAGTTGCATGAGCTAGAGTAAGTTCTGCTTCGGGTAGACCAATAAAGTCGCAAGCATGATGAGCTGCAACTGCAAGTGGTAGGGCATGAGGATCAGCTAGTCCAATATCCTCACTGGCTAGGATCACTAAACGCCGTGCGATAAAGCGGGGATCTTCTCCCCCTTCAAGCATCTTGGCTAACCAGTATAAAGCGCTATCTGGATCTCCACCTCTACAACTTTTTATAAAAGCTGAAATTGTGTCGTAGTGCTCATCTTCATCATCATACCGAATACGTCTTTCGCGGGCAAAAATGTCTAAATCGGTACTCGTTATTTCTGTTTTACCACTCGCACTTAAAATAAGCACTTCTAAGGCATTAAGCGCACGCCTCATATCGCCGTCACACAGATTAGCTAGATCTGTTAAAAGACTTAATTCTGCAGTAATACCTTTATTGCCTAGGCCACGCTCTTTATCAATTAAGGCCTCAGCTAGAACCTGTGCAATCACATGCACTGCTATGGGCTCTAGTCTAAATAAATGACTCCGTGATAAAAGTGGAGGGATAACATAGAAACCAGGATTGTGCGTTGTTGCTCCAATTAAACGCAAATTACCCTCTTCAATATCGGGGAGTAATAAATCCTGTTGTGATTTATTAAAGCGGTGCAGTTCATCAATAAAAAGAAGCGTCTTAGATTGAGCTGATTTTAATTTACGTGCAGTAGATAAAATCTCACGCAGCTCTGCGACATTGGACATGACTGCATTAATGCGCACAAACCTACTCTTTGTTTCTTTAGCAATCGCTTCTGCGATACTTGTTTTTCCACAACCCGGAGGTCCGTAAAAAATAAGTGAACCAAAATTGTTTTGTGCTACTAAGCGCGGAAGAAGTGAATCCGCTTTTAAGATATGATCTTGGCCCACCACTTCCTTAAGTGACCTAGGACGCATCCGAGCTGCTAAAGGCTTATCTGCTGAATCGTTTAAGGCATGCTCTTTAGCTGAAGTATGCATCTGCATTACTTCATCTGCTCCAAAGAGATCATGTTCATCAGCCATATGTTTAAAGTAAGCTATAAATCTAAGAATTGAAACTTGTTATACCGCCTTTGATTACCCACAGATTCGACCTGGGAATTGCCCACATGTGAGTTATTATGTAAATTCCTACAGTACATGTTCTAAAATACATCATCTGCTGTTTATTTTACGAAATAATTTTAATTCTATATACAACAACGATTTATATAATCTAACATTCCTTAAAAAGTATAATTTATACTAAAATTAGGCAAAGTTTAAGACTAACTACACTTTCTATAAGATACCTAGCAGGTACGCATTCAGTGAGTAATCCTTGTTAAAAAAAGAACCTTCTTTAAGATTCTTAAGTCATGAAAAGTGCTTACGAACTTGCGATGGAACGCCTTGCTAAATCGGATCCCGATGCAGGTAAAAAAGTGACTCCAGAACAGAAGAAGCGGCTCTTGGAGATTGATAAGAACTATCACAGTAAAATAGCAGAACGAAACATCTTCTTAGATGAACAGCTAAACAAAGCCTTAATCGAGCGTAACGCTGAAGAGTATCAGAAAATTCTGAAACAAAAATCGAGTGAAAATTCACGCCTTGAAGAAGAACGTGAAGACGAAAAAGAAAAACTACGACGCTCATTCTAAAGCGTCTTTAACTTTAGTTTTATTCTGGTTCTGCGGTTCCTTCAACAACCCACTTCTTAGCTTCAGGGACTTTGTCGAAGAATGCATTTAGAGCGGCGCTTAAGTGCTCAGCGTACCGGTAGTGCGCTCCCATCCCCGTACGAAGTTCTGCTTCGTAAATAAATTTGTCTGCGTGGGTACTATGCTCGAACGGCGTTTGTGCTCCTAAGAGTAGCGAATACACGTAACTAGGAGATGCTCGTTCAAGTAAAGCGCGTGTTAATTCTAACTGCTCTTTAAGAAGTCCTACATGCTGACTGCGATTAATTTCTTGTGGCAGATAAAAGCCTGCCTGAATCAGTGGACAATAACGATTGCCTGTTCTGTGACGGTTTAAGTCACGTAATTCTGCAATTGCCATATTATTCCAGGCAAAGGCAACACGCATACGCCGTGTCGCAGTACCCTGTTGGCCATAGCGGTTTATACGGTGCTTAAGTGATTCTGCAACGGCTTGATCCTCGAGTAACCAAGGAGGAGAAGAACGGTCTACACTCACCCACACAAGATCCTCCAAAGCTGCACTTGAGAGACGCTTTTTACCTAAAGCAATACTCGTTGCTAATTCCTGATTAGCTTGTTCTTTGTAGGAAACATCAGCCGTACTGTGCCTTAAAAGCCTAGGAGATTGTTTTATTAATTCTGCACGAATTAAATCTGCAGCTTTTTTTGCTTCAGGCTGATGCAGAGCATCAAGCTGCTTTAAAGTCACAGCCCACATACGAGAGGACTGCACAAGTCCCATACTTGTCTTAGTTGCAAGCGGGATAAAATAGCGCGCTCGGTCGAGAGCGTAATTTTTACGAAGACGAGTGACTACTGCAGGCTTTGCATCTGCAGGTAAGCGGACGCGGTGCGGTTCAGCTACAGCTAATGCATCAAGGCGTGTAAATTCTTCGTTATAGGCAGCAAATGATTTTTGCATGACATCATTCCACTGCGGAATTAAATCCTCTGGGATACCTATTTCCTCAGGCGTAGGAATATTGCTGGAATCCATCGTGATATAACGCGTGCTGGATTCCTGACCATCTGCCATCTGCGAAAATTCGAAGATTTTGTAAGCAAGCCACATTGATATTCCATCAATGGCAACTGCTATACCTCCAGTTAAGCCACCGATCGAGGCATGCCCATAATCCACAAATTTTAAAATACGATCGATTGAGGCATCAGGATTATCGATATCAACCTTAGATAAAATAGAGCTTAGCCCCTCATTACTGCGGGAATAGCGCGCCAAGACAGAAGCCAACAGTTCAGGAGTAACTTTGGGTGCGTCCGAAGCTGTAGGTGGTGGAACTAGGGCTAGACCGGTTACTTTCATTAGGCTTACCTTAAAACCATAGTATCAATTTCTATGAGCAACCCAAAAAGGCTGTGAAACCTAAGCTTCTTTTAAGGGTAGGAGTAAGCTAACGTCACAAAACTATACTTTCAATAGTCTTTTACACATATCTTAAGTTTTAGCGTCATATCATGAAACCTAGAAACTTTGATTGAGGGCTATTGGAAATAATAGGCTTAAATAAGCATATTTCGTCTGTTAAAGACCTGCTCAAAAAGCAGGTCTTTTTTGTCTGCATAAGCTTAATAAAAAGATGCAAACAACTCCCCAGAAAGCTTATCTATTCAGGAGGTGAATAATGATTATTCACACTATGAAACAACTGCCTGTTGGTTTATTTTACCAGTTAAGCCACTGACCTAATGCTCCCTGGTAAAATCCAAGGCCAAGAGTAACAAGTGCTACTAATGTAAAGATTAAGCGGTTACACCAGCAGACTTCAGTACGTGCAGGTCTTGCTGCACCTGCGTCTTGTTCTGAGGATTCAAAAAATGCAGCTTTAATCCAACCAAAGTAATAATAAATCGAAACGATTACACCGATAATTGCGACAAAGAGTAGCGAGTACATCTTAGCCTGATAGGCTGCTAAGAAGACAAAGAATTTACCCATAAAGCCAGCTAAAGGAGGAATGCCAGCTAAGGAACCAAGTCCAATAGCTAAGATTGCACCTAAGAAAGGATTATCCCGAGCAAGACCTACATAATGAGAGAGTTCTTGATTAGCATCTTCAGCAGGTGCGACATGCGCCATAACACAGAAAACAAGAAACGATGCTAAGAGATAAGAGAAGAGATAAAAATAAACAGCGCCTAGTGCCATAGGAATGGTTGCAGAAGCAACTACACCTAAGAGTAAGAAGCCTGCATGCGATACACCGGATAAACCAATTAAGCGCTTAACATTAGTTTGAGTTAGAGCTGCAAAATTACCAAACAAGATAGTAGCTCCTGCCATGAAACTTAAGACAGGGATTACAAGCCAGCTGTAGGATAGTAAAACAGTGTGAAATAAACTAAGGAGCAAACCAAAGCCTGCTGCTTTAGAAGCAACCGCTAAGAAAGCAGTCGTTGGAGTCGGAGCTCCTTGATACACGTCAGGTACCCAAATCTGAAATGGGAAAGCACCCATTTTGAAAGCAACGCCTGCGATCACTAAGATAATACCAACACTGGCTAAGAAGTTATGGGGATTTAAATTTAGGAAATTTCCTAAATCTTGATAATGCATTCCAGATAGCGTGTGGCCTAGTAAAAGTGGGTTACCCGATACGCCGTATAAAAGAACAATACCAAACAGTAAGAGTGAAGAGCTAAGAGCTCCCATGACTAAATACTTAAGTCCTGCTTCAAGAGTAAGTGCACTCTCACGGCTGTAGCTGACTAATACGTAAAGACCAATTGTTACAGTTTCTAAAGCGACAAAGGCCATGATTAAATGGCTACTTTCTACAAGAAGCATCATGGCTGCAGAAACCACCATAACAATGTGGTAGAATTCTACTTTAGGCATGGTCTGTTTAGCTAGGCTTACACGAGCTATCAAAGACACAAAGATTGAAGCCAGTAAGAAGAAGACCCGCATGATGTGGGTTGTCTTCGTTAACGTAATTAAGCCGTTAAAGATTTCTGTAGTTGCATCACTTGAGTGACAGCAAAACAAAACGAAACCTAAGATAATCATCTGACCTAGGATCGCTACTTGTGAGATTACGTCGTGCGACTTCTTAGGGAGAACAATTTCTAGTACGAGTAGCGCTAGAGCAAGACAGCCTAAGGACAGCTCAGGCCATAATGAACTCCAAACATTTCCCGAGGCGAGGTGTTGTAGTACCGAGATTTCCATGGGTGATCAGTGGCTTGCAGCTACGTTTGCTTGGGTACTCGAATGAACCTCGGAAGCAGGTAAACTCGAATTAATAGCGTTTGTGAGTGAAGCCGGATAGAAACCGACAAATAAAAGTGCGATAAGTAAGATTAAAGCAGGAATCTTTTCTGAGTAGGTAATATCAGAGGCAGGACGATGCGAATCCACGAGTTTAAAACTATTGGTTGGTTCGCCAAAGAAAACATAAGCTGCCGAGCGAAGTCCGTAGATTGCTGAAATAATAACACCTAAGATTGCAACACAAGTCATCCAAGCTGAGTAATGCCACAGTGCAATGAAGATAGAAAGCTCACCCCAGAAGTTTGCAAATCCAGGAAGGCCAATACTTGCAAATGTTGCAGCTGTAAATAAAGCAGCGAGTACAGGAGCTTTTCTGGCTAACCCTCCCATATCATTAAAGGAGTAGGTTTCAGTTCTTTGATGAATTGAAGCTGTAAGTAAGAATAAAAGAGCAACCGATAAGCCGTGTGCTACCATAAGCATGACTACGCCGCCTGTTCCTAGTGCAGAACCTGCTGCAATACCTAAGAAGGCATAACCCATATGCATAACAGAACTAAAACCGATCATCTGCTTTAAATCGCGCTGAGCTATGGTGACTAAACCAATCACAATCACATTTCCAAAGAGCGCTAATAAAGCTAACAGATGACTCCAGTGAGATAAGCCTTCTGGTAAAAGAGGGATTACTACTTGTATCAGCATATAAAGACCAAATTTCTTGAGTACCCCTGCATGCAGCATGGAGGCAGAACTTGGTGCTGCACCGTAGCCCAGTGGAGCCCAGGTATGAAACGGCCAAAGAGAAACTAAGATACCTAAACCTAAAAGTAAGATTCCTAGGAAGTGCTGCTGCTTAATAAGCTCAAGGGGATGATCAGCGAGTGCTTGTTTTAAGGTAATTAAATCAAAGCTATTTACGCCACTTTTTACATAGATCGCTATTAGACCAAACAAGGAAAGCATAGCACCTACTGTTAAGTAAATTGTCATCTTCATCGCCGCATAGTTGCGGTCACGTCCACCCCAAAGCCCTACCATAATGAACGTTGGGATGAGTGCTAATTCGTGGAAAAAATAGATATAAAAAATATCAACGGATGCAAAAATACCCATAAGCCCTGCTTGCATCACTAAAAGAAGCATCAAGTAAAGTTTGAGACGATCTGCACCTGAGCGAATTGCATAAAGCCCAGCTGCAAAACCAACGATTCCTGCTAAAACATAAAGCGGCATGGAAAGCCCATTAACGCCGAACTTTAGCCCAATACCTAAACGGTCAATACCTGTAGAATATGCATTATAGAATGCAAAACCGGACACTTTATTTGAAGAAGCAAAATACCACCATACATGAAGTGCAGATAAAAGTGGTGCTAGAAATCCGATGTAGGAGAGTCTGACTGACCAGCGCTTAGGAAGGCCTAAGCCAATCAGGAGTGCTATAAACAGTGGTACCCCTAAAGCGGGTAAAAAGGGATCAAGGGATAAGAACATGGCGCTTTAGAATATTCCGGCTACATAGAGCCACAAAAAGACTACACCGAAGAAAAACCAGTAAAGATAAACGTTTAGCTTTCCGACATGCAGAGCTCTTACGCCAAAGCCTAAGATACTGACTGCTCCTGCACCAAGGCGGATAAATCCCCCAAGACCTAATAAATCAAAGAAGTTAAGAAGCATCGCAAAACGCTGCTGGACTTTATCGATGTAGTAGGTGTAAACAGAATCAAAGCTCTCTTTTAAAGAAATAATGAAGATAAACAGTTTTGGAAATTTAGCTTCAAGCGGATCGTGCTGCGTTAAGGTTGCTACCGAGCGGTAGACAGCAAAGGCAAGTCCAGCACCTAAGGAAAGTACAATTAAACTTACAACTAACATCCCAAGTTTTGCTGGACCTTCAGCTTCAGCTACGAGATTAAAAATACCTTCAAAGCCGTGTGGATAGAAGCTGCGGTAACCACCAAATACAGCAAGTACAGCAAGCAGTGCGAGTGGTGCTTGAAGAACAAAGCCACCTTCGTGAGCATGAGCTGCGTGATCACTACGTGCTTTACCAAAGAAAACGATGATCCACATACGAATCATGTAGAAGGCAGTCAGTGCAGCAGTGACTGCAAGGAGTGCAAAAATCGCTTTGTTATTTTCGTAAGCGAGATACAAAATCGCATCCTTAGAGAAAAAACCTGCTAAGAGCGGGAAACCAGAAATTGCTGCAACACCTAGTGTGAAAGTAATGAAGGTCACTTTCATGTGACCTCTTAAGCCACCCATCTTGAAAATATCTTGCTCATGGTGACAGCCGTGAATCACTGAACCCGAGCCTAAAAATAGAAGCGCTTTAAAGAAAGCGTGCGTTGTTAAATGAAACATTGCTGCGCCAACGCCTGCTTTAACTAAAATTTCTGCACCCGTCTCTGAATGAATCGTAAGAGATCCAAGACCGAAAGCCGTTACCATGTAGCCTAGCTGAGAGAGTGTTGAATACGCTAAGACTTTCTTAATGTCTCTTTGGATAATAGCACATAATGCAGCATAGAGTGCTGTTAAGGCACCTACCCAGCTAATGACAGTCAAAGCATCAGGTACCATTAGTACTTCTATACGGCATAGCATATAGATACCCGCTGCCACCATGGTAGCTGCATGGATTAATGCAGATACAGGTGTTGGACCTTCCATTGCGTCAGGTAACCAAACTTGTAAAGGCAGTTGAGCTGACTTACCTACTGCGCCGCAGAATAGTAAAAGAGGAATTGCTGTAGAAATTACAGCTGTACCTGCTGAAGCTTGAGCAGTGAGTTCCGATAAGTTGACTGTGCCGCGTAACCAGTAGCACATTAAAATACCAATTAAGAAACCAAAGTCACCTACCCTGTTTGTAATGAAGGCTTTCTTTGAAGCATTCATTGGACCGTCTTTTTCGTGCCAGTGATTAATTAAAACATAGGAACTAAAACCAACCAGTTCCCAGAAGATAAACATCATGAACAAATTGTCTGCGAAAACAATTCCGGTCATCGAAGCCATGAAAATAGATAGCCCTGCAAAGTAGCGTGCCTTGGCTGGATCATCCTTCATGTAGCCTAAGGAGAAGATATGAACACAGAAGCCAACGATACCGACGATTGAAAGCATAAGAGCTGCCAAATCATCGAACTTAAACCCAAGATTAATGGTCAGGTTAGCAAGCTTAAGCCATTCAAAGCTGTGTTCGAAACGAGCACCAGAAAGAGCTAAATCTAAAGCTCCACCTAAGTAGAAGGTAGCCACTAAGACTGAGAGCAGTGTAGCCAGTGCGTGGTACTTGCGTAAGAAGCAAGCGGTAAGCGCTGCTGACCCTACAGGGACAACAATAAGAAGTAAGGCTAAGGTAGAGGGATTCATCAGTGCTTAAGTGAATCGAGTTCGCTAACTTGAATCGTTTGTTTCTGACGAAAAAGAGCGACGACTATCGCAAGACCAACAGCTACTTCAGCCGCAGCAACGGTAAGAATAAAAAATACAAATACGTCGCCGTCCATTGTACCATTGAATTTTGAGAAAGCTACGAGAGCTAAGGTGGATGCAATGAGCATAAGCTCTAGCGACATAAAAATAACAATGGCATTACGGCGTAAGAGTACGCCAATAAAACCAATCGCAAAGAGAATGGCACTTAATCCGATATAAGCTAAGAGGCTTGATTGGATCATGTTGATTTACGGGACAGTGCGATCACTCCAAGCATCGCGGATAAAAGAAGAAAACCAACCACTTCAACAGGAAGTAAGTAAGTCGTAAATAAGAGTTCAGCGTAGGACTTTAACGTATCTCCAACAGATAATACACTGGCTGGATTTGGTGTCGGGAGTACTGCATTACGTAAAAATGCTGCCACTCCAGCAATGATAAGGGCGACTGCAGCAAGTGAAGCAACGGTACTAAAATTACGGTTAATGCCACCTAGACTACCCTTTACGTCCAGAAGCATGATAATAAATAAGAAAAGAGCTACCACAGCACCTGCGTACACTAAGATTAAAAGAAACGCTAAAAGGAAGGCATCAAGCTCTACAAAAAGACCTGCAACGCCACCTAAGCAGACCAGTAAACACATGGCTGCATTGACTGTATTACGACTTAACACTGCACCGATTGCTCCAATGACTGACACTAGCAAATACTGTGAACATAAGATTAACCATGATGGCTGCCTCCATGTTCTGCGGCTTCTTTTTTCTTATCCCACTTAAAGTGTTCGTCTGGAAGTGTGCCACCCATTTGGTAAAGATCAGCTTTGTGATTTACCATAGAATCACGGGTGTAGCCTGTAGTGGAATAGACATTCTGTAAGAAAATAGCTTCCTCAGGACAGACCTCTTGGCATAGCCCACAGTAAATACAGCGCAGCATATCGATATCAAATGCTTGGGGTGCTTTCTCAACGTGAGCGTTCGGTGAATCATGTGCAATTTCTCCTGGAGTAATACGAATTGCTCTAGGTGGACATACGAATTCACACAGCTGACAGGAAACACACTTTTCTCTACCGTGAGGATCTTTAACTAAAGTTGGTGCTCCCCTGTAGCCTGCAGGGATCGCAGGGCGTTCCTCAGGGTACTGCATGGTGATCGTTGGCTTGAGCAAATGCTTCAGGGTAATCTTAAGTCCACCCACGATCTGAGGCAGGTATGTGCGCTCAGCTAAGCTTAAAGGTTTACGTTCGAGTTTAATGACAGCCATGGGTGCTCAGTGTTGAATAACTGCGATTGCAATTATTGTAACAAGTAGGTTGAGGATAGCGAGTGGCAGCAGTTTCTGCCAGCCCAGTTTCATAACTTGATCATAGCGGAACCGTGGTACTGTCCAACGTACCCACATGAATAGGAAAAGCATTGCTAAGATTTTACCTAAGAAGATACCAATCGAGAGAAGACCTACTAAGAGGGGCAACTCGGTAATGTGAAGCAGTGCGGCTACACTTGAGAGTGGTAGCCAAGGCAGAGGATTCCAGCCACCAAAGAAAAGAAGTATAAAGACTGCCGAGCCTACAATCATATGGCAGTACTCTGCTACGAAGAAAAGTGACCACTTAAAAGCGCCGTACTCAGTATGGAAACCTCCGACTAGATCTGCTTCGGATTCAGCCATATCAAATGGCTGACGATTCGTTTCTGCGAATAAGCAAATTAAGAAGATCAGTGCTGATATAGGCATTGTGAATGCAAACCATGCACCACCCCAGAAGCCTGGCTGACTTTGGAATTCTACAGCCTTTGATAGACTCATTGTTCCGGCAGTGCCTGGAGCATTGATCCATAAAAGAACTGGAACGACCGCTAAGGTCATCGAAAGCTCATATGAGATTAACTGAGCTGAAGCACGTATACCGCCGAGGAAAGAGTACTTTGAATTAGAAGCCCAACCTGCTAAGACAACAGAATAAACACCAAGTGAGGATACTGCGAATACAGCTAAGAGTCCTACATCGACATTTGCTAAAATAAGCGGTGTTAGGTTTCCACCCAAATCGATGTAAGCACCAAAAGGAACAAAGGTGACTGTCGATAAAGCTGGAATCATCGCTAAAATAGGAGCTGCGATGAAGTACTTTTTATTTACGTGGCCTGGAACCACATCTTCTTTGAATAAGAATTTAAGTCCGTCAGCCAGTAAGTGGAAAGCACCTAGCTTTTGTAAAATAGGTCCTAGTACAGGAACCCATGAAAACCAAAATGGAATTGCACGGTTAGGACCAGGTCTACCCTGAATCCAAGCTGAAATTTTACGCTCAGCCATGGAACATGCTCCAGCAAGTGGGAACATGACACCAATGACTGCCATCCCCTTAAGGAGCACTTGGATTACTACCGGGAGCTGAAAAAAGAGGTTCATACGACCGGTTTGAAGTGTAGGGTTTCTGTTTCAACGAATGGCAATTTTGTAAACGCCGTTGAATCTACTAAAAGTCCTGTTTCTGGGATAGTAGAGAAAGATAAAGGAGCAAGACTTGGAATTGTTGCAGAAAGACTTGTCCAAGTTTGAGCAAGTAGCCCAGCAGCTTGAGTGAGTTGAACTGCTGTACCGTGTAAGCTCGATGTTAAGTGAGTAAGAATGACTAAATCATCAACTACACCTGAAGGTCCTGGGACAGCTGCTACAAACTTTTGAATTCTAAACTGCTGATTAATGAAGGTTCCACTCTTCTCAAATACAGTGAGTGATGGAATTACGATTGCAGCTAAGCCAATGGTTTTATTGTGGTGAGTACCAATATAAATGACCTGAACTTTAGAAAGTTGGGATTCAGAAATTCCAGCAGCTGTGAGGTCTTCACTAAAACTAATAACTACTTTTACTTTTCCTGAATCAATTTCAGATGAAAGAGTAGTTAATTGAGCAGTAGGTAGCTCGCTAATGAGTCCTGTCAGTAATGCTCCACGCACATTTGGATTATGATCTTTAGAAACTAAGATATTATCTCCTGCACCTACTCGGCTTACTAGAGAGGTCTTAGTAGCTAATGAATCTGCTAAGCGTTTAATTAAGAACTGCTCTTCTACCGTATTTTTACCGGATGCAACAAGGCGTATTGCACCTGCATTAGCTTTAATTAATTCAGAGGCCTTGGTAATAGCCTCAGCGAGTGAAGCAGCTTGTTTAGCAACGGATGTGTGAGTTAAGCGGTCCTCTGCTTTAACTTGCTTATATAAAACACGTCCTGAATCAGCCATCCAGGTGTCATTGACTTCGTCATTTTGACGTGGAGTGATTCTATAGATTTGGCCTTCTCTTGACCATACAACTGTATTTGCACCAACGGAAGTTTCTGTATCGATACTGTTTGTCTGTTTTAAGAACCAAACACGCATCTTAAAGCGGAAATCAGTACTGGTGAGTGCACCAACGGGACAAATATCTACTGTATTTAAGGAGTAGTTATTTTCTAATTGCTTACCTGGGAAACAAGTAAGTGTCGAAGTACTTCCTCTATCGATGAAGCCTAAGACGTCATCCTTAGCTACTTCTTTTGAAAAACGAATACAGCGTGAGCAAAGAATACATCTTTCGTCATCTAAGGTAACCCGTGGTCCAAGAACAGTTCTCTTTGGTTTTACATTCTTATCTTCAACGTAGCGGGAATAGCCACGGCCATAGCCCGTAGCTTGTTCTTGTAATTTACATTCACCAGCTTGGTCACAGATTGGACAGTCAAGGGGATGATTCACTAACAAAAATTCCATGACCCCTTCACGGCAGTCTTTGACTAGCTGAGTTGTAGTCCTGATATGAAGTCCAGGAGATGCGTTTGTAGCACAACCAATCACAGGACGAGGCATCCAATTAATTTTCTGCTTACCTGTAGCAGGATCCATAACTGGGGTCTTCGTAGCTGGATCAACAGCTGGAAGTCCCATCTCAACTAAACACATACGGCAATTACCAACGACTGTAAGCTTTGGATGGTAGCAGTAATGCGGTACATCTACTCCGACCTTAGCCGCAGCTTCGATGACATTGGTTCCCTTTGGAACGGCTACGTCCTTTCCGTCAATATTAACGGTAATTAAGTCTACTGTAGGAGTGGCTATCATACGAGAGGGGTGGTGGCTAGTGTAGCTGAAGAATCTTTAGTTCTTTCTGCGTACGTTTTGAATTCTTCACCAAACTTTAAAACGAAACTCTGGGTTGGCCAGGAGCAGGCCTCACCGAATGCGCAGATTGTTCTACCTGCAATTTGATCTGCGACATTCTTAAGTAAGGCTCCATCTTCGGGACGAGCACCACCTAGTACCATACGATTAGTGATACGCTTCATCCAGAGTGATCCCTCGCGGCATGGGGTGCATTGACCGCAACTTTCATGCGCATAGAAGGCATTAATATTTGCGAGTGCTTCTACCATACTCACGGAATCATCCATTACGATTACCCCACCCGATCCAGCCATAGAGCCAATCATAGCTAAGGAATCAAAATCCATAGGAACATCGTCTAGACCCCAGTCGTAGTCCTGCATTTCTGCACCCACTTTACGTTTACCTTTGAAGCGTTCTCCGAAGCGTAAGATCTTTGCAGATGAACCACCTGGGATAACTGCTTTGAAGGTACGGCCTGGTAATGGTCCACCACACACGTCGTTTAAGAGTTCACCTAGAGTTAATTTACCGACTTCAAATTCGTAGTAACCAGGACGCTTTACATGACCTGATACGCAGAGAATACGTGTTCCTGTATTTCCAGGAGTTCCAATTTTTGAGTAGGCTTCGCCACCCATTGCTGCGATGTGCTTAACGTGGCACAGTGTTTCCACATTGTTTACAATCGTTGGGCACTGATAAAGACCAAGGACTGCTGGGAAAAACGGAGGCTTAATACGTGGGTAAGGCCTCTTACCTTCGATTGATTCAATTAGGCCTGTTTCTTCTCCGCAAATATAAGCTCCTGCACCACGGTGAACAAAAATATCACAGCTGTAGGTTGTGCCTACGATGTTAGAGCCAACAAAGTTTGCTTTTCTGGCTTCAGCTAAAGCTTTTTCTAAAATACGTGCTCCCTCAGGGAATTCACCACGGATATAAATGTAGGCTTGTTTTACATTGTTTGCAAAACAGGTGATCATCATGCCTTCAATTAACTGATGAGGATCCTGATGAAGAATGTAGCGGTCCTTGAAGGTACCGGGTTCTGATTCATCTGCATTTACAATTAAATAAATGGGTTTACCACTCTTACGATCCAACAGACTCCACTTAAGCCCACAGGAGAAACCAGCACCCCCGCGGCCACGAAGTCCTGACTTTTTAACCTCTTCAATAAGCTCCTCTGGCTTACGTAAAACGGCAGCTTTGAGCGTCTCATAACCCCCGTTTTGTTGGTAACACGCAATGTCGTTTGTGTACCCAGGGGAGTCGATATGCTTAAAAATTATGCGGCGCTGTTCAGGCATGGCGTCTTTTATTTGTTTAAGCTTTTGCTTTGAGCTCAGCTTTAATTTGGTCAGACAGTGCGCGAGCTTTTGCGCAGTCGACATGTTGATGCAGCGTATCGTCGATTAAAACAACAGGAGCTGTGCCGCAGCTGGCTAAGCATTCTACGAATTCAATGGTGACTTCGCCACCTGGAGAAATTTCACCCTTTTTAGTATTAAACTGGGTTTCAAATTCAGAACAGGTTTTATAGCCACCCATTAAAGCACAGGAGAGTGTACGGCAGACTTTGATGTGACGCTTGCCAATAGGCTTTTGGCGAAACATCGGATAAAAAGTCACGAGCTCAAACACGTTGATTGGTTGAAGCTCTAACTTTGTTGCAATCCAAGCAATCGCATCTTGCGAAATATAGCCCTGATCTTCCTGTACAAGATGCAGGAGTGGTAAGGCAGCACTACGCTTTACAGGATAGTGTGTTATGACCTCATCGATCTGCTTAACTGTGGTATCTGAAAGATTCAAAGGATTATAAATTTAAATTATCTATCGCATTCACCCATAACGAAGTCCAGTGAGCCAAGAATTGAAACGACGTCTGCCATCATTTCACCCACACAAACTTTAGGAATAACAGAAAGATTACAAAACGATGGGGCCCTAATCTTTAAGCGGTAAGGTACTCCACCCCCCTTACTGACGATATAAAAGCCGAGTGCTCCTTTTGGATTTTCTGCTTCGAAGTATACTTCACCTGCAGGCATTTGAGGGCCTTCAGTCACTAACATGAAATTTTGGATAAGCTCTTCCATGGAGCTTAAGACTTTTCCTTTTTGAGGAGCAAAAATCTTTTTAGCATCCGTTGCATACCAAGGACCACTTGGGAATTTAGCGATTGCTTGGCGTACGATACGAACGGACTGACGCATTTCTTCGCCACGTACCATATAGCGGTCATAGCAGTCGCCAGTTGTTCCTACAGGGATATCAAATTCGTATTTATCATAGCCACTGTAAGGCTTGTCTTTACGCAGATCAATCGCGACTCCTGATCCACGTGCATTAGGTCCTGTTAAGCCGTAGGCAATTGCATCTTCTTTTAAAATGATGCCAACTCCCATGGTACGATCCATGAAAATTTTGTTACGTGTAAGAAGCGTTAATGTCTCCTCTAAGATCGGTAGGAATTGATCGCAGAATGCGAGGACTCGGTCTGTCCAGCCTTCTGGTACGTCACGAGCTAAGCCACCGATACGAGAATAACTGGTTGTAAAACGTGCACCGGTTAGTTCCTCGAACAGTTTGTAAAGTTTTTCACGTTCCGTGAAGGAATATAAAAATACGGTCCACGCACCGACATCGATTCCGTAAGCACCTAGGCCCATTAAGTGAGCAGAAATACGGGCGAGTTCAGAAGTGATAACGCGGATCGCTTGGCATCTTTCTGGAACTTCTAATTTTGCAAGACGCTCGACTGCGATTGCATAGGCTGCGTTATTTGCAAGAGGAGCTAAGTAATCAAGTCTGTCCGTATATGGAACAAACTGATTGTAGGTCATATTCTCTGCAATTTTTTCATCACCACGGTGTAAGTAACCTAAAACGGGATCTGCTTTAGTGATTATTTCGCCATCGAGTTCTAATTGAAGACGTAAAACACCGTGGGTCGAAGGATGCGATGGCCCCATGGACAAATGCATCTTCTCTTGGTCATGGTTTTGAGCGGCTGTACGAGCTGCTGCATCTGGAAATGTCATGTCAGTAGCCATAGCTCAGTTTGGTTTCTCCGATTTTTCGGTCCAACTTTGATCCTTACCCATTGGTTCTGCTTCAGTCATGTTGACTTGGCCTGAAAGGGCAACAAAGGGGCCTCCTGCCATAGGAGCGGGCTTTACTTTAACTTTGGTTTCTGCAGCGACTTCTACGTCAGGCAGATCGGTTTCAATACCAGCCAGTGGGAATTCTTTACGTAAAGGATGATAAGGATAACCATCCCACATCAGAATACGGCGTAAGTCTGGGTGATTACTAAACTGAATCCCGAACATATCGTAGACTTCACGTTCATGCCAATTAGCTGATGGCCAAAGTGAAGTAATCGAAGGAACACGTGGTGCTGCATTATCTAAGCAGTCACTAGCTATACGAACATACTGGTGAGTAGTCGTAGAAAACAGATGATAAATCGTAGTGAAGCGAGGTGTTGCTCCTTCTGCCCAGTCTACTGCTGTTAAGTCTGCTAAAAAATCGAAGGTGTGTTTTTCTTTAAGGAAACCTAGGACAGCCAGCAGTTCGCTACTCGGAACATTAAAAGCAGGATGATCGAGACTTGCACGAAGCGTTACTGCTGGGAAAGCAGAGATTAAAGTCTCTGCATTAAAGGCGTTCACTTGGTTTTCCGTTGTGAGCATTAGTGAAGGTATTATTTAGAAATAAGTAAGTTATGAGCGGATGGCTCACGTTTTACCTTTTCTTGCAGCTTCATTAATGCATCAAGGAGGGCCTCAGGACGTGGAGGGCATCCACTGACATAGACATCTACTGGGATAATCCGGTCTACACCTTGTAGAGTAGCGTAACTGCGGTACATGCCACCTGAGGAAGCACAGGCTCCCATAGCTATTACCCACTTAGGATGAGGCATTTGGTCGTAAATACGGCGTACTGCACTTGCCATCTTGTAGGTCACTGTACCTGAAACAATCATCACGTCAGCTTGACGAGGAGAAAAACGCATGACCTCTGCACCAAAGCGGGCAATATCAAAGCGGCTAGAAGCCACTGCCATGAGCTCAATAGCGCAGCAGGCAAGACCCATTGGCATTGGCCACATGGAATTTGTGCGGATCCAATTAATTACAGCATCGGCGCGTGAAACGACAACATCGCCCTCGATTTTACTGTTATATGCCAGTTCTGAGTTAGATGATACCATAGTGAGCTAGAGTGAAGTGAATATACTCAATACGACACGCTAGGCTACAGCTATAGCCACGCAAGTCGGTTTTCCGCAAAATAGGGGGTGATTCATAAATTTTACATTAGAATTGCGGGTTGCTTCTAGCTATCCAGTAAAGGGCTAATAAACCGTGTTTTGCGTTGACCTAGCAGGGCCCTGGGTGTGTGATCATCGGTTCGTCAAACGACCAAGGTTAGGACGATTTAGCTAGGTATAACGGAGAGGTGTCAGAGTGGTCGAATGAGCATGATTGGAAATCATGTGTACCAGCAATGGTACCGAGGGTTCGAATCCCTCCCTCTCCGCCATTTATGATAGTAGTATAACGACTGCTTTTAAGCACAGAATGTCTACTATACTTGGTTTA
>Ga0114964_10001370_pt1 | contig 17789 bp, 17 predicted proteins | sample C_131016_MF_Meta_FD_92638 | JGI IMG/M metagenome (GOLD analysis project Ga0114964, IMG submission 92638) | Freshwater microbial communities from Lake Croche, Canada to study carbon cycling - C_131016_MF_MetaG | ecosystem: Environmental > Aquatic > Freshwater > Lake | place: Lake Croche, Canada... | reverse complement strand
TGCTAGGGCGTTTTAGCACTTAAGTAACACCAAAGGAGTACCACCTGTGGTCGAAAAGTCGGGCAATTACGACGCCAGCGCGATCACTGTCCTCGAAGGCCTAGAGGCGGTCCGCAAGCGCCCGGGCATGTATATCGGCTCCACCGGTGAACGAGGCCTACACCACCTAGTTTACGAAGTAGTTGATAACTCAGTCGACGAAGCGTTGGCTGGAGTTTGTACCGAAATTAATGTCACTTTGATGGCTGATGGCAGTGTTCAGGTAATTGATAACGGTCGCGGTATTCCGGTCGACATGCATCCAATCGAGAAAAAACCAGCACTAGAAGTTGTATTAACAGTTTTACACGCGGGCGGAAAATTCGGAGATGGTGGTTATTCGGTTTCTGGTGGATTACACGGAGTCGGCATTTCTGTCGTAAATGCTCTAAGTACAGATCTCGCAGTGAAAGTTCTACGTGACGGATTCACATGGACACAAGAATATAAATTAGGTGTTCCTACTGCACCAGTTGCCAAAGGTGAACCCGCTTCTACCACCGGAACAACTGTTCAATTCTGGCCATCGGTAGAAATCTTTGACACTACTGATTTTTCTTTTGAAGTTTTATCAACCCGTTTCCGCGAAATGGCTTTTTTAAATCGCGGATTAACAATTTCTCTTACTGATGCTCGCGCGGGGCATGTCGATGAAAAAGGCGAACAACTAAGTGTGGTTTACAAATTCGACGGTGGAATCGCAGACTTTGTTAAACATTTAAACACCACTCGCGGTGAAACCCATAAATCAATTATCTTTATCGAAAATGAAGATAAAAAAGCGCGCATGTCACTCGAAATCGCAATGCAATGGAATGCCGGTTTCTCTGAATCGGTTTATACCTTCGCAAATACAATTAACACTCACGAGGGTGGCGCTCATGAAGAAGGTTTCCGAACCGCTTTAACTTCAATTGTAAATAAATTTGGTGAAGATCAAGGATTTATTAAAAAGAAAGAAGATCGTTTAACTGGCGACGATGTTCGCGAAGGATTAACCGCAATTGTTTCTATCAAATTGGCCGAACCACAATTCGAAGGTCAAACTAAAACAAAACTAGGAAACACCGAAGCAAAATCATTCACCCAGAAGTGTGTAAACGAAGCCTTAACTGCTTGGTTTGAGCAGAACCCAGGTGAAGGTAAAGAGATTGTTCGTAAAAGTATCGACGCAGCTGCAGCTCGAGTTGCGGCCCGCAAAGCTCGAGATCTATCTCGCAGCCGTAAAGGATTACTAGAAGGCCGCGGAATGCCCGGCAAGTTGGCAGATTGCCAGTGGACCGATCCAGAAAAATGCGAACTTTATATTGTCGAAGGTGACTCCGCTGGCGGATCGACAAAAGGTGGTCGTGATTCACGTAATCAAGCCGTACTCCCTATCCGTGGAAAAATTCTAAATGTCGAGAAAGCACGAATTGATCGCGTCTTACAAAACAATGAAGTTCAAGCACTAATCACTGCATTAGGCACAGGCATCCATGATGATTTCGATGTGGCTAATCTGCGTTACCACAAAATTATTTTGATGGCCGATGCTGATGTTGACGGTCAACACATCCGCACTTTATTGCTGACGCTTCTGTTCCGATTTATGAAACCACTTATCGAAGGCGGTTTTGTTTACTTAGCTCAACCACCTCTTTATAAATTGAAATGGGGCGGCAAAGAACCCGTGCAATATGCCTTCTCGGATCGCGAGCGCGATGGCATGATCAAAATTGGTTTAGATGCTGGAAAACGTTTACCAAAAGAAGACGGAATTCAACGCTTCAAAGGTTTAGGTGAAATGCCAGCAAAGGAACTTTGGGACACCACGATGGATCCTGAACATCGAGTTTTAATTAAAGTGACTCTCGACGATGCAGCAGCTGCTGACGATTTATTTTCAGTCCTAATGGGCGAAGATGTTGAACCACGTCGTTCTTTTATTCAACGCAACGCTAAAGACGTTAGATTCTTGGATATTTAAATGGATGAATTAAATAAAGATTACGATCGACAAGAGACCGTTGACCTGCAAGTAGAAATGGCTCGGTCATATCTTGACTATGCCATGTCGGTAATTGTTGGCCGAGCCTTGCCAGATATTCGCGATGGTTTAAAACCCGTACACCGCCGCGTGCTTTACGCAATGTATGACGCTGGTTACCGCCCAGACAAGGGTTACTACAAGTCTTCTCGCATCGTTGGTGACGTAATGGGTAACTACCATCCTCATGGCGACACCGCTATTTACGATGCCGTCGTTCGGTTAGCTCAACACTGGTCACTTCGTTATCCATTGGTTGATGGAAACGGAAACTTTGGTTCTCCAGGTAACGATCCCGCGGCAGCTATGCGTTATACCGAAGCACGTTTGTCACCAATCGCTATGGAAATGATGCGCGATATTGACGAAGACACGGTTGATTTCTCACCAAACTACGACGGCCGTTCACAAGAACCAGATGTATTACCTTCGCGTTTTCCAAATTTATTAGTTAACGGAAGTGCCGGTATTGCAGTTGGTATGGCCACAAATATCCCACCACATAACTTGCGTGAAATTGGCGAAGGTGTCGCTTGGGCGCTAGCTCACCCAGAAGCTAAACCAGAAGAACTATTAGAACAATTAATGAAGATTGTTAAAGGCCCCGACTTTCCAACTAAAGCTTTAATTGTTGGCCGTACCGGAATTGAATCTGCTTACCGAACCGGTCGCGGTTCAATCACAATGCGTGCAGTTGTTCAAGTCGAAGAAATAAATAAGCGAACCTGTTTAGTTGTCACCGAACTTCCGTATCAAGTTAACCCAGATAACCTAGCTTTAAAAATTGCCGAGTTAGTTAAAGATGGAAAGATTAAAGGTATTGCCGATGTGCGCGATGAAGGTAACGAGCGTTTAGGCCAACGACTTGTAATCGTGCTTCAGAATGCCGCCATCCCAAAAGTTGTATTAAATAATCTCTACAAGCAAACCCAACTACAAGATACTTTTGGCGCAAACATGCTGGCACTTGTCGATGGCGTGCCTCGCACATTGCGCCTTGATGAATTTATTAAGTACTACATAGATCACCAAGTTGAAGTAATTGTGCGTCGCACTAAATACCGGTTGGTTGAAAAAGAAAAACGTGCTCACATACTGCAAGGCTACTTAAAAGCCCTAGATGCCCTAGATGCCGTAATTGCTTTAATTCGTGCCTCGACCACACCTGAAGAAGCGCGCACCGGTTTAATGAAGCTGCTTGATGTAGATGAAATTCAAGCTAATGCAATTCTCGACATGCAACTACGTCGTATTGCAGCCCTTGAACGCCAGAAAATTAACGACGAATATGACACATTAATGGCGGAAATAATTGAATTAAATGCGATTTTAGTTAGCCCAGAAAAGCAGCGCGAAATTATTGCGACTGAACTTACTGAACTTGTTACTAAGTATGGCGATGAACGCCGATCTCAGATCGTGGCAAGCGAAGGCGACTTCTCGGCCGAGGATTTAATTCCAGATCAAGATGTGGTTGTCACAATTACCCGCGGTGGTTACGCAAAACGCACTATGGCTGATCTGTATCGATCACAACGAAGAGGTGGCCGTGGCGTTAAAGGTGCTTCACTAAAACAAGACGATGTCGTCGACCATTTCTTTGTTGCATCAACTCACGATTGGTTATTGTTCTTTACCAACCAAGGTCGGGTTTATCGTGCCAAAGTTCACGAGTTACCAGATGCTGGGCGAGATGCGCGCGGTCAGCACGTTGCAAACTTGTTGGCATTTAAACCAGATGAAAACATTGCTCAAGTTCTATCTATTAAAGATTACAACGCGGCACCACATTTAGTATTAGCAACTAAAGGCGGCTTAATTAAAAAGAGTGCGCTGTTGGAATATGACTCACCACGTGCAGGCGGCTTAATTGCAATCGCACTAAAAGGCGACGACGAAGTTGTTAGCGCAGCTCTTGTAGATGCAGGTGACGAACTGTTGCTGGTTTCCAAAAAAGCAATGTCGGTTCGATTTGCTGTAGACGATGAATCCCTGCGACCAATGGGTCGCTCAACAAGTGGAGTTATCGGAATGAAATTCCGCGCCGATGACGAACTTTTAACAATGGCGCGCATTACAGCTCAACATGCCGGCGACACTTACGTATTCACTGCAACTGATGGTGGTTATGGTAAAAAGACTCCACTCGATGAATATCGCTTGCAAGGTCGTGGCGGTATTGGAATTAAAGCTGCCAAGATCGATGAAAACTCACGAGGTTCACTCGTTAGCGCTCTCGTCTTGCGCAATGAAGACGAAATCTTGGCCATCACATCAGGCGGCACAGTAATGCGCACACCGGCAGCCGAAGTTCGCCAAACTGGTCGCGATTCCATGGGGGTTCGCCTAGTAAACCTCGATGAAGGCGCTCAACTCTTATCGGTGACATGTAACCCTGAGGAATCCTCGGGTGCGACATCTGCGCCAGAATCTGATTAGATACGCTCGAGTTTGGGTAACAGGCGACTTCGGGGTAACCTTTGGCGCTTACCGTAGATGAATCCATTATCTACGGGCCTATAGCTCAGCCTGGTTAGAGCGCTTCCCTGATAAGGAAGAGGTCGATGGTTCAAGTCCATCTAGGCCCACCCCCCGCTCAACACGGGGACCTAGCTCAATTGGTAGAGCACCGCCTTTGCAAGGCGGGGGTTAGGGGTTCGATTCCCCTGGTCTCCACTTAAGTAACACTTTCTCGCACCCATTTCTAAATAAAAAACGTAAAGGAAAAATAAAATGACAACAGCAACACTGCACACAACTTTGGGCGACATTGTTATCGAACTTTTTCCTGATCACGCACCAAAGACAGTTGCTAACTTTGTTGAACTAGCAACAGGTGCACGTGAATGGGTTGACCCACGTACAGGCGAAAAATCAACCGCCAATCTTTACGATGGCACAGTTTTTCACCGCGTTATTGATGGTTTCATGATTCAAGGTGGCGACCCACTTGGTCAAGGCACCGGTGGTCCCGGATACCGTTTCGCAGACGAGTTCCACGGCGAATTAACTTTTGACCGCCCATACATTTTAGCAATGGCTAACTCAGGCCCTGGCACCAATGGTTCACAGTTCTTTATAACTGTTGCACCAACAACTTGGCTAAACCGCAAGCACAGCATCTTTGGTGAAGTTAAGGATGCAGCTAGCCAAGCAGTTGTAGACGCAATTGCTACAACTAAAACTGGTGCGCAAGATCGTCCAGTTACACCTATTAAAATTAATTCTGTAACTGTCGCTTAATTAACTTAAAAAAGTTTAATTAGTTATCGTGTTAAATAAACGCACAGCAACAAATGCTTTAATCACAATTATCTGTGCTGCTTATTTAATTCAACAATTAGTTCCAAATTTGCAAGTTGACTTGCTTTTGCCAGGTCGCGATTATCTGCAGTACAGCAATGAGTGGTATCGACTTTTTACGGTTGCACTCACTCACGGTGGATTGATGCATTTAGGTTTTAATATGTATTCACTTTATATTTTGGGTACACCAATTGAATACGCATACGGAAAAAATAAATTTTTAACTATTTTTGCAGTTTCGTTATTAACCGGTTCGCTAGCTTCGGTATTTCTAAACAATTCAAACCATGCATCAGTCGGAGCATCTGGGGCAATCTTCGGATTATTTGGCGCTTTTCTAATTGTGGGAAAAACCATCGGGGCCAATGTTCGTGAAATCGCAATCATTATTGGCTTGAACTTTGCCCTGGGTTTTATCTTGGGTGGCGTTGATTGGCGCGCCCATTTAGGTGGCTTGGTTGGCGGCGCAATTACCGCTCAATTGCTACTTACTCGCCGCAGATAATCGCTGGCCTAATTACACGGCTGTAATTCTCCACATCTGTGGAGAGACCTGTGGATAACTACTTAATCTGAGACTTTAACTCGGGGCTTAACGCGACTAGCGCCACTTTGTGGCTAGCGAGAAGCCGAAAGCAATAAATGAGAAGCCAATCAACATGTTCCAGGCGCCGATATGTGGGACTGGATAGCGAGTCTGGCTGACGTAGAAAGTCACGATCCAGAATAAGCCGATCAAGAATGCGGCCACCATCGTTGGGGCTAACCACTTTGGGCTCTCAAGCGGAGCGTGTGGTGTGTGGTCTACAACTTCTTGGACATGAGAATGCTGCTCTTGAACTTTCTTGCGCAATTTCGACTTAGGCATGTCGCCAAGGGTAACAGGGCGGGGCAAAATATCAACCGCGTCAACGCTGCGAGTAGGCCAGAATTAACCCATGAGTAGTCGGCCCACCAAGATTCTTGTCGTTGATAACTACGACTCTTTTGTTTTTAATTTGGTGCAATATCTAGGGCAGCTTGGGGCCGAAACAACTGTTGTACGGAATGACGAAATTACCGCCGATGCCGCCATTGATTATGACGGAGTATTAATTTCACCAGGCCCCGGGACCCCCGAAGCTGCTGGCGTAAGCATTGCAATGATTAAATTTTGCGCCGAGAAAAAAATTCCGCTGTTTGGAGTTTGTTTAGGACACCAAGCTATAGGTGTTGCTTTCGGTGCAACTGTTTCGAGAGCCCCTGAGTTACTTCACGGAAAAACTTCCGAAGTTATTCATAGCAGCGTCGGCGTTTATGCAAATTTACCATCACCATTTACGGCAACTCGATATCACTCATTAGCAATTGAACGCGACACTGTTCCAAATGAATTACAAATCACTGGAGAAACTGACGGTGGAATTGTTATGTCAGTGCGGCATAAAACTCTTCCGATCGAAGGAGTGCAATTTCATCCGGAGTCAGTGCTAACCGAACATGGTCACGCGATGTTAGCGAATTGGTTAGCAGAATGCGGAGACTCAAATGCGCGCAATAAAGCAATTGGATTATCGCCAGTTATCGGTAAACGCGGCTAACTTATAAATAACGGTGCGAAAAACTAAGGTGCTTTATTAATAGTTATGGTTACCGATTCACCAATAGTGCGAGTAGAGCCAGCTTCGGGGAATTGACGAATAACCACACCAACTGGCTGGGTTGAATCGTAATCATTAAATTCTTTAATCAAAAAATTTGAATTAATTAATATTGCTCTAGCTTGAATAGCCTCAACACCAATCAAATTAGGAATTTCAACTTGTCCATTTGCGATTGTTAATACAACGCCAGTTCCTGCAGTAACTGTAGTTCCCATTTCTGGACTAACCGCCAAAACAGTTCCTTGCGGCTTATCTGATGGCGACACTTCGGTTTTTGTAATAACTAAACCAACCGAAGTTAATATCGAACGGGCATCGCTCAACGAAAGACCAATTAATCCATCAGGAACATTCGCATCACCGGGACCATCAGAAATGGTTATTACTACCGCAGAACCTGGTTTAGCTTGGGCCGATGCAACCGGAATTTGGCTAGCCACACGGTTGATTGGAATTTGCGGGTCATGTGCATGTTTAACGGTCACTAGATAACCGCCAAGTTGAGATTTGGCATCGACTTCAGTTAATCCAATGACATTTGGTACCGAGTTAGAAGGACCACCAGCGGAATTATTAGTTGATAAATTCAAACCAAAAAGTGCAGCTCCACTAATTACTAATATTCCAACCAAACCAATTACTAAAGCTTTACGGGTTATTGGTTTACGGGCGATCTTGGTCTTAATAACTTGCCCACCATGAATTCGAAATAAATCATCAAGCATTAATCCGGCGCTTTGATATCGATCTACGGGGCGTTTGGCTAAGGCAACTGAAAGCATTACATCAATACCTTCAGGGAGGCCGGCTAAAACTGAACTTGGCAATGGAAATTCACCAGATACATGTTGATAGGCAATCGAAACCGGAGTATCACCAGTAAATGGTGGTTGGCCAGTAATTACCTCATAAAGCAAGCAACCTGTTGAATAAATATCACTGCGGGCGTCAGCAACTTCACCGACAGCTTGTTCTGGTGAGAGGTATTGAGCAGTGCCAACGACATTCCAGGTATTTGTAAGCGTCGCCGCGAGATCATCTAAAGCGCGCGCGATACCAAAATCCATAACTTTCACATCACCTTTATCGGTGATCATTACGTTTGCTGGCTTAATATCACGGTGCACAATCCCGCGCTCATGCGAATAATCAAGGGCAGCTAAAATTCCTTCGCCAATTTCTAAAGCGCGATCAAGCGGTAAGCGCTCGCCATTGCGAATAATTTCTCGTAATGTTTTTCCGGAAACTAGTTCCATCACTATGTAAGGCGCAGGATCTTCACCAGAGTCGTAAACGGCAACAATCCCAGGATGATTTAAACCAGCAGCAGCCAAAGCCTCTTTACGAAAACGTGCAACAAAAGAAGGGTCTTTGGCTAAATCAGAACGCAGAATTTTCACTGCCACCTTACGAGAAAGGCGCTCATCTTTAGCTTCAAAAACATCAGCCATCCCGCCGGTACCGATCATGTCGCCAAGACGATAACGCCCACCGAGTAATTGGCTCATTTGCTAGCCCCGTGTAATTCAGTTTCAACTGCGAGGTCGGTTGCGATGTCAGCCACAATGACTGTGACGTTATCTGGGGCATCGTTTACATAAGTCGCATCAACTAGAGCGGCAACTGCGTCTTCTCGTTTATTTTTCTTAAGCAGGGATTTAATTTCTTTATTTGATAGGACGCTACTCAACCCGTCACTACATAATAAATAACGGTCGCCAGCTTTGCGCTCATAAACCACCAACACCGGATCAAGATTTCCGGACCCCATTAAAACTTGAGTTAACAATGAACGTTGCGGATGTTCGCTAGCTTCAGCAATAGTTAACTTTCCTTGGTCTATTAGCTCCTGCAATACAGTGTGATCAAGACTTAGCTGTTCTAGTTCACCGTCGCGCAACCTGTAAGCACGAGAATCACCAATATGCATTAGTGCAATTCGATCTTCATGCAACAAAAGCGCTGTCAGTGTAGTTCCCATTCCACGTAACTCAGGATCTTCACTGGCTACACGTGCAATTTCAGAGTCGATGTCTACCATTGTTTGCGCTAATAAATCTTCGATTGAATCGGCATCAATGTGAACACTTTGTGAAATTGGAATTAATTTAGTTAACTCTTTGATAGCAATTGCAGAAGCGACCTCACCACCAGCGTGTCCGCCCATACCGTCAGCAACAGCGATTAAATTTGCAGATGTGATTGCAGAATCTTCATTTCCAGAACGGCGGAGACCAATTGCCGAACGCGCAGCTAGTGCGAATACCGGTTGGCTCATGTGCCTTAGCCTAATGGTGCTAGCTGAGTGATCAATGACTAGACCATTAATTTATGCCCATCGTGGATCTTCGGCCGATCACCCAGAAAATACCCGCGCTGCTTTTTTAGCCGCAATTGACGACGGAGCCGACGGTTTCGAATGCGATTTAAGACTTACTAAGGACGGCCAAGTAATTATTTGGCATGACTCAAATATGTTGCGAATGGCCAACCACAAAGCAGTGGTGGCATACACAAACTATTCCGAGCTAATTGAGATTTACCCCAACTTAATGTTGTTATCCGAACTTTTAGAAATTGCAGATAAGAACAATAAAGCACTAGCTTTAGAAACAAAACATCCAGTGCCCTCGGGTAACGATGTAGAAAATAAAATTCTAGAACTTATAAAACCTTACAAAGATTTGGAAATAGCCCTACTTAGTTTCAGCTGGATGGCGATTGAGAAAGTTGTTAGATCTGACATTAATTTGGAGACCGTGGCGTTAGTAAATACCTTCAATTCCCCGATTATGAATCGCTTTTCATCTGCCAAATCATTTGCCCCTGGAATTGATGAAATCAGAAACCACCCCGAGATGGTCGCTAAGTATCAAAGTGAAGGAAAACGGGTTTTTGTTTGGACGGTAAATGAAGTACAAGATCTAAAACTATGTGCCGAACTTGGCGTAGATGTTGTTATTACAGATATGCCGGCGCGAGCAGTAAGTGAGCTCGGGTATCCTTAAGCAATGAGCACTTACGCCTACCTAGGTCCAGCGGCGACCTTCACGGAAGCGGCGTTAAAAAAGATTACTAAAACCTCAGATCAACTAATTCCATACGCCAATGTAACCGCAGCCCTTAACGCGGTTCGTATCAACGAAGCCGAATTTGCATTAGTGCCAATTGAAAATTCAGTCGAAGGTGTTGTTGCTCGCACTCTAGATGAACTAGCTACAGGCGAACCATTGGTAATTGCTGGTGAAGTTACGTTGCCAGTTTCATTTGCATTTATGGTTAAAGCAGGTACGTCAGAAATTAACCGAATAGCTACCCACCCACACGCCGAAGCGCAATGCCGTACCTATATTGCAATAAATTATCCGCATGCTGAAGTTGTCGCGACAAATTCGACTGCGGCTGCCGCTGAAGCGCTCAACCGCGGTGAATTCGATGCAGCTATTGCCGCATCAGTTGCAGCAGATCGCTATGGTCTTAAAATATTGGCCGAAAATATTGGTGACAACAATGGCGCAGTGACTCGATTTGTGCTTGTCTCAAAGCCTGGCGAATTAACTAAACCGACTGGTCATGATCGAACTTCGATGGCTATCTTCATCGGTACTGACCACGCGGGTGCGCTTCTTGAGATTCTGACCGAATTTGCCACTCGCAATGTGAATTTAACTTTCATTCAAAGCCGCCCGACCGGTAAAGAGCTAGGCGATTACCACTTTATTGTCGATGCCGAGGGACACATAAGTGACACTAACGTTAGCCAAGCAGTTGCTCGCTTACGTGAGATCTGTGAGGAAATAAGATTCCTAGGTTCATACCCGCGAGAGGAAAGTAAATGATTGATATCAAATTACTGCGCGAGAACCCCGACCTTGTTCGCGCCTCTCAAACTGGCCGCGGTGAAGACGCCGGCATTGTTGACCAAGTTTTAGTTCTTGATGAAAAACGTCGTGCCGCGATTAATGAATTCGAAGCGCTACGAGCTGAACAAAACACGTTGTCCAAAGCTGTCGGTAGTGCAAAAGGCGATGAAAAAGCAGCGCTACTTGAAAACGCTAAAGAGTTAGCAAGCAAAGTAAAAGCCGCCGATAGCAAACGTGCTGAAATAGAGGCCGAAGCAAATACTGAGGCGTTAAAGCTTTCAAACTTGCTAGACCCTGCGACACCTATCGGCGGCGAAGCAGATTTTGTAATTCTTGAACATGTTGGCACTCCGCGTGAATTCAAAGAGTTTGCTGCAAAAGATCACGTTGAGCTTGGCAAATTACTTGGCGCAATCGATACCGAGCGTGGTGCAAAAGTTTCTGGTTCACGTTCTTATTACTTAACTGGAGTCGGTGCGTTACTTGAATTCGCTCTGGTTAATTATGCAATTAGTAGTGCAGTGAAAGCTGGCTTCACACCAGTGATTCCGCCGGTTTTAGTTAATCCGCCTGCTATGGAAGGAACTGGCTTTTTAGGTCAGGCTGCTGAAAATGTTTACCACTTAGAAAAAGATGGCATGTATTTAGTTGGCACAAGCGAAGTTCCACTTGCTGCATTCCATATGGACGAAATCCTGTCTGCAGATAAATTGCCAATGCGCTACGCCGGTTACAGCACTTGTTTCCGTCGCGAAGCAGGTACTTACGGTAAAGATACTCGTGGAATTATTCGGGTTCATCAATTCGATAAAGTTGAAATGTTTAGCTTCTGTCATCCTGATCAAGCAGTTGCCGAACACCAACGATTACTGCAATGGGAGAAAGATTTCCTTAACGCGATGGAAATTCCTTATCGCGTGATTGATGTTGCTTCAGGCGACTTAGGTTCAAGCGCTACTCGAAAATTTGATATCGAGGCTTGGATCCCAACGCAAAATGCTTATCGCGAGGTGACAAGTACATCTAACTGCACTGAATTTCAAGCACGCCGCTTAAACATTCGCTTTAAAGAGGGCGATAAAACAGCAGCTGTTGCAACACTTAACGGTACTTTAGTTGCAATCCCCCGCATGATTGTTGCGATTCTAGAGAACCATCAAAATGCAGATGGCACAGTAAATGTTCCTGCAGCACTTCAACCATTCTTGGGAATAACTCGATTCGAGTTAGTGTGACCAATAGGCGCCCAAAACTTATTGCCAGTGATTTAGATGGCACGATCGTTGCTCACTACGGCGATATTTCACAGCGCACGATAAATGCATTCCGCAGAGCTCACTCAATGGGCGTTGAAATCTTTTTTGTTACAGGTCGACCACCTCGCTGGATGCCTGAGATCAAAGAGGCATTTGGAATCGGAAATGCAATCTGCGGTAATGGGGCGATGCTTTATGACTTACAAACTGGAAAAATTCTTGAAGAGTGGCTAATGCCGGTTGATGCACAACTCGAAACTGTTAAACGTTTACGTGCGGCTATTCCGCAAATTAGTTTCGCTGTTGAATCACATAATTATTTTCACCGTGAAAAGAAATATGTCCCACGTTGGGATGTGGGTTTAGACAATGTAGGCGTAGATCAGATCGAAGAGATCATGGCTTCGCCGGCCCTGAAATTGCTTGCGCGCTGTTCAGAACAAGAACTATCTTCAGATGAAATGTTAGCTATCGCATTGACAGAACTAGATGGCTTAGTAACTGTCACGCATTCCAATCCACACGATTCACTTTTGGAAATCTCGGCAATTGGTGTTTCTAAAGGCGCAACGCTTGCCAAAATGGCAGCGCGATTAAATATCGATGCTGCCGATTGTGTTTCTTTCGGCGATAACCCAAATGATTTTTCAATGCTGGAATGGTGTGGGCGTTCATTTGCAATGGCCGACGGTCACCCAGATGGACCTAAGTACGCCAAAGCGGTTGCGCAGCCACATACTGATGATGGTGTTGCAATAGTGATTGAAGAGTTGCTCGAACTTCCCGCTTAACCTCGCTACTTTCTTGTAATTTTCACTCAATTTTAGATAAGCGCGATCCTCGGGTAGATTACGGCGCGGAGGGCTCGCATAGCGGCCGAGTGCACCGGTCTTGAAAACCGGCAGGTGAAAGCCTCGAGGGTTCAAATCCCTCGCCCTCCGCCATATTTTTCTAAAGTTACTTAAGCCACTGAAACTAGGTGGATCTTGTGGCTGATTTCATAGCGCTCAAGCGAGCACGCGCCTAGCGAGTATTTCGCCATGAGAGGACACTTCGCCTTAGAGTTTTTAAGCAAGAACTAAGGGAGAAGTTAAATATGTCGGGAGTTTTCTCACCGGGTCGCGCAAAGATTAAAGAGCGCACCCTTCGCACCGATAAATGGTGGATCCAACCTGCAATTACTTTCGGAGTTCTATTTGCGTTCATCATCTACGCAACAATTCGCGCATTTGAAAATGCTAATTACTACGCCGAACCACTTATCTCACCTTTCTATTCACCTTGCTTATCAACAACTTGCCAATCAGGATCTTCTTTAATCGGACAACCATTCGGCGCAGTAGCAATTTTTGGAATGGTAATTTCACCAGCGCTCTTTATTTTGATTTTCCCACTAGGTTTCCGCATGACTTGCTATTACTACCGCAAGGCGTACTACCGTTCATTCTGGATGTCACCACCTGCTTGCGCAGTTGCTGAACCACACGAAAAATACACTGGCGAAACACGTGCACCACTTATCATGCAAAATGCACACCGTTGGTTTTTCTACGCCGGACTTGTTTTCAATGTGCTCCTAACTGTTGATGCGGTTCTTGCATTTAAAAACCCAGAAGGTCAATGGGGACACATGAGCGTTGGCTCATTAGTTCTGTTGCTAAACGCAACACTACTTTGGGGTTATTCAGCTTCTTGCCACACTTGCCGCCACACCATCGGTGGTCGCTTAAAGCATTTCTCAAAGCACCCATTGCGCTACAAGTTATGGACACGTGTTTCAATTTTGAATCACTACCACCAACAATTTGCTTGGGTTTCATTAATGGGTGTGGCGTTTGCTGACATCTACGTACGCGCCGTTGCATCTGGCGCCTGGACAAATTTCTACTTCTTCTAATGTTTACTTCTAAAGGGGAGCACGAGTAAATGACAAATATGGAACGTCATAAATACGACGTACTCATCATCGGTGCAGGTGGCGCTGGTTTGCGCGCTGCGGTTGAAGCCCGTGAAGCAGGTTTGCGCGTAGCAATCATCTGTAAATCACTATTCGGTAAAGCCCACACAGTTATGGCCGAAGGCGGCGCAGCTGCTTCGATGGGTAACGTCAACGACAATGACAACTGGATGGTTCACTTCCGCGACACAATGCGCGGTGGAAAATTCCTAAATCATTACCGTATGGCTGAATTACACGCCAAAGAATCACCAGATCGTATTTGGGAACTCGAAGTATGGGGCGCACTTTTCGATCGCACTAAAGAAGGAAAAATTTCACAACGTAACTTCGGTGGCCATGAATATCCACGTTTAGCTCACGTTGGTGACCGTACCGGTCTTGAATTAATTCGCACAATGCAGCAGCGCATTGTCGCACTACAACAAAAAGATGGTCGCGAAACAGGCGACATGGAAAGTCACATTAAAGTCTTTGCCGAATTAACCATTACTGAAATTTTAAAAGAGAATGGAAAAATTTCTGGTGCCTATGGTTACTGGCGCGAAAGTGGAAGCGAAGTTCTTTTCGAAGCCCCTGCAGTTGTAATTGCAACTGGTGGTGTTGGAAAAACTTTCAAGATTACTTCTAACTCTTGGGAAGGCACTGGCGACGGACATGCTCTAGCTTTGAAAGCTGGCGCAAATCTAGTTGATATGGAATTTCTACAGTTCCATCCAACTGGAATGGTTTGGCCACCTTCAGTTCGCGGAATCTTGGTTACCGAATCTGTTCGTGGCGAAGGTGGAGTTCTAACAAACACCAACGGTGAACGGTTTATGTTTAAGTACATTCCAGATGTATTTAAAGATAAGTATGCCGACAACGAAGCCGAAGCCGATCGCTGGTATCTAGATCAAGATAACAACCGCCGTCCACCAGAGTTGTTGCCACGCGATGAAGTAGCTCGCGCAATCAATAGCGAAGTAAAAGCTGGTCGCGGTACCGAACATGGCGGAGTATTCCTAGATGTTTCTAAGCGGTTATCTGCCGAAGTTATTAAAAAGCGCCTGCCATCGATGTGGCACCAGTTCTATGAATTAGCTGGCGTAGATATCACCAAGGAGCCAATGGAAGTTGGCCCAACTTGCCACTATGTAATGGGCGGCGTAGAAGTAGAGCCTGATACCGCAGCTGCAGTTGGCGTTCCTGGCTTATTTGCCGCCGGCGAAGTTGCGGGTGGAATGCACGGCTCGAACCGCTTGGGTGGAAACTCACTTTCAGATCTTTTGGTATTCGGTCGTCGCGCAGGAATGGGCGCCGCTGCTTATGTAAAGAACAATGGCGAGAATCCAGTTAGCGAAGCTGCAATAAAGGCAGCTGCTGCGCGAATCGAAGCACCATTCTCACGCGAAGGTGGCGAAAATTCATATTCACTACATGCTGAATTACAAGAAGTAACTCACAACTTAGTTGGAATTATCCGTACTGGTAAAGAAGTAGAAGAGGCGATTGCCAAAATTGCTGATATTCGTCAGCGTAGTGCAAATGTTTCTGTTGCCGGTGGACGTAAGTTCAATCCTGGTTTCCATTTAGCTTTCGACTTAGACAACATGTTGTTAGTTGCTGAAAGCACTGCCAAGTCTGCACTTCGCCGCGAAGAATCTCGTGGAGGACATACTCGCGATGATTTCCCTGGCATGAATTCAACTTGGCGCCAGGTCAATCACATCTCATCATTTGATGGCAAGCAAGTAAATGTAAAAGCTCAACCGCTGCCACCAATGCCTAAAGAGTTATTCGACCTCTTTGATATTCACGAACTCGAGAAATACATGACACCCGAAGAAATTGCGAAAGGCGGTTCCAACTAATGACTCGCAAACTTAATCTTCGAATTTGGCGCGGCGATGCCACCGACGGCGGACTACAAGATGTTGTTGTAGAAGCGAATGAAGGCGAAGTCGTTCTCGATGTAATCCATCGTGTGCAAGCAACCCAAATAGGCGACCTTGCTGTTCGCTGGAATTGCAAAGCGGGTAAATGCGGATCTTGTTCGATGGAGATTAACGGTAAGCCTCGTCTAGCTTGTATGACGCAAGTAGCTTCATACGGCGAAGACGAAACAATTACGGTCACACCACTTCGTGCATTCCCAGTTATTAAAGACCTCGTAACCGACGTGTCATTTAACTATCGCAAAGCCATGGAAATCCCGGCTTATGAGCCTCCTAAAGAACTCGCACCAGGTGAAGCCCGCATGGAACAAGTCGACGTGGAGCGATCACAGGAGTTCCGCAAATGCATCGAATGTTTCCTTTGCCAAGATACTTGCCACGTCATTCGCGATCACGAAGAGAATAAGAAGTCTTTCGCAGGACCTCGTTTCTTTATCCGGATCGCTGAATTAGATATGCACCCACTTGATATCTTGAAGAATCGCAAGCGCACTGCGCAAGAAGAGCACGGCCTTGGAATGTGTAACATTACAAAGTGCTGTACCGAAGTTTGCCCAGAGCACATCAAGATTACTGATAACGCAATCATTCCGATGAAGGAACGTGTAGTCGATATTAAGTACGATCCAGCACGTATGTTCGCTGGTCTACTAAAGCGAGAAAAGCGCAGCTAATGAATTTGTTAATCCGGTGGGGCGCACTTGCTGCATCTTTCTGGGTGGCAACTGCACTAATTCCTGGAATTGAAGTTCTTGGCGGCTTCACCACGTATCTTTGGGTTGCGCTTTTATTTGGCCTTATTAATTCAATTCTCGGCGGTCTCGTTAAGTTATTAACTTTGCCTGCAGTCATTTTAACTTTCGGGTTATTTTTAATTGTAGTGAACGCCTCAATGTTGTTATTAACTGCGCAATGGAGTGACAAGTTAAACGTGACTAATTTTTGGTCAGCCGTTTTGGCATCGCTTGTAATTAGTGTTGTTACGCGAGTACTTGGTGGTCTTTCCAAGAAGGCGATTGAAAACTGAAGTCATTGCTTTTAGTTTCAGTCGGCGGAATCGCCGGTACTTTAGTGCGCTTCGGTCTAGGCCTAACAATTGAAAATGATCGCTACGGAACTTTAGCCGCGAACTTAATTGGTGTAGCACTTGCCTCTGCTCTATTAGTACTAATGGAGCGTCGCGGGGTTACCGAATTACGTCACCTGCTTTTGCCAGGATTTTGTGCCGGCCTGACCACTTTTTCGGCGGTGACTGCCGAATCGATTACTCCCAAAAATGGCGGCATTCAATTTCTTGCCGAAAACGTAATTTTGAGTCTGATTATTGTGGCCACTGTGCTTCCGTTGGCTCGCAAAGTTATTCCGGTACGTTCATGAGAACCCTTTTTGTGGTTTTGGGGGCAGCCGTCGGCGCGCCGGCTCGTTTTGCGATCGATCAGTACATCCGCAAGTTTTCAACCAAGCCATACGGAATTTTTCTAGTGAACGTCCTGGGCTCGTTTTTATTAGGCGTGACCTTTAACAGCACCGAACACACTCATGATTTGTTTGCAATTGGCTTTGCTGGCGCTTTCACAACTTGGTCAACTTTTATGCTCGATATTTATTTAGCTTTTGAACTTAGACGCAAAAATGGAGCGCTAATTAACTTGGGAGTTTCGCTCGGATTTGGCCTGCTCGCGGCTTGGCTAGGTTTAAAAATCGGCAATATTAATTAATCAGGAGTTAATTCTTTATTTACCAAGATACTAATGAGTAT
>Ga0114964_10001369_pt1 | contig 17791 bp, 9 predicted proteins | sample C_131016_MF_Meta_FD_92638 | JGI IMG/M metagenome (GOLD analysis project Ga0114964, IMG submission 92638) | Freshwater microbial communities from Lake Croche, Canada to study carbon cycling - C_131016_MF_MetaG | ecosystem: Environmental > Aquatic > Freshwater > Lake | place: Lake Croche, Canada... | reverse complement strand
TCTCCAAATCGGGGGGGGAGGAGAAGGCCAGTAGGCGCGTCCCATCCTCGAGAATCTCCAGGACAGTGGCCGTCGTGCCGGCCACCTCGATCGTGGCGGCGGCGCGCATTTTCTTCCCCGGGCACACCATGGCGGTCCAGTGGATGGGATCGCGTTGTTCGAGGAGCAGGATCTCGATCCTGCCCGAGGCATCGTGGAGTCGAGCCGGGATCACCCGACTGTCGTTAAGCACCAGCAGATCCGAAGGACGCAGAAACTCCGGCAGATCCGAGAAGCGGCTATGCTCGATTTTTCCCGTGGGCCGATCGACCACCATCATTCGCGACTCCTCCCGGCTTGGGGTGGGGCGATCCGCGATTAACGCAGGTGGCAGATCGTACTGGTAGTCGGAGAGACGGGAAGACATCAGTCTCAGACTTTAATGTGGAAATCAGGAAATCAGGAACTGAAGATTCAGGGGAATCGATGCGAGGACTGAAGGTTAGACCTCAAATACTCCCTACAATCGTGCAGGACGTAAACTACAGACATATGGGCACCGCGGATTCGGAGGCGTGGAGAGGCCAGGCTGAAGGCTGAAGGAAAAAAGGAGAAGTGAGTGGATGCCGGGAGGCGAATCGGGGTTGACAATGAGGAGGCATTTCATTGAAATATATATCCTATGTCCTCTCCCAGACTCACCCTCCTGGCGACCCTTTCTCTTGTACTTTTTTCCGCTTCTGGGCATCTCCATGCCGGCGCTTCCAACAAGAGTGGAAATCCCTTTGGAAACGGGACTTTCTTCCAGACCACGGGCACCTTCAGTGCCGTGGTCCGAGGGGAGAACCTCAGCGGCACCATGATCTTCAGCACGGGGGCTAATACGAATACCTCGACCAATTCCGCCACCGGATCCAGTAGCGGAACCTCCACGATTTCCTATCTGGGAGGAGGCGGCTCCCCAGGAATTTACAACGGCAATGCGGTTGGAATGTGGGATCCTTCTTCGGGGGCGATTTCCGGGCAACTCTGGGGTGGATTTACCTTATCGGGATCGGGCACTACTACCATTTATCCGGAGGTTTATAATACAGCCAACGTGGGAACGACGATTCTACCTGATGGACAAACAACAAACATTGGCTATTTTCCTTACCCAATTTACACAGTTACAAACAGTGTTGTTAATGGTTCTAATGTCGTAAGCACCAATGTTATCTATGTGGAACCGGTAGGAGTGAATGTCTACAACGATACGGCTTACATGAGTGGGAATTTCTCGGGGAATACCCAGAATAACTATCCGAACCAGACCTTTACGGCCTACGGAACCTTGGTGGAACAGGAGCTCACGTCTACGGCTTACGGTGGAACAAACACGGGTACCGGACCACAGACGATCTCGCCCATCAGTATCGCTATCACCGTCCAGGGCCTTCGGATCTCGGACAATTATTCGACATTCTCCACAGTCTCCAACTCGATTCCCTACTCCACGACCACTTATACAGTCACGAATTTTGCCACGTTCTAGGGTTGCGCGGAGTTTTCTTTCCTAGGTAGAACTCTCGTGGGATTGCTTTTCATGATCCTGCCAAAAAAATCCTCTTCCCCCGCATTCACCCTGATCGAAATGCTGGTGGTCGTGGGGATTCTGGCGATCCTGATCACCTTAATCGCCCCCTCGGTCCAGCAGATTCTTCCCAGGGCCCAGGCCATCGTCTGCATGTCCCACCTGCGGACCCTCTGGATTGCTTTTTCCCCATACGCGACCGATCCGGAGGGGTGGCCTCAGGTGCCCAAGGGGATCAAGATCGGATCGATGGAGGAGCAGCAGTGGTGGCTGGACTACTCGACCAACCGGCTCGGCTTAAGCGGTAAGGATTGGCGCTGCCCGACAATCGAGCGCTCCTCGCGCGCCTCCTCGAATGCTGCCGCCCCGTTGATCCATTACCTTCCCACCCTGTTTGACTCACGGCAGGGAACCCCAAATCGGTGGCCGACAATGCCGTGGTTCTCGGAGATGGGCGATGTGCACGGACAGGGGAATCTCATGGTCCGTTCGGACGGGTCGATCGTCCCCTCCAAGCCGATTCATTGAAGCCCGTCCCCCGGCCGATGTCACTGGACTCAAAACTAGTGTATTCGGGGATTCGAAGGTGGCCGGCAAGTTGCTGGCGTCTCACCGGCATCGCTCTCTTGATGGTTCTGTTTTCTGGGGTGCTCCGGGCGGATTACAACAACCAGAAGCTACTGCACGGACCGAATAAGTCGCTGCCCGCGAATCATTCTACCCTCCTGCTGGTTCCGCCCGTCTCGGCGCAGATTGTCCGCGGAGGATCCCTTCTCATCCCGATCAAGGTGGCGCCCTACACGGGCGCGGGGATAGTTGTGGAGGTCACTGAGCAGCCTAGATTCGGGCATTTGGAAAGCCTTGGGAGGAGCGCCTCCGCACCGGCGCTGTTTCGGTATCAGCACGACCGTTCCTCGAGGGAGTCGCAAGACTCCTTCGCGTTTAGGGTCAGGGATTATAACGGGACATGGAGTGCTCATAAGGCGTCCATCACGATCAGGAATCCTCCGGCAACCATCGTGATAGAGCCGCAGGGAGATCTGAATTTCGGAAAAGTCCCGGTTGGCTCAACAGCGACAAGGGTGCTGACCATGAGCAATTCTTTCGGGACAACCGCCTTCGGAAGCCTTGTTCTCTCGCCTCCATGGAGCATCGCCGGGGATGCCTCCTTCATACTGAAAGAGGGGGATGCAAGATCCTTTGCCATCAGCTTCACTCCGTGGAGATCGGGCGAAGAATCCGCCAGGCTGGTGATCGATCCGGCGATCACCAATATGCAACCCCGTTATCTCAACGGCGAGGGGATACCCCCTTTCCGAGTGATCTCACCTCAGGGTGGCGTCATCACCAAGGAAACCGACAAAGTTTCCTTCATGGTCACCAACATCACTAAGATGGACGTGCGGGTGGTGTGGGAGAGCGAATCCCTTCCCGTTGGCATTCAGGGATCCCCGCCGCTCATACTGCCCCCCCACGGGGTTGGGGAGATGAAGATTTCCGCCGACCACCCCGATCTTGCCCCCGAGAGCAGCAGGTCGATCCACCCGCTGCTCGTCTCAGGTGCCTATAACTTTCCCGTCGAGATCGTCCTGAAGGGCCCCCGTGCTAATCTTTCGCTGGAACTGCTCCGCGGGGCCGAAGTCCTAGCGACACTGCCCGGGGTCTCCCTGTCTCTTCAGGGGGTGATCCGCAACTCCTCGCCGGTCGCGCGGACCGTGGAGGTTCATGTGCATGACGATAGGGATCTTGCCGAAATCCCCCCCCGGCAGGTCACGATCCCCCCTTCGGGATTCAACACGTTCGACCTCCAGTGGGCCTCCTCCTTGGCTGGGGTTCACATTCTCTCGGGGCAACTGTCGGAGGATGGCAAGATCGTTGGAGAGGGGGAATGGAAGGTCTCCGTCACCTCCCCGTCATCCCCTCCGCCATCCTCGGATCTCACTAAGAAGAGGAACGGGGATACCGTAAGCCCCGCGGATCCCAGTGAGGCTGTCCGTCCGTCCGGTGTTGTGCGCCTTGCTTCCGAAACAGAGGTGAATAATGTCGTTCTGGATCTCAGCCCCAGTATTCTCCCCGGCCTTCTCCGGAACTCCCTGATGCTCCGCTGGCGCTACCCCGGAACGGGCAATCCCGGATTTGTCATCGAGGAGAAAAGGGGACGGAATGATCTTTCTGACCGGAGTGCTGAAACAACCGAAAACGAGTGGGTCAAGTTGGACTCGACGCCAGTTTTTGATAATGGATTCTGGAAGGCCGTCCAACCGATGCCGTGGCCCGGCATTCATGTCTACAGGGTCTATCCCGGCGGCCCCGGTCAGAAAATCATTGCGCCGATCACCATGGCCATCAACTGGTGGATGGTTGTTTGGCCTTCTCTGAGGATGCTCTTAGGGGTGATCTTCCTACTGGCGCTCGCCAAGGTGGTCAGGGAACGACTCTGACCATCGCTTCAAAACTTCCTGAGGCCAATTCGGGGAATTATTTCGAGACAAGCAGGCTGGAGAGCCAAGCCAGTCTCTGCTGGAGGCAGGAACCGAGATCGTATTTGGCGAGGACCGTTTCGCGTGCTTTCTTCCGGATCTGGGTGAAGTCAGAGGGTCTTTCTAACACGTTATTCAGCGTCTGAGCCAGTTGGTCGGGCCGAAAAAAGTCCACAAGCAGACCGTTGATCCCGTTGGTGATGACTTCCTGAACTGGTGCCGTATCGGAGGCGACAACAAGACCCTCGCAGGCCATCGCCTCAAGCATTGACCATGAGAGGACAAAGGGGCGGGTCAGGTAGACATGGGCCGTGGTGCACTTCAGTAGCTTGACATAGTCGCCGTAGGGAAGGGATCCGACGAAGTGAACGCGTTCCTCATCGAGGGGGAACTTTTCAAGCATCATCTTCTTGTAGGTGGTTCCCTCCGGCGCAGCCTTGCCGTAAGCGACCCGGTCATCACCCGCGATCACAATATGCGTATTGGGGCGCTTCTGGAGCAAAAGGTGGGCCGCCTCAATGAACTGGGGGAACCCCCTGTAGGGTTCCATCCCCCGCGTGGCATAGGTCACGATCTCCTTGTACTCCGAGAGATCGAGTTTGTTGTCGGGATTCTCCGGGGTGGGCCGGGGAATGATCAGCTTTGCCTCGGGATCGGGTTTGAAAAAGTTGGTATCTATTCCTTCGTGCGAGATCATAAGGCGACTGCGCAGATGGGGAGGGTACTGCTCATACTGAAAGCGGGTGGGACAGAGACCGGCATCGGCCGAAGCAAGATCCGAGAGAAGTGTCGCATTCTTGATCCGGATTCGGGCCTCGTCGTCGGAGGTGACTGGGTCGCTTGGATCGAAATCACAGTCTGTCCCGTGGGAATGATAGTACCACTCGAAGTTCAACGCCATGGGGGTTCTGGGAAAGAGGTCCTTCAAGAAGAGAGTCGGGCCCCAACCGGCGTGACCGAAGATCAGATCCGGAATGAATCCCTTTTGCTTTTCCGCCAGCATCGCCTCGTAGGCACCCTGACCATGAAGAATGGCATCTTCGAAGGGGCGGATGTAGTGATGTGTCTGGGGTGCCGGTTCCCTCTTGCGTTGATAGACGATCTTTCTCACCCCCGGCATTTCCCCGGTGACCGCTGTGGTCAGGAAACAGACCTCATGGGCAGGGTTGGAGCCCAAGACCGCCGCGATAGAACGGAGTTGGGAGGGAAAATTGGGGTGTACCAGAAGGATTCTCATGGGGTGAAAATGAAGTAAAAATCTTAAACAATATCGCTTCTTTGTCGAACTTTCACTCTCCTTACAAGGAGGATTTGTGGTAAAGGTGACATTATGGAAAATGCCCCAGCTCCCCGCGCCGTGAAGTTGGGTGATATCCTGCCCAGTCTCAGGAGCTTCGACTCCGTTCTCGGTTCCCTCAAAAGTTACCGGCTCTGGCCGGTTGTTCTACGGGAGGCCTTGTTGGACAAGGCTGTTTCTGGAGTCCAGTGCAGTTCGGAGGAGGTAACGGAATCATGGAACCTCTGGTGTAAGCGCAATGAGGTCGACCCATCCGCGCCCGTCTTTGAGGGATTGTCACAAGCCGAGATGATTGCCGCCGCCACCAGAGAGAAGAAAATCGAAAAATTCAAGGAGATGGCGTTCTCCAAACTTCTCCCCGAGTATTTTCGATCCCGCAAAGGAGAACTCGACCGGGTGCAACTAGAACTTATTCAGTTCCAGCATGCTGCCATTGCCGAAGAAGCTCTCTTCCGATGCCGGGAGGGGGAGCAGAGTCTTGAGGCCGCCGCCCATGAACTGGCCCATCGGGACGGTGGAGAGCCGCCGGTCAAGAAAGTTGGCCCGGTCGGTCTAGGGCGGTTGAGCAACGGCCTTGCCTCCCTTGTCACCGGAAGCCGTCCCGGTGATTTGCTTGGGCCCAAGAAAATCGGAATCTTTCATGTGGTTGTCCGGGTTCTGGAACTGCGGGAGGCCTCCCTTGACGGGCGGATCCGCCAGCGCCTTCTGGAAGAGTTGCTCAATCAGTGGGTCGAGCAGCAGATGGCGGCGATGACAGGTAGGCCGCCGAAGCAACCTGCGACGCAATTACTGGAAGACTCACAAGGATAAATGGGATAAATGGTTTGAGCCAATAAAGGATGTGACATCAAGTCGGAGACTTTTGATTTCTATCCAATCAATCATGAGAAAGATCCTCTTTGTTATTCCTCACTACTACGCATCTGGGAACGGGTTTTACGGATCGACCGGCTCGGATCCCTCCGCGCGAATTGCCGCTCTGGAATCCGTTATCGGGGGGCTTCATCAGAGCCTCGGTTCACGTCAGGCATTTCTACTCTGGCTTCAGCAGTACGTTCCGGGAAAGGGTAATGGACATCTCATCAAGGCAAATGAGGTGTTCTCTTCCGAAGTTGATATTGCGATCTGTACGACGGGGGAGAGTCACCTTGTTTCACGCCTTGGCATTTCTGGGAAACATTACCGGCATCAACCGACAGGTGCGGAACCCATGAAGCTTGGTTTTGCCGCCCAATGTGTGCTGGCTGAAAATCTTGGGAAATACGACTGGTATTGCTATCTGGAGGATGATCTTTTGATCACGGATCCGCTCTTTTTTTCAAAATTGGAGTGGTTCGTGAAAAAGTATGGGGAGGAGACCACCCTCGCTCCCCATCGTTTCGAACGATCTCTGAGCCAACCTGTTCATAAACTCTATCATGACGGTTCCGTACGTCCCGATTTTACGGCCGCATGGCAGGATGTAACCGACAGACAGTTTCTGGAGACTGATTTCTTGGGTTCATCCCTCCGTTTCGATCGCTGGCCCAATCCCCACTCGGGGTGCTTTTTCCTGACTGCGCGTCAGATGGAGAGATGGGTTGCACAGCCTCACTTTGGGGATTGTGACTCGAGCTTCGCAGGGCCGTTGGAGAGCGCCGCTTCTTTGGGGATCATCAAGACGTTCCGGCAGTACAAACCTTCCCCCAGCAACGCAGGATTTCTCGATCTGGAGCATCTGCATCCGAGATATCTTGGGGAATCCCTCAAATTCTCATAGACACACATATGACCACCGCGAACAATCCTACAATGTCACAGAGGATCTTTACCCAAGATTGGTTCTCACGGAGCATTCCATGCTGGGACTTTCTCCTTAAAAACTTATCCCGAGAGGGCAAGCCTTTGAGGGTTTTGGAAATAGGTGTTTTTGAAGGGCGCTCCACATGCTGGTTGCTTGAGAATTATTGCACCTCGATGCAGTCACACATCACTGTGATCGATACCTTTTCGGGTGGTGTTGAGCATGATCATCTTGACCTCAACAATCTGCGTTTGCTTTTCGAGAAGAATATCCATTCCGTGGGATCCCCCGCTCAAGTCACAATTCTGCAGGGTTATTCCTGCAACGAGCTTTCCAAGCTCATTGCCAAGGGGGCGGACGAGACTGCATTTGATTTTATCAGTGTTGATGCCAGTCATCAGGCTCCGGATGTCCTGATCGATTGTGTGCTGGCTCTCCAACTCTTGAGAAAAGGAGGGGTCATGGCGCTGGATGATTACCTCTGGACCTCCGAACCGCTTGGAGCCGAGGACCCCATCAACTCACCCAAGATAGCCATTGATGCCTTCACCAATATCTTTCGACGTAAGGTGAGGGTCATTCCGAACCTCCCCCTCTATCAACTTTATCTCCAAAAGATCTGAGCCAGTTCCCTTCCCAAGGGAATTATCTCACGGTCTCAAGGCTGTCAAACGGCTTGGAGAACTCATCCGTCAGGATCGAGAGCAGGGTCCTGCTTCTCACCTGAATGTTTACTGTGACAGCCATCCCTGACTTGAGGGGAAGCTTTTCGCCGTTGTGGGAGAGGAACTGACGCTCCAGATGGATTTTTGCCGGGAATCGTGGGTACTTGAACTCCTCGTTTGGGGGGAGGGCATCGGCAGCAAGGTAGGAGAGAGTTCCCTTGATTTCACCGAACTCCCTAAAGGGGAAGGTGTCCAATCGCACGACGGTTGGTAGCCCCTCGTGGATAAATCCGATATCCTTGTTGGTCAGGAAGACCTCCGCCACGAGATCCTCACCGGGAATGATGTCGAAGAGTTTATCCTTTGGGGTGACAACGGTCCCTGGTGACTTCTTGCTCAGGTCAAAGATCACTCCGTCCATGGGTGCCTTGATCTCGTGGTATCCGAGCTTTTCCTGTGAGGCAGCTCTGTTGCTATCGATCTCCGCCAGCCTTCTTGTGATTTCGTGCTCCTGCTGATCGAGCTCGGAGCTGACCCGCGCAAAGTCGCTCTTGAGTTGGTCAAGATTCCTCTGGGCGTTCACCCATTCCGCTTTTCGATCCAAAATCTCCACCTGTGAGACCACGCCTCCGGCCACCTGATTGTAATGGTCGTAGGCCTCCTTCTTGATCAGGACGAGATTGGAAGCACCCGGGATCTGTTTTTCAAGGCCGGATTTCTGCGCCTTTTTCTGCTCCAGTGCACTCAGATCTTGGAGAATGGCAGCGCGTTGTTTTTCGAGACCCTGCATCTCTGCCTGAGCAACATCCTGATTCATCCGCATCAGTGTCTGCCCCTTGCGGACAGAGTCACCGTTCTTTACCAGGACTTCGGAAATAACTCCCTGGACGGGGGCCTGCACTTCGTGAGCATTCCCTGCAGGAACGAGCTTACCTTGGGCCGGGACCACCTGGCCGATCGAGGCAACCGAGATCCAGATTCCGAAAGCGGCTGAAAGGAGAACAAGGATATAGAGAAAGAGGCGCGACCAAAAAATGGTTGAGGGCATCGGGGCCTCGGCATCCGGTTCGAATGCGCGACGCAGAAGTCCGCGTTTTGGTCTGGTGGGGTGATTCACAGCGATAAAAAGGATGAAAGGGAGCGGGAACTGAATATGAACCTTATGAAGTCAGGGTCGCAACGGGCAGGGAATGTTGGGCACAATACACAAATCCTATGTGATTCCTAGCCAGTGGCTGCTTCCTGCTGAAGGGAGAGCGCATAGTAGAGACCCTTCTTTTCCATCAGTTCCGCGGGCGTTCCGCTTTCCTTGAGAAGACCGTTTTCCATGTAGAAGACATGATCGGCCATACGCACCGTAGAGAGTCTGTGCGTGGCGAAGAAAATGGTTTTGCCGCTGAACTTTTGGCGGAGATTAGTGATCACTCGTTGCTCTGTCGGGGCATCCAGCGCGCTTGTGGCCTCATCCAGAAGGAGTAGGTTAGGAGATTGCATGATTAGGCGTGCTAGTGCGATGCGCTGTCGCTGTCCGCCGGAGAGATTCCTGCCCTGCTCACCCACGGGTGATGCGTAGCCATTCGGGAGGGTCATGATGAAGTCATGGGCCTCGGCGAGTTTGGCCGCTTTGATCACCTCGGAGGCAGGTGCGTCGGGATCACTCATGGCGATATTGTCCATGACGGATCCCTCCATGAGAAGCGTCTCCTGAAAGACCATGCCGATTTGGCAGCGGAGGGAGTTGAGTTCGACCTTGGAGAGATTGAACCCGTCGATTTCCACCTTACCCTTTACCGGTTCGTAGAGTCGCCCAATGATTTTGAGCAGGGTGCTCTTTCCAGATCCGCTCAAGCCGACCATGGCAATGAGTTTTCCAGCTGGCACCTCAAGAGAGACGTTTTCGAGTTGCAGTTTTCCAGGGGCATAGCTGAAGTCGAGATCCTTACAGGTGACTCTCCCCTCGATCTCAGGCATTGGGATCTGCTCGTCCGAGTCCTGATCCTCGCGCGATCTGTTGGCGACATCTCCGAGACGATTCACTGAGAGGGCGGCTTCCTGAAAGTTCTGCCAAGACTGGGCGAGGCGGAGGAGAGGTCCGGTTACATAGCCGGCGAGTATTCGGAAGGCGATCAACTGTCCGAGGCTCATTTTCTGGTCGATCACCATGTAGACTCCGACCCAGAGAACCGCAACATCGTTGAAGCGGTTGATCAGCATGCCAGTTGTCGATGCGGTGGTGGAGGTGATTGTGTTGCGGAATGACGAGGCAATCGTGTCGCCGTAGCGACGGAACCACTTCCAGCGGCTCCGCGTCTCGATGTTCTGCCCCTTGATTGTCTGGATGCCTGTCAGCGACTCCACAAGGTGGGATTCGGTTGCCGCATTTTTTTCGGCGCGATCCTTGAGTTGGCGCCTGATGATTGGCGAGACGAAAAGGGTGAGTGCGACAAGCAGGGGGACGCCAAGCAGGGAAATGACAGTCAACTCCACGCTGTAAAAAAGCATGATAGCCACGTAGATCACCGAGAAGGCCGCATCAATGAGGGCCGTCAGTGCGGTGCCCGTCAGGAAGTTGCGGATCTTGTCGAGCTCCCTGAGGCGGGATGCGATCTCTCCCACAGGACGCTGGTGGAAGTAGGATAGGGGGAGCCGGTAGAGATGCTCCAGCACCTTGAGGCCGATCGAGAGGTCGATCCTGTTGGTCGCATCGGTGAAGAGGAATGTACGGATGGCTGTGAGGGCCGCGCCAAAGACCGTGCAGATGATGAGAAGTCCGGCGAGCACATCGAGCGTGCTGAGACTCTCCTGGACGATGACCTTGTCGATGATGACCTGGATGATCATCGGATTCGCCAGGGCGAAGATCTGGATGAAGAAGGAGGCGACGATCACCTCCAGGAAGGTTCGCGTGTGCTTCCTGATGTAGGGGATGAAGGAACGGAACCCGAAGGCCTCTCCCTTGGGGGAGCGGGAGCGCTGCGTAAGCAGAACCAAATAGCCCTGCTCCCCTCCCTCGGGAATTTCATCCCAATCGATCCACTTTTGCCGGTCCTTGGTTTCCGCCGCCATCGGATCGGCTATGAGAAGACCATGGTGGGAAACTCCCTGGATCACCACGGGTACATCCCCAAGGATCATCAGAAAAGGAGGATCCTGATCACGCAATGACTGCAGGGGGAGCATGAGTGGCTGAGTAGCAATCCCGATCATGTCGGCCACCGATCCGATTCTGGAGAAGGAGAGAGCGGATTTGCCTTCCCTTCCTTCAAATTGGAATTTCAAGGCCGATCTGATCACCTCCTCGCGGAAGGGGAGATCAAGTTGCCCGGCCAGCATCCTTAGGCATGCAAATACGGCCTCCTCCGGTGAGGAGGCCTTGTGAAAGGGAGGGGGAGTGGCGGAGGAAGGCTGAAACTTGAAATCTGAAACCTCCGACTGGCGGGAGGAGGTTGGACTGACCGAGTCAGCCCCATCGGGGCGAGCGGCATGGGCATGCCCGAGTTCAAAGCTGAGCTCTGAATCTCCTGCGCCGAGAGTTCCGAGCAGTGTGTTCAGAAGATCAGAAGGGACGCCGATATCACGATTGCCGGAGGAGGGGAGTCGGGTGATCGGTGATGGGGGATCGAGAATCGGGGCAGAAGCAGAAGCTGAGGCTTCATCAAAAACGACAGCTTGAGGGAGTAGCTCAATGGCGATTTGTCTGGCGGCAGTATTCGGCAGGCTTTTCTGCCTCAGGAGATCCCGAATCAAGGGAAAGAGCTCGGAGAGAGAAGTCTGTGATCGGAGTTGGGCCGCCCACGCTGGATGATCCTTGAGAAGTTTTTCAAAGACATCAGCCCGGATTCTGAGTGCCTTCATGGGTGATGCCGCACGCACCCACTCGCACGGGACTCCCGTAGCGAGAGAAAACCATCCGACGAGAGTTCCTGACTTAATCAGTTCAAGAGAGACAGGTTGATCGCCCGGACCGAGCATTCGTGCACTTCCCTCGATGAGAAGAAAAATTCCGGAGGGAGGTTCTCCGGGCCGTAGAATTTCATCCCCCGTCTGGAAAGAGACTTCGAAAATCTGATTCCGCAAAGAGGACTCAAGATCCTTATTGGAAATTCCTCTAAAAACCGCTGTCGCGCTCAGCAGAGTGGTATTGGCAGACTGATCATGCATGAACACTTATAAACGCACAATCCAATCATGATGTCATGCTCAGAAAGGCCCGGGTGATAACAGGGAGCGCGTGGGCAAAATCCCCATGAAATACCATTCAGATTTCTAAAAAATAATACCTTTCCTATCGTTTGGAGATGTTTTCAAACTGTGAAGCACGTCCTAGACAAAGGATACATTGTTTCCGAACGTAAAGGAGCCGCTAGAAATGGTAAGGTGGGCGACAAGATTGGCATCTGTTTGTGTTCCCGTATGCCAGATGTCAAGCGACGTGCCGCCAAGAAGAGAGGAGTAGGCTGAGGAGCCGGCTCCGGAGTAGCTATACAATTGAAGTTTGTCAGCCGAGGCACCGGCCGCAAAGTCCGTGATCGTGGCAACAATTTTACTACTGCCTTTGCCATAAGCATTGCCAGCGGCAGAACCCAAAACAAAGAGATCGGCACCTGTCCCACCGGTGAGCGTGTCACTGGCAGTGTTGGATGTGGCAGAGCCACTCCATGCCTGAAGGGTATCCGCACTGATTCCTCCGAGTAGCGTGTCAGAGCCAGTGCCGCTCAGCAGAGAGCTGGCAGCCGAGCTGGCATTATTGTCGAGTCGGATGGCCGTTGTGTAGGCGGAGGCATTCAGGACAGTGGTGGCGTTTCCGCCGATGACCGTGGAGATGCCGGCCGTTTGACCGGATGATCCAAGCGTCACCGAGGAGGATCCCGTGAGAGAAAGCACATCGATATCCGAAACTTTGGAGAATCCATTATTAATCGTTGCGGCCGAGGCAATGGCAAGGGTGTCTGTTCCCAAGCCGCCGGAGATCGAGTCGTTGGCGAGCAAGGTCGCGTTGGCGATGGTGAAGGAGTCGTTGTTAGTTCCACCCACCAGGGTGAGGGCGTTGGTTTCATTGGCCGTCTGGGTGATGGTCGTTGCCCCGGCACCACCGCTGATGGTGGCGATGCCTGCCTTGCGGGCATTGAGATCCAAGGTGACCGTGGAAGCACCCGTGAGGGAGAGGGCCTCGACACCAGAGATCTTGGCGAAGGAGGAATCAGCAATCGTGCCGGCAGATGCGATCTGGAGCGTGTCGTTGCCCGATCCGCCGATGATGGAGTCCATGCCCAGCAGTGTTGCCGATGCGATGTTGAAGGAATCGTTTCCAACTCCCCCGATCAGCGTCAGGGGTTGGTTTGCCAACGAGTTCTGGGTGAAGGTCGAGTTTCCAGCACCACCATAAACGGTGGAAATGTTGGTAATGCCGGCAACACTCTTGGAATTGACGTCCAGAGTGACCGAGGAGGCTCCGGTTAGAGAGAGAGCCTGGATTCCCCTGACATACTGGAAGTCGGAATCCCCATAGAGTGTTGCCTCCGTGAGGGCGAGGGTGTCGATGCCGCCGTTGCCGACGATCGAATCCTTGCCGCCGGTCAGATAGGATCTCTGTCCGATGGTGAAGAGGTCGTTGTAGTTTCCTGAACCACCCACGAGGGTCAGGCCGTTTGTAAAGGACGTCTGCTGGGTGAGGGTGGAATTGCCGAGTCCTCCGAAGACCGTGGCGAGGCCGTCCGCGTTGGCGTTGGCACCCAACAGCGCCTTGGAGGCTCCGGTGAGGGAGAGAATCTCAATGCCCCGCACATTGCCGAACAAGGAGTCGGCTATTGCTGATGTTGCCGATGTGATCTGGAGGGCATCCGTGGTTCCTCCAGACCCATAGAGGGAATCGCGGCCTAGGAGGGTGGCGTCCGAGAGGCGGAAGGTATCGTTGCCCGAGCCGCCGACAAGCGAGATGCCGCTTCCAAAGTTCTGGGTCTGAAGAAACGTGGTGCCGGTGGTTCCGCTGGCCCCGCCGAATACACTGGTGAAGCCAGCGGCGACCGCATTGGTGCCAAGGTTCACCGTGGAGGCTCCCGTGAGGGAGACGGTTCCCATGCCCGAAATCTGGGCAAAGGCCTGGTCTGACACGCTCTCCTGCGTGGCGATGGCCAGGGTATCGGTGCGACCCGATCCACGGATGGTGTCCAGTCCCGCACCCAACTTCACGGAGGAGGCGAACTCGTAGCGGTTGGAGCTTCCTGCGCTACCGTTGATCGACAGAGCCGTCGTGTTGCTGGCCGTTTGTACTAGCGTGTCGTTGCCGCCGTTGAGAGAGACCGTGGTGATGCCAGCTGCGCCAGCAAGGCTGTCAAGGGTGACCTTGGATCCACTCCCGGCGATCACCAGATTATCCACGGAGGTGACGAATTGGAAGGCGTTGTCGGTGATTCCGGAATCAGTATTCGAGATGGTTAGGGTATCACTGCGTGAGGAGCTTCCGATCAGGGTGTCCTTTCCGGATCCGAGTCTTGATGATGTGAGGACCTTGAAGCTGCTTCCGCTTCCGTTACTTGCGTCGATCCGGAGGCCGGTAGTGAAACCGTTGTCCGTAAAGGTGCTGCTGCCTGTCCCTCCATAGATGGTGGAGAGAGCTGCGTCGGCAACAAGGCTGTCAACCGTGATGGAGGAGTTCCCCGTAAGAGAGAGGGCCTCGATCCCGGTGACATATTGGAAGGATCCGGTAACAAGTGACTGATTGGATCCGGTGATCGTCAAGGTATCGATGCCCGATCCGCCCGTCACGGTGTCGGAAGCCAGGACGGTGCTTTTGGCCACAAGGAACGAGGTTCCCGTCGAGGCGCCGAGCAGGAAATTCCTGCCGGAGATGGTGTCGGAACTCGCATCGATGGCGAGAGTACCGTTGAAGCTGGCAGCCGAGACGGTGTCGTTGCCGGCGGAGTCGGTGACGATGCGCTTGAGCCCCTCCAGAGAGGCGTTTCCTTCGAGCGTGACAGCCGAGGATCCAGCAATCTGGAGTACCTCGACGCCCCGGAGATGGGTGAAGAGAGCATCCGTAATGTTCGTGTCGGCACCTTTGATCAAGAGGGTGTCCGAGCCGTTTCCTCCCAGCACAGAGCTGGTCGTCCCCGTTAACTGCAAGGAGGAGGTGACTTTGAAGAGATCACCCGATCCCCTGCCGCCATCAAGGGTGATGTTTCCGGTGTAGGCGGGGTCGATGGTGATGGAGTCGCTTCCGGCTCCACCGATGACCGTCTGGATCCCGGTGTATTGAGATTGACTGCCGAGGGTGACGGCGATCGGACTGGTAAGAGCAAGGACCGAGATGCCGGAGAGGTTTGCGAAGGCCTGGTCGGTTACATCCGTGCCTTGGTTGTTCGGCGTGGTGATGTTGAGTGTGTCCGAACCATGGCCGATGAGTGTGTCGAAATTTCCTGAACCGTCGCCGTTCTGCAGCTGGGTCGAGGTGAGGTTGAAAACATTGGAGATATCGAGCGACCCGTCGATCATGAGGGCTCTGCGGTTGTCACTCGTCTGAGTGAATGTATCCGCTCCTCCTCCGCCGATGATTGTCGAGAGGTCCGTGGATGCTGCTGCACCGAGCGTAACATCGCTTCCTGAAGCAAGTGAGAGGATTTCAATTCCGCTCACGCCGCCGAAGGCATTGTCGCCGATCGCACCGCCCTGCGAGAGTTGCAGGGTGTCCGAGGCGGAGCCGCCAAGAATGTCATCAGCGGTGAGTTGCGCCGTGGTGCTGATGCTGAAGAGGTTGTTTCCGTTGCCTCCTTGGATGTAGGCGGGATAGGTGAAGGCCGCGGACTGGGTGAAGGTGTCGCCACCGTTCGCGCCGTATACACTGGAAATGCCGGCCGCCTGCATGGCAGAGCCCAAGGTGAGGGAGGAGGCGTCGGGAAGCACCAGGGCTCCTACATTGGTAATGGACGCAAATCGAGCGTCCGTGATGGCGGTGTCGGGCGTGACCAAGGCAAGGGTGTCGTAGCCGCTGCTGCCGCCCGAGATGGTGTTGCCACCGCTGGCCAGAAGTTTTCCAGAATCGATCACATAGCTGTTGAAATCACCACGGGTGCCATCGAGATAGACGGACAAGGTGTCCGCGGAGACATTGAAGGAATTTCTACCGTTGTTCCCCACAAGGGTGGCGAAGCCGGCTTTCGAGGCGAATGATCCGAGCGTGACGGAGGAATTTCCCGTGACTGCAAGTATCTCCAACGAGGAGTTGCCGAGATTCTGGAAATCGTCGTCATTGAGATTCACTCCGGCTGGTGTGAATGTCAGGGTGTCCGTTGCCGTGCCGCCCACGAGGGTGCTGTTGCGCAGGGCCGTCGTGGAGGAGAGCAGGAAGTCGGTTGCGAGGGAGGAGCCCTTGAGAAGTTGACCGCCCCGAATCGTCGCGCTGCCGGGTTTGTCGAGGGCGGTCGCATCGAGTGTCACGGCGGCAGTCAGCGCGGAGGCATCGACGGTGTCGGCCGCATTGGCTGTCACGATCGTGGAAATGCCGCTGACTCCTGATCCCAGCGTCAGGCTTGTGAGGCCGGTCAACTTGATCAAGGGGACGTTGATGATGTTTGCGGTGTTGGAGAGCTGAACGGATCCATTTCCGGAAACAGCCAATGAATCGAGATTGGTCGATCCTCCGATTACCGTGGTGGAGGAGAGTTGGGAGGCATCGACCTGGAAGAGATCTCCGGAGCCCTTGCTGCCATCCAAGGTGAGGCCTCCCGTGAAGAGTGTGTCCCGGATGAACGTGTCGTTGCCGGTGCCGCCCACCGCTTTGCTTATTCCCGATGCTTTCGCAAAGGAGCCGAAAGTCACGGAGGATGATCCGTCCGTGATGTCGCTGGTGAGGCTGAGGACTTCCATCGAGGAAACGCCTTGGAACGCCGTGTCCGTGATGTTCGTATCCGCCGTGGTAATTGCCAGTGTATCGACGCCGGTCCCGCCGATGATGGTGTTGCTTATTAGTTGATCGGATGTGAGAGCGATGTAATCAGACGATCCGGCCGACCCGTCGAGTCGGAGCGCATTCCCGTTGGCGGCATCCTGCACCAGGGTCGTGCTGCCTGAACCCCCGATGATGGTCGAGAAGTTGTCAGAGGCATAGGTGCCGAGCGTAACGGAGGAGCTTCCCGAGAGGGAGAGAAGTTCCATGCCGGTGACCTGAGCAAAAAGGTTATCCGCTAGGTCGGCCCCGTTGCTGATGGAGAGGGTATCCGTCTCCGTGCCGCCGACCAGTGAGTCGAGTGAGAGTTGGCCTCCATTGTCTAGGGAGAAGAGATTGGCCCCTGCGTCAGCAACGAGTGTCAGCGCATAGGAAGTATCCGTGGCGGAGTGGGTGAAGGTATCCCCTCCGCTTCCTCCGTAGACGGTGGAGATGCCCGCCGTCTGGGCCGTGCCGCCGAGAGTGACCGACGACGAACTCGTGAGTTGGAGGACTTCTGCCGATGTGACGTGGGCGAAGGAGGTGTCGGTGATGTTCCGGTCCGCCCCGCTCACCAAAAGGGTATCGTCAGAGTCGGATCCGACGAAGGTATCGCCCCCCAGTTGGGAGGAGGAGTTGACGGCCAGCAAACCTCCGGAACCTGCGGAGAGATTCACCAAAAGATTGTTGGTATCATTGCTTCCTTGGGTGATGGAGTCGCTTCCGTCGCCACCGACGATTGTCCTGATCCCCGAGGTGGCGCCGAACGCATCAAGCGTGACGGCCGAGTCACTGGAGAGTGTCAGGACCTCGATCCCGGTCACATGTCGGAACGAGGTGTCGGAGAAATCATCCGAGTCAGTGAAGGCCAGGGTGTCCGTTCCTGCCCCGCCCCGGACGGTGCTGTTGGAGAGGGCGACTGAGTTGGAGAAGAGGAATTTATTCGCGACGGCATCGCTGCCCTGGAGCAGATCGCCGCCTGAGAAGTTGGCCGAGGCATCGATCGTGAAGAGGTTCGTCAGGGTGGGGGTGTACCCGGTGGCCACAACGGTGTCGGAGCCTGATCCGGTGATGACGGTGGTGATCCCGGCATT